>Ga0209717_1001673_pt1 | contig 23125 bp, 17 predicted proteins | sample AD_UKC048_MetaG_FD_184418 | JGI IMG/M metagenome (GOLD analysis project Ga0209717, IMG submission 184418) | Active sludge microbial communities of municipal wastewater-treating anaerobic digesters from USA - AD_UKC048_MetaG (SPAdes) (version 2) | ecosystem: Engineered > Bioreactor > Anaerobic >... | reverse complement strand
GACTTTGAACTCTGCCTCCTCCTTGCGGACTCAGCGTCGTCTCCATCCTGCCTGCCTTTGCCAGTCTTTTATCGCTGACCTGATGAAACAAAAGTAAAACGAAACAGGGGGGTAAGTCAAGCCGTTTTACATTTCTCAATCCACAAGTTTCTCACAACTGTTATTAACAATTGTTAATATCTTAAACTAATAAAAAACACAACGGGGACCGAACCTTACCGGATCGATCCCCGTTCGCTTGCCGTTTGCCGAAGCTTGCGGTTTGCGTCAGGCTACTGTTATTTTGACTAACCTTTGGTTCCGGTTCCTTTCGGTTCCTTCTCCTCTTTGTCGGGTTCCCTTCCGCGTGTCCGTCTTTCGGCGGATTTAGCTTCCGTGGCCCCCGGCTTTGGCGGCCGGCCTTCCCTCGCGCTGCCTTTCGGCGTTGTCCGGTCTTTGCTCCCCCTCGCTCCCCTCCGCCTTTCGGCCTCCGGTGTCCGGGGCGGACTTTGAACTCTGCCTCCTCCTTGCGGACTCAGCGTCGTCTCCATCCTGCCTGCCTTTGCCAGTCTTTTATCGCTGACCTGATGAAACAAAAGTAAAACGAAACAGGGGGGTAAGTCAAGCCATTTTATGTTTCACAATCCACAAGTTAATCACACCCGTTATTAACAATTGTTAATTAGATGAAACAATATCAATCGTTTTGTTTCCCGAATGATCAGACCGATTTCAGAATATCCCATACAAAGGCACGAATTCCCACTTCCCGGTTGATTTCATCGATCCTCCTGACTTTTTCCAGGATCTCATCTACTGCATTGTCATCCACAATGGCCATAGCTGCCGAATTGATTTCCGGCCAGGTATGGGTGCCCATCCTCGGCTCTCCTGACGCCGATCCCCTTCCATGGACATCGGTCCACCAGGTGTATCCGCGAATCTCCAGCCTGTCGAACAAGTATTCCACCCTCTCGGTATGAGCCTGGTTAAATACGATAAATACTGCTTTCATATTTCTGTTTCTTATTTGTCCATGAATACAAACCGCTTCCTCAGCCTGGTCTTTTTATCACGCTCACCACGGCGGGCAAAAATAGCATACATGACCGGGACGATCACCATCGTAACTATCGTGGAAATGACCAGTCCCCCGATCACGGTGATCCCCATCGGGGTCCAGATCTCCGATCCTTCACCCTTGCTCAGCGCCAGGGGAAGCATACCCAGAATAGTCGTACCAGCCGTCATCAACACCGGGCGCAACCGGGAATGCCCGGCCCGGGCAATCGCTTCGTATAACTCAAATCCCCTGTCGCGCATAAGGTTGATGAAATCCACCAGCACAATGCCGTTCTTCACCACAATCCCGATCAGCAAGACAGCCCCCAGGGCAGCAATCAGGCTGAGGGTGGTGTTGGTCAGGAACAGGCTCAGCACTACGCCCGTGAAGGCAAAAGGAATGGAGAACATGATCACAAATGGCATGGCAAACGATTCAAATTGCGACGCCATGACAATAAATACCAGCACAAGACTCATGATCATCAGCAAACCGATATCCTGGAATCCTTCCATCTGGTCTTCATAGGCGCCTCCTACGTTGATCATGATCTCCGGCGGAACTTCGACCGAAGCAACTTCTTTCCTGATACTTTCGGCCAGCTCTCCCAACGACACCCCGACCGGTTTGACGGATACTTTGGCGATCCTTTCCCGGCGTTTATGCTCGATATTCGGCGGCGACCAGTACTCCTTCACTTCTCCCAGTTCTTTAAGCTTTATCCGTTGTCCCGATGGATTTATGATGGTGATCTCTTCCAGGTCGGTGATTGAATTCCTGTAATCTTCCTGGTACCGCAGCTCAATATTGTATTCATCGCCTTCTTCCCTGAATTTGGAAGCGGTCATCCCATCTACCCGGTTCCGGATATAGGTCGACACCAGCGCGCTGTTCAATCCGTTCATGGCCAGTTTTTCCCTGTCGAGCACGATCTGCAGTTCCGGCCGGTCCTTCTCCCGGCTCAACGAAACGTCTTTGGCGCCGGGTATCCGGCTGATCCGTGTCTTGATCTCATCGGCAATCCGGTTCGTTTCATTGAAATCGTACCCGAAGATTTCCACATCAACGGTATTGGATCCGCCGCCCATCATGTTGTTCGATGTGGCAATATCGTAATTGACCACCTCGGCAATCTGATCGAGCTGGTTGCGGAAGTCGTCCGCAATTTCAAAGACGGAACGGCTGCGCTCGGTAACGGGCACCAACCGCATCATCAGGTTGATCCGGTTCGATCCGGTGGGTCTGAAGAGCGAAAAGAAATTACCTTCGTCGTCGGCGCCGGTCGAATTCGAAATGATCGTGATTTCGGGATAACGCTCCCGGATGATCTTCTCGACCTTTTCTGCCGTGATCTTCGATTCTTCCATTCTCAAGCCTGTTTGCAGTTCGATAGAGACGGTCATCCTGCTCTCGTCACTTTCCGGCATAAAATCGGTTTTTACAAAAAACGCACCCAGTAGAAGGCTCCCGATAAATATGGCCAGGCTAACGATAATGACCAGGCTTTTGTGGTGCAGGGCCCAACGGATGGTTCTCTCATAAAAATTATCCAGTTTGTCGAGACCCTTTCGGATGGTTTTATCATAAGCTGAATTCATTGACTTTTCTTTCGGTATCCATGTTTTCAGCAACTTGGAAGAGAGCATGGGAGTTAGCGTAATGGCCACAAGGGTTGAGGTCACAATGGTAATGGTGACGATCCATCCCAGTTCGTTGAACATCACGCCCGTCATGCCGCCGACCATGGTCAGGGGAAGGAATACGGCAACGATGACAAGGGTGGTAATAATTACGGCCAGCCACACTTCGTTTGTGGCGTAAATAGCGGCTTCCCGCGGGCTGGATCCCCTTTCGATGTGTTTTGTAATATTTTCAAGCACCACTATGGCGTCGTCAACTACCATCCCAATAGCTATGGATAAGGATGAAAGGGAGATGACGTTCAGCGAACTGCCGGTAAAATAGAGGTAGATGAAGGAGACCACCAGCGAGATCGGGATGGTCAGGATAATGATCATGGTGGCCCTCCAGCGGCCGAGGAAGAAAAGGACGACCAGGATAACGAAAAGAAAAGCCCACATCAGGGTTTCCGACAGGTTGTCGATGGATCCTTTGATAAAGTCGGAGCTGTCGAATATCGGGTTTACACTGATGTCGGGCGGCAAAGTTTTTACCAACTCATCCATTTTCGCGTGAACATCCCGGGCGATACTTACGGTATTGGCTCCTGATTGTTTCATGACCAGGAGGCGCATCCCCTGTTTGCCATTGATCTTCTCATCGATAAAACCATACTTCAGCGTATCCCTTACGGTAGCGATGTCTTTCATATAGACCGCTTTTCCTCCGATATTTCCGACGATGATTTCCCTGATATGATCGCTTTCTTCAAACTCACCTTCCACCCTGAGCTGGTAATCGAATTTTCCCATCTTGACATTCCCTGAAGGCATATTCAGGTTCTCGGCTGCGATGGTGTTACCGATCTGTTCGAGGCTCAGGGCATAAGCATCCAGTTTCCGGGGATCGACATCGATGTAAATGATACGTTTGGGCGAACCCATCGTGGTGATGGAGCCGATCCCTTCGATCCTGTTAAGCGGATTGACCAGTTTTTCCTCGATGATCTTTTCGAGGCCGGGATAGCTTTCTTCAGCCGTGATGGCATAGAACAAGATCGGCATCATACTGGTACTGAACTTGAAGATGGACGGCCTGTCGCACCCGTCGGGCAGATAATTGTAAACGCCATCGATCACCGATCTTACATCGTTAAGTACTTCATCGAGGTTGGAACCCCATTCAAATTCCATACTGACCAGTGAGAGGTTATCATAAGAAACCGAAGTCACCTCTTTCAGCTTATCGACGGAGTTGAGCGCGTCTTCGATCGGCTTGGTGATGTTGGTTTCGATATCCGCGGCATTGGCCCCTGCGTAGGTGGTCATGATGCTGATATAGGGCGGTTCGATCTCGGGATACAGATCGATCGGTATATTAATGAGCGAGTATAACCCGAGCACTACGACCGCCGTGAATATCATGACGGTGGCAATGGGTTTGTTGACAGCGCTTTTATAAATACTCATTGTATTGATCTTAAAAAGTTAATCGGATTACTTTTTAAATGATTATTCGATGACGATTTCGACCGGTACCTGGTCGACCAGCCTCGACTGGCCGGCGATGATGAGCTGATCCCCGACTTTCAGCTCATTGGAGATGATCTCCACTTTGTCGTCGAAGCGCTGGCCGATCGTCACGGATACCCTTTTGGCTTTACCCTGGTCGGCCAGGAAGATGTAACGCTCGTTGGATCCCTGCATTTTAAGGACGGCCAGGGCGGGGACTACCAGCGCTTCGATCTCGCCGAAGCCCAGTTCGACGCGGCAGAACATTCCCGGGCGGAGTTTTTCTCCCGGGTTTTCGATCCTGATCTCGGCCTGGAAGGAATGTGTATTCGGATCGATGGTCGGGTATTTGCGCATGATCTGGCCGGCATATTCCTGGTCGCGGTAAAGGTCGCTGAGCACGCGAGTTTTCATCCCTTCGCCGACAGCCGGGAAGTAAGTCTCGGGGATATTGACGATGGCCTTGAGCGGATTGATCTGCACGATCGAAAGGATGGCCGCTTTGCCCGCAGTGGTGTTCGGCGCACCCGAATACATTTCGCCATCTTCGAAATATTTACCGGAGATAATGCCCCCGAAAGGAGCCACGAGCCGGGTATTTTCCTTGAGAAATTCCACATTGTTGCGGGCAATCTCTACCTGGGCGCTGATCTGGTCGAATTGCTGGCGGGTGATACTGCCTACTTTCTGCAGCGTATCGAGCCGTTTGTAATCGGTTTCCAGTGTCTGCAATTGGATGATCGCCTGCCTCAGCTGCGTTTGGTCCATTTGCACCAGCACATCCCCTTTACTGACACGGCTTCCGACTTCGACATAAATCTTCTCAATCCGGCCCGGGGTGGAAGGCACCAGGTGCACCTCTTCGAAGGCTTTCAGCGTTGAGGTATATTCGATGTTTTTCCCGATCGTTACCGGTTCCAGCGCCATAACCTTAACTTTCTCTATTTTAATAGCGGAGGCTGAAGCGGCCGATGATTCATTTTTTTTCTCTCCTTCCATGGATCCGCATCCTGCAAGGATGAATACGGATAGTACAATTGCCGGAAGTGATCTTAAAAATTTCATAAAACTTGATTTTTATGGTTACGATTAAAGTGTGTTCAAAAGTTTTTGCAGGGCGGTACGTGCGTCGAGCAAGGTCATGATCGACATGAGGTAATCCGATTCTGCCTGCAGATAATTGTTATTGGCGATCGTCAGGTCAAGGCTTGAGGCTATTCCCTGCTCGTACTTGAACCGGTAGCTTTTATAAATGCGGTATGTAACATCCACATTGTTTTTCCGGTTGAGATACTGTTCGATGGCGCTGGCCAGGTTGAATCGCAGTTGTTTTTCCTGGAGGAGCAGCTGGTCGGTCAGCAGGCTTTTGTTGTTAAGGGTTGTCTCGTACTGGAGGCGGGCCTGGTTATACTGCGAATTGCGCATACCGCTCGACAGGATCGGGAAATTAAAGTTCAGGCCGATTACATTTTTCGGAGACAAATCGAATTCCGGTTTCATCAGCTTGTTGGTATGCTGGTAAAACCCGGTCAGTGTCGGCAGGTAATTCATCTTTTGCATACTGACCTGCTTTCCGGAGATCTGTACCTGGCTCTGCATGACCTGGTAATCAAGGTTATTCGACAAATTGAACGATTTGTCGGCCAGTCCTGTGATATCGAAGTTTTCGATGAAGAAGCCAAGAGAATCTGTCAGATCGACGGGAGTATCGGCCTGCACGCCCAGCTGGAAGCGGAGCAGGTTGTAGGCCAGTTCTTTCTGCCTTTCGGCCGATTTCAGGGCATTTTCCAGTGTGGAAAGGGTGACCTCGAACTGGTCGAGATCGAGTTTTTCCGCCATACCCACCGAGACCATCGCTTTGGTGTTTTCGTAGATCTGGCGGGTATTGGCCAGGTTTTCATTGATAATGCCGATATATTTTTCCGATACCAGGGCATTCTGGTAGGCTTTGATGGTGTTTTCCTTCAGGCTTTGTTCCGTTTTCAGGTAATTTGTAGACGACATCTCCTTATAGATCTTCACCATTTGAAGCCCGACGATCATATTTCCGCTGAAGACCATTTGGGATACCCTGAGATACAGGTTGCTGGTAGGGTTAAACGGAATTTTCTGTGCCGGGAGGCCTTCCCCGAAGCTGAACTCCATTTCGGCGCCGAGATAGTTCGAGTAATCCATAGACAGATCGGCCTGGGGGAGGAAACCGGAAATCGATTCGTTTATTTTTTTCTGGGCCAGGTCGACGGAGATAGCGGCATTCTCGAGTTGCTTGTTGTATTCGAGTGCATAATTTATTGCCTGTTCCAGGGATAGTGCCAGTTTTTCCTGTCCTGATGCCTGAAAACAGCCTGTAAACGCCCATAATAAAAGAAATAACGCTGTTTTACGCATTGCTGAATATAATTATTAGTAGTGATCAAGAAAATGTTAATGGTATATATTGTTCGATGAGTTTCTTCCCTTTATCCGTTGAGATACCCATATAGTAAGGGATGACTATATTGCGGAGCAGGGCTTTGTCAGGGGTGTTTTCGGGGAATATCTCTTTTTTGTGAAAAGTCTCCATCATGGATTGCATGAATGTACCGACAATTGTAATATCCAGGTCATCCCGGAAAATGCCTTCCCCAATCCCTTTTGTCAGGATCATATGGGAGAACATACCGGACCCGGTATTGGAGCGTTGTTTCATGGTATTCCATATTTGAGGATATAGTTTCCGGATATCTTCAAAAAAAATGGGATTCATTTCTGCTTTCTTTTTCTCGCTATATTGCCCGACGCGGTATAAAGCCTCGATGACGTTTGAAGTTCTTTCGGCAATTTCCTGTATTTCGGTCATTTGTTTCCGGTGGATCGATTCAAGGCATTCCATGACCAGGGTGTCTTTGTCTTTAAACAATTCATAGATAGTCCGTTACGACATACCCACCTCTTCGGCGATCTGGTCCATCGTCACCAGCCGGATGCCGTATCGGGTAAACAGTTCAATGGATTTCAGGATAATTCTTTCGCTCGATTCCATCATAACAAAATGAGCGGCAAAAATAGTAAAACTTGATCGGTTTATTCAGTTTTCATTTTTTTTTGTGCTGAAAAATAAGACCGGGATCAACGATTAAAGACTTTGTGACATAACGGGATTTCCCCTGAAACATCAACCGCCAACCGATGACGATTTAATGACCTCTTCAATAATCCTTGGAAAGTGCAGGTATTCGAGTTGATGGACTTTTTGGGCGATGCTTTCGGACGTATCACCAGGGATTACCGGGATCGATTCCTGGAAAATGACCTCTCCTTCATCGTAATGATCATTCACAAAATGGATAGTGATGCCCGTTACTTTATCGCCTGATTCGATCACGGCTTTATGAACCTTGTCGCCGTACATGCCTTTTCCGCCGTGGCGGGGCAGGAGGGCAGGATGGATATTGATGATCTTACGGGAGAAATTACTCAGGAGATTATCCGGCACGAACCAGAGAAATCCGGCCAGCACGATGAAGTCGGTATGATGATCGAGAAGGACCTGCAGAACGTCGTTTGTTTCGTAAAACTCTTTCCGGTTAAACACATGCGATGGGATTCCGAGGTTTTTTGCCCGTTCGAGGACAAAGGCATCGGGTTTGTTAGCCAGGATGAGCGAGACCCGGATGGCAGGATGGTTCTGAAAGTACTCAGCTATATTCTGGGCATTGCTGCCGTTTCCTGAGGCAAAGATGGCGATGTTTATCATATGTCAGGGAAAATCCGGTTCAAATATACAGATTTCCGGTCCATTTGGCTATCCGGATTTAATTTCCTGATTTTTAAAATATAAGATGTATGATAAACCTGGCAAATAAAATATCCAGAAAATAATATATAATTGATAATGAATTGCATATAACATTCCGGCCCCAAAATATTTTATCTTCCTCTTGTATTATGTCAAGATTATTATTTTCTTTGCAGCTTGTTTAACCAAAATCATTTTAAGTATGTCAGACATTGCAACCAGAGTAAAAGCTATCATAGTTGATAAGCTTGGTGTAGATGAGAATGAAGTTACCGCAGAAGCCAGCTTCACTAACGATTTAGGCGCTGATTCGCTCGATACGGTTGAACTCATCATGGAATTCGAGAAGGAATTCAACATTGCCATCCCGGATGATGCCGCTGAGAAGATCGGAACCGTGGGTGATGCGATAAAATACATCGAAGAGAACACAAAATAAGTCTAAATTTATTTCATGACTTCACGCCGAGTAGTCATTACCGGACTTGGAGCCCTTACCCCATTGGGCAATACGGTTGAGGAATTGTGGACCGGATTGGTCAATGGGGTTAGTGGCGCTGGGCCTATTACGCGTTTTGATGCGTCGAAATTCAAGACCCAGTTTGCCTGTGAGGTGAAGAACCTCGACATGGGCCTGTATTTTGACCGCAAGGAAGTCAGGAAATACGATCTTTATGCACAATATGCCCTTATAGCAGCCGACCAGGCCGTTACCGACTCGGGGATCAATTCGGAGTCGGTTGACAAAGAGCGGGTTGGCGTCATCTGGGCATCCGGGATCGGAGGGTTGGAAACCTTCGAGAATGAGATCATCAGCTTCGCCAAAGGAGACGGCACTCCCCGGTTCAATCCGTTTTTCATCCCCAAAATGATTGCCGATATCGCGGCCGGTCATATTTCGATCCGGTACGGATTCATGGGGCCGAATTTTGCGACGGTCTCCGCCTGTGCCTCGGCAGCCAATGCCATGGTGGATGCTTTTAACTACATCCGACTGGGATTTGCCGATGCTTTTATCGTCGGTGGCTCTGAAGCATCCATTACAATCGGTGGCGTTGGCGGGTTTAATTCCATGCATGCCATCTCCACCCGGAATGATGATCCGAAAACGGCGTCGAGGCCATTCGACAAAGACCGCGACGGGTTTGTCCTGGGTGAAGGCGGATGCGGCCTTATTTTTGAAGAGTACGAACATGCCATGGCCAGGGGAGCAAAAATCTATGCAGAATTAGTGGGCGGAGGCCTGTCGGGCGACGCTTACCACATGACCGCTCCGCATCCTGACGGAAAAGGGGCGATGCTGGCCATGAGAAATGCCCTGAAAGATGCAGGCATCCGGCCGGAAGAGATCGATCACATCAATACGCACGGCACATCGACGCCCGTTGGCGACATTGCCGAACCCAGGGCCATCGTAGATACCTTCGGGGAGCATGCCTATAAGATCAGCATCAATTCAACCAAGTCGATGACCGGTCACCTGCTGGGCGCTGCCGGCGCCATCGAAGCTATTGCCACCATCCTGGCTATCCGGAATGATATCATTCCTCCGACGATCAACCATTTCACCGATGATCCGGAGATTGACAATAACCTTGACTTTACTTATCATACAGCCAAAAAGCGGGTTGTTAACTACGCCCTGAGCAATACCTTCGGGTTTGGCGGGCATAACGCCTCCCTTATCTTCAAAAAGTACCGGGGATAACCTTCCCGGCAGGGTGATGGTAAAATTTGTTATTGTCCAGTTTAAAAAAGACAAAATCCTTTATACAGCGATTAAAAACCTGCTGGGATTCTATCCCTGCAACATACATCTTTATAAAGTAGCCCTTTCCCATAAATCGGCTCCGCAGGTGTGGCTGAAAGGCCAGCAGGTAAACAACGAAAGGCTTGAATACCTGGGCGATGCCGTGCTCAGTTCGGTCGTGGCCGATTATCTTTACAAGAAATTTCCTTACCAGCATGAAGGTTTTCTGACCGAGATGCGTTCGCGCATTGTGAGCCGCAGCCGGTTCAACAAACTCTCCCTGAAGATGGGGCTGAACAAGCTGATATTCCAGGGCAACGGGGCGTATACTTCGAGCAAGTCGATTTACGGCGATACGTTTGAAGCGCTGGTCGGTGCCATTTATCTCGACAAAGGCTATAATTTCACCAGCAAGATCATTATCCGTAGGATCATTGACGTGCACCTGGATGTGGATGAAATTGAGAAGACCGACACCAATTTCAAGAGCCGGATACTGGAATATGCCCAGCGGGAGAAGAAGCCGCTCGAATTCAAGGTATTGCAGGAGATTGGGGATGGTCACCGGAAGCAATACATGGTAGAGCTTTATATCGACGGGTTGCCGGTTTCGCGGGGCCTGGATTATTCGATCAAGGCGGCGGAGCAATCGGCGGCAGAGAAAGCCTGCGAGGAATTACTTTCCGAGTGAGGAGGATGTCTCAAAAGGATTTAACCACAAAGGACACCAAGGAATTCACAAAGGCGCACAAAGGTATGTAAATTGATATTCAACTACTTAGTGTTCCTTTGTGATGTACTTTGTGCGCCTTCGCGGTTAATAAAAAGCCTTTGGAGACAGCCTCCTCGTTTTATTATTTTCCATAATTTCATCCTCGAAATAAATTCTTAGTCATGAAAAATAATACTCCCTTTCATCTAATGATCTTATTATGTGTTTTCTGTGCTTTTTTACTGCCTTCTCTTCTTAATGCATATCCCGGCCAGGTGGTCAAATCATTCGACCTGCCGGGGAAATATTGTACCGGTATCACCTGGGACGGAAAGAACATCTGGGTCTCCGACCGGAAGGCCGACCTGCTGTATTGCATCGACCCGGACAATGGCAAAGTGATCCGCACCCTGCCATCGCCGGGCTACTGGCCACTGGCACTGGCCTGGGACGGCAAGAACCTCTGGAACGCCGATCTGAAGGGGGGAACGGATATCTCGGAGAATTACGATGGCATCATCTACCGCCTTGATCCGGCTACCGGACATATTCTTCAAACCCTCGACGCTCCTTCGGCCAGCCCCATCGGGCTTGCTTACGACGGCCGGTACCTATGGTGTGCCGACGACCTTTCCGACGAACTGATCCGGTTCAGTCCCGACGACGGAACCACGATCACCTCCTTCAAATCCCCGGCTTCATTCTCTACGGGCCTGGCCTTTGATGGCACTTACCTCTGGGTTTGCGACCGGTCGAAAGACGAGATTTACATGGTCAGCCCGGAGACAGGGAGGGTGGTTCTGATCACCCCATCGCCGGGGCCTTATCCGGCAGGCCTCTGCTACGACGGGGAATATCTCTGGCATATTGATTACCAGACCGATAAACTGTATAAGATCGTCGCCAGGGACGATGAAAAATTCCTTCGTTCGAAGGAGCGAAAAGGCAAATTGATCTTTACGCACCAGATCAAGAACTTTGGCCCGGGAAAGGTGACCGATGCGGACCTGCACATTGCCATCCCGGTCGACCGTGATAACCAGCAGTTTACCGCGGCACCATCTTACAATATGAAACCAGCGGAGATCGTCACCGACCGCTGGGGACAAAAAACGGCCCGGTTTCATTTCGAAGACCTGGGCGCCGGCGAGACCCGGACGGTTGAAATGACGACGCTGGCCACCACCTGGGAGGTGCGTTATTTTATTTTTCCCGACAAGGTTGGTTCCAGGGGAGACATCCCGGCTGAAATTAGAGGTAAGTACCTGGAAGACAACGAGAAGTTTCAGATCACCCACCCGGTGATCCGGGATGCCGTTGCGGCAGTTGTTGGAGACCAGACCAATCCATACTGGATCGTACGGGATATCTTCGATCATATCAATGCCAACATGTATTATGAAATGACGGGAGGGTGGAATACGGCACCGACAGTTCTCGCCAGGGGCAGCGGCTCGTGTTCGGAGTACACCTTTGTTTTCATCGCCATGTGCCGGGCAGCCGGCATTCCGGCCAGGTATGCCGGTTCGGTGGTTGTCAGGGAGGAGGATGCCAGCATGGACGATGTCTTTCATCGCTGGGCGGAGGTTTACCTGCCGAACTACGGCTGGATCCCGGTAGATCCGAGCCGCGGCGACCAAAGCTGGCCCCGCGACCAGGCCAATGCCATCGGCAGTGTCAGCGGTACGCTCCTGGTGACAACCGAGAGTGGAGGCGGATCGGAAACCCTGGGCTGGACCTACAACTCCAACCAGTTCTGGACCACTGAACCGAAGACCTATGTGAATTTTGAGAATTTCGGGGATTGGGAGATAGTTGAGTGATAGTCCAAGTTCCAGGTTCCAGGTTTCAGGTTTCAGGTTCCAGGTTCCAGGTTTCAGGTTTCAGGTTTCGGGTTTCGGGTTACGAATTTTAGTTATGAGTTTTAGAGTTAATGATATGAGAATTGGGATTTTAGGATTTGCGCCATTGATTTTGTGTTTTGCTTTACTTTTCTCATCCTGTTCTTCGGATGAGGCGGTGAGGCTTGATTCACCGGATGGAAGAAATAACATTGTTTTCATCCTCAGGGAGGGAAAGCCCTTTTACCGGGTGATCCGTGATACCCGGGTTGTGATCGACACATCGGCGCTGGGTTTTGAAATACGGGACGGACTGCCGATCGGGGAAAACCTCAGGATGGAGAAAGCGACCATGTCGGGTGAACAGAACCGCTGGGAACCGGCCTGGGGGCAGCGCAACCGGATCAGGGAGCATTACGGGCAGCTTCAGGTGATCCTGAAAGAGAAGACCGGACCCGGCCGGACAGTGCAGCTTGAATTCAGGGCGTACAACGACGGCGTCGCTTTCCGGTATGTCGTTCCCGAGCAGGAAGGGCTGGCCAAACTGGAGATCATGAAGGAGCTGACCGAATTCCGCTTCAGGGATGATCTCAGCGCCTGGTGGATACCTGGGGATTATGACAATCATGAATTTCTTTACCGCAATACCCCCATCAGCGGAATTGATTCGGCCAATACCCCGCTGACGATGGAATCGCTGACCGACAGCCTGTGCCTGAGCCTGCACGAAGCGGCGCTGGTGAATTACCCTGAAATGAGGCTGAAAAGGTCTGCCGATGCTCCTTTAACGCTGTTGTGCGACCTGGTGCCATGGCCCGACGGGGTAAAAGCCAGGGTTGAAGTCCCTTTTCAGACGCCCTGGAGAACGGTTCAACTTTCAAAAACTGCCGGCGAACTGATCGAATCATCGTTGATCCTGAACCTGAATGAACCCACGAAGCTGGAAGACATAAGCTGGATCAGGCCGATGAAGTACATCGGCATCTGGTGGGGGATGCATATCGGAAAGTATACCTGGACAGCCGGCCCGAAGCATGGGGCTACCACGGAGAATGCGAAGCGGCACATCGATTTTGCGTCAGAGAACAACATACCCGGGGTGCTGGTAGAGGGTTGGAACAAAGGATGGGAGAACTGGGCCGACGGCGTTGAGTTTCCGATGATGGAAGCCTATGATGATTACAATCTTGCGGAAGTGGCGGGATATGCAAAAAATAAGGGCGTTTACCTGATTGTCCATAATGAAACCGGCGCCAACGCTGAATTTTATGAGACCCAGGTGGATTCCGCTTTCGCTCTTTATGAGCGGCTTGGGGTCCATGCCATAAAAACCGGCTATGTAGGTAAGATGAGGCCTGAGGGGCAATACCATCACGGGCAGTGGATGGTCAATCACCAGGCGATGATCATTGAAAAAGCGGCGAAGCACAAGATCATGATGGATGCGCATGAAACGGTGAAGGCGACCGGGCTGGAACGCACCTGGCCGAATTTCATGAGCCGCGAATGGGGACGGGGTAACGAATACGAAGCGTGGAGCGAAGGCAATCCCCCGGACCACACCTGTATCCTGCCGTTCACACGGGTCCTGGCCGGGCCGTTCGATTTTACACCCGGCATAACCGGCATTTATTTTAAAGATTATAAGCCCGATAACCGGATTCATACCACCCTGGCGAAGCAACTGGCATTGATGGTTGTTATTTACAGCCCGTTGCAGATGGCGGCCGATCTGATCGAAAATTACGAAGGTCATCCGGCGTTCCGGTTCATCCGGGAAGTGCCGGTTGACTGGGACCAGACGAAGGCGCTTAACGGGAAGATCGGCGATTATGTGACCATTGCCCGGAAAAAGAACAATGCCTGGTACATCGGGTCGATCACCGATGAAAATCCGCGTGAGTTGCTTGTCAAACTGGACTTCCTGGATGAAAAGGTGATGTATGAAGCCGTGGTCTATGCTGACGGTCCGGACGCCGATTGGGTTTCCAACCCTCTGGATTACGTCATTGAAAGGAGGATGGTGAAAAAGGACGATGAATATGTGATCCGGCTGGCCCCGGGAGGCGGGCAGGCCATCACGGTAACACCTGTAAACTGATGGGCAGGAAGATCAAACTCACCGGTGGCAGCTCCTACGATTACACAACGATAGGGATCGCCTGCCATATGAAGGACTACCGGTTCGCCTTCTTTATGAATGAAAGCCTGGGTTTTCATTTTAAAAGGCTGGATGACCTGATATCGGGCGAGGAAGCCGAATCGCGCGGTTATTCCTTTTATCTGTACAGTCATCCGGAAGAGAGGCGGGATTATTACCTGGTTTCCAATTATCATGAGGATGGGCGTTTGATCCCTTCTGAGAAGGGGGCCGATTTTTTCCTGATCGTGAACGATATTTTGCCTGCGGCTTTAAAAAAGGAGATCACCGGGAAAATCCAGAAGGTACCGCAGGCACTGGCTGCCTATGAAATTCCAAAGGGAAAGATCAAAAACCTGGAGATTATTTTCCTGGAGATCGAGGAACATTTGTTGCCGGGATAAGCTGCCGGTTCATTCCGAATTTATTTCTTTTTCTTACTTGCCTTACCCTCCGGTACCCGCACCTCTTTCTGTTTTTTGTTGATCTGGTATTTATTAACCGGGATTATAGTCCGGATCATTCCGCTTTGAATTGTTTTCCAGATGAAATTGATCACACCCTTATTCCGGTCGCGTTCATAACCAATAGCTACTATTTTTGGATCTTTTCCGGAATGGGGATTGTTGGAGAGTGTGACCGTATTTGCAAGCATGGAGAGGAATCCCCACTCTTTGCCGGGTTCTTTTTTCAAAATGGCCACATTAAGATCTTTATAGAGAAATTCCATCCAGCCGTTTGAAAGCCTTTCATCTCCTTCAAAAGCGAAAGTCATCCGGGTAAGCAGGCCATCGTTGAATTTTATATTGATGGAAGGTTCCAGCATACCGTTCAGTGGCACGACCTTCATAGCCCCCACGCTGCCAGAGCACCTGATTGCCCTTGTGTTCCCTTCCAGCGGCAAAACCAGGTCGGCATTCAGCGGACCTTCTCCCATGATTTTAGCCTTTACGTTTATTTGAATGAAATCCTCGACAGAGTCGTTGACAGGCCTGTTATTCAGTTTGTACGAAACCAGTTTAAAGTCTTCGAAAATAATTTCGCCAGCCTGGGCGGCACCGGTTGCCAGTTCGCTGTAAATCAGCCGGGAATTGTCGATCTCAACAGCATTGATCTGAAGAGGGATGCTTAATTTCAGGAATAGCTCGTTGTAATATTCCGGGTAGTTCATCAAATCGAACGGAACATTTTTATCGCGATAAATATCTGCGGTCATTCCGTCTATCATGATCCGGGTAATTTCCAGCGGGTTCCCTTCGAGGAATCTGCGGTAACCGATCCCGGCCACCTCTATCTTCCCGATGTCAATATCGAACCGGTCATCCTGTGATTTCAGTTGTTTTGAGAATTCCTCCCTGCCGTATTTGGGTTTCATCCGGAATCCTTCAAGGATAACGGATGAATCTTTTTTAACGACGGTGAATTTATCCAGGCCCATGTCATAGAGGCCGGTTTCAGACTGGAACCACAGATCGGTCAGTATGAACTTCACTTCTCCGTAAGAATAGCCCAGCGGGTCATCATCAGTATTTTTAACCAGGCTGATATTCCGTGCTAAAAAGCCAATATTGTCGGAACTGGCGATAATATCTTCGTTGCGGTAAAGGCGGAAAGTACCGCCGGAGATGATCATTTTATCGAGCGCTATACTTTTGAGCAGCTGCGGTTTTACCTGCACATCTTCTTCGGCAGTTACATTTTCGACAGACTGGCTGGTGATCCGGTCAGGCAGATGAAGACGGGTTTCGGGCCGGAGTATAATAAAATCGCTGATATAGAGGTTCTTATGGAAAAATAATTCCCAAAGGTCAATCCGTTTCAGTTTGATAAGGCCGACATTCAATACCATCCAGACGTTTTCATTCCCTGAATATTCCGGTTCCGGGAAAACCCGGACATCACGGATATTTACCGTACTGTTGAGCAGGTTAAGCCTGATCTTACCGTATTCGATTTTGTGGTGGCCCGGTTTGTTGTGTTCAAGGAAGGTAAGGATATACGGTTCGGCGACATGTTCCGCATAGCGGGCCAGGATCAGGAGAGCAATCCCGGCAGAAAGGAGGAATAAAGCTGAAATCCAGAAGAATTTCTTCATCGTGCGTCGAACGGCCAGATATTAATACTCTTCCTCCTGGCCTGCACCTCCGACAAAATCATCTTCAATAAACTCTTCAAACGAAATTTCTTCCGGCACTCCTTCTTCGGTAAAGCCCTCCAAATTCTTTGGATAATCCAGTCCGCCAAGCCTGTTCAGCGATTCTTCATTAAAAAAATCGTCCTGGCCCGACTGGATATCCTGGTAGATAAACTCATCGATCAAAGAAATGGCATCGCCGTAATTACGGCTTGTGATCTCCCCGAAGAGTTCCTGGAATTCGGGATCGGCTTTTACCTGGTCGCGGATATCTTCAATATAATCATCCAGTTCTTCATAATCACCCGTTTCAATGGTTTCACGGATTGTTTCCAGGTACTCGAATTTTCTGGTATCCATTGCAGCAAAAATTAGTTATCCATTATCAAATGCAGTTTAAATGTAAGCATATTTTTGCTAAAAAGAGCGGGTTGATTGAAAAAAACATGATGATCTTTGTACGTAAAACGGAACGACATGGATAACAAAGCATTTCGTGAGAGTGCCCACCGGTTTGCCGACTGGATGGCCGATTATATAGAACAGGCTGAACAGTATCCTGTAAAAGCGAAAACCGCGCCGGGTGAAATATTCCGACTATTACAAGACGACGTTCCAGTTAAGGGGGAGGAGATGGAAGATATTTTCAGGGATTTTGAAAATATTATCCTTCCGGGGATGACGCACTGGCAGAGCCCGAATTTCTTTGCTTATTTTCCGGCCAATTCCAGTTATCCTTCGGTGCTGGCGGAGATGCTGACCGCCACACTCGGCGCGCAGTGCATGAAATGGGAGACTTCGCCGGCCGCCGCCGAACTGGAGGAAAAGATGATGGAGTGGCTGAAGAAGATATGCGGCATCCCGATGGATTTTCAGGGGGTTATCCAGGATTCGGCATCGACGGCAACCCTGGTGGCTATTCTCTGCGCCCGGGAGAAGTTTTCCGGATTTACTGTAAATACGGAGGGCATGCAGGGCGCAGGTGATTTCCGGATCTATTGCTCCACTGAGACTCATTCGAGCATTGAAAAGGCTGTGAGGATTGCCGGGCTGGGCAGCCGGAACCTGGTTAAAGTAGCTGTAGATGAGCAGTTTCGCCTTGATCCGGCGCAGCTTCAGCAGGCTATTGAGGATGACCTGGCATCAGGAAAGAAGCCAATATGCGTAGTAACGACATTGGGCACCACAGGAGTAACGGCTATCGATCCGTTGCGGGCCATTGGCGAATTGTGCGCCAGGTATGGAATCTGGCTGCATGTCGATGCCGCTTATGCCGGTTCGGCGCTCATCCTGCCGGAATACCGCTGGATGGCGGAGGGGCTGGAGATGGCCGACAGTTTTGTCTTCAATCCCCACAAATGGTTGTTCACCAATTTTGATTGTTCGGCTTACTTTGTCCGGGATAAGGGCACGTTGCTCAGGACCCTGCAAATTGTACCCGAATACCTGCGCACCGGCGATGCGGGCAGGGTGAACGATTACTGCGACTGGAGTGTGCCGCTGGGCAGGCGTTTCCGGGCGCTGAAGCTGTGGTTTGTGCTGCGCAGCTTCGGGCTGTCGGGGTTACAGGAAAAACTGAGGGGCCACCTTCGTATGGCCGGTGACCTGGCGGAGATCATCCGTCAGGAAAAAGACTTTGAAATTATGGCGCCGGTGACGCTTAACCTGGTCTGCTTCCGTTACAAACCGGAAGGGGTGGAAGACGAAGGGGAGCTTAACCGTTTGAATGAAGCACTGCTAAGGTTGATCAATGCCACGGGAGAGGCTTATATGACTCATACGAAGATAAACGGTAAATATGCGATCCGGATGGTGGTCGCACAGACGAATGTTACGCTGGAACACGTGATAAAAGCGTGGAAATTAGTTCAAAGTTCAAAGATCAAAGTTCAAAGTTGAAGTTCAAAGTGCTGAGTTCAAAATTGAAGTCAGGGATTGGTAGTTAAAGGTTATTTTTGCGGCGTAATTGGTTTTTATGAAAGACAAGAAGACTCCGGGCCAGCGGCCGCTTTACAAGATTTTCACGGCTGTTCCGCCCAGTTATGATATCATCAACCGGATTTTTACACTTACGCTGGATGAGCGCTGGCGGAAGAGGGCGGCCAGTGCCTGCCTGGCCGGAAACCCGGAGAGGATCATGGATTTGTGCACCGGGACCGGCGACCTGGCGATCCGGCTTTCGCGGATGAGCCGCGGAACGGTTGAAATTACCGGTTATGATTACAGTGAGCCGATGCTGGAGATTGCCCGTAAGAAATCGATAAAAAGGCATCAGGCCGGCATTGTTTACCAGCAAGGTGACGCTGCCGCCATGCCATTCCCCGACAACCATTTCGATTCGATCGGGATCTCTTTTGCTTTCCGTAACCTTACTTTCAAAAATTTCGATACGCCGAAATTCTTAGCGGAGATCAACCGGGTGCTGAAGCCCGGCGGGCGTTTTGTGATCATCGAAAGCAGCCAGCCGAAATGGGGGTGGCTAAGAGTTTTATTCAGGTTTTACACCCGGTTCTTTGTGTACCCGGTCGGTGGCATGATATCGGGCAACTGGCCCGCTTACAAATACCTGTCTTACTCCGTTATCCGTTATTATCAGCCGGAAGAGATTTGCGATCTGCTGAAGCAGCACGGTTTTACCTCTGTATCGTTTACCCGCCTGAGCGGTGGGGTCGCCGCCCTGCATGTAGCTGTGAAGTGAGCACGGCTCCCGGGTTTGTCGCAACTGTTAGATGACCATCAGTTTGATCACTTTGGTTTTGCCTCCGGAAGACAATCTGAGGAGATAGTTCCCGTTTTTCTTTAAATCGGGTGTAAATGATTGTTTTCCCGGAGATGCCATCTCAAATTCCATCATGGTCTTTCCTTCCGGATTCAGCAGGAAAAGTTTCAGCATCTCTTCATGATTTCCTTCCGATTCTACCGTAAAACTGCCGTTAGTCGGATTTGGATAGATCTTCACCTTAAGTCCGGAAGAAAATTCGATGATGTCGGTGCAATCCAGGAAATTGATTGAGATGGAGTCTCTTAAAACCATCCCCCCGATATCGGTGGCTTCGGCCCAGATACCGGCGATTCCCAGGCCATAGCCGGCAGAATCGATCTCCATAGTCTGCCCGGTGGACCCGTCTGACCACAGGTAGCCTGCGAATCCTTCACCGGGGTCGAGGGTAATGTTGAGATGCCCGCAAAAGCTGGTGTCGGGGCCAAGGGAAAATCCGGTTACGACCATGTCGACAGGTAATGTGACCGACGGAACTTCCGGATCATTTGTCAGGATCGTCACATTGGCAAGTTTATTTCCGAAGTCAAACCCGCCGGCGTTAAAATTCAGGGCCAGCGACAGTTGGCTTGCAGCCGGGACAGTTCCTTTGCCCGGTTCGATCGTCAGCCAGTTGACTTCATCGGTTCCATCATCGATCCGGTAAAGGGTACCGCCGGGTTTTCCGTACCAGAGGTCGGTGTGGTCGTGACAGAGGGCAAACGAGATGGTGAAAGGGGCCGCAAACTGCTGTAAAATAGTGCCGGTGTTGTTCTCATCCACCATAGCCTGCCCGATGATCCCGTTGTTGTTGGTAAACCAGAAATGGCCCGAATAGTGTTCCGGCACGTATGCCAGTTGCCAGATCTGCATCGAATTCAGCATAAAGCGGAAGGATTCAAGGATTTTCCCGGTCTCGTCGACGCGGTAAACATACGGGTTATTGGAAATGATCGTATTGGTGTAGAAGGCTTCGCCGTCCCACGACAGTGTCGGGTATCCGATTTGCGGGCAACTGAAGGAGTAGCCGGCCGAACTGCCGTCGGGGTGGTACGCCGTGATATTGCCGTTATTGTCGCCGATCCAGAGAAGTTCCCCGTCCCACGCGATGCTGAAAGGATTTTCGTGCACGGTCACTTCGCCGGTTATAGCTTGCAGGGCCGTGTCGTAAGTCAGCAGGAGGTTGTTTTGCATATCGAGCATGAAGATGTTGTTCCCGACCCATGTCATCCCGGAGATGGAGGAGGTGGCCCCGGTGTATTCGCCCAGGATATCGCCGGCTGCGCGGGATCCGCTCAGGCCGTCATTCGACAGGGCTTCGCGCACCCAGGCGTCAGCATCCGGATCGGATTGCCGGCTTCGGTCGGCATAATCGCCCAGGTTTCGGGGATGTTTTATTCCGCCCGCGGCCTCTTTCTGAGTCTTAAAACAGAGATCGCTCTCACCGGTATTCCGGATGATGAATTCCCTGGCCCCGGCCGAGCCCGGGAATATCTTCTGAACGATAGCCGTTTCCTCCACCGCCATCACGGGCTTGCCCGGGGTCAAGGCCTGCACCGTGTTAGAAAGCCCGGTGAAATTGAACTGGCGGTCGCGGACCTTCATGGCCAGGTAGTAGGTGGTGCTGAACTCCAGATCATTTATGGTAAACACCTCCTGGGAGCCGGATTCAGAGGGGACAGGCTCGTTCTCAGCCTGGATGGCGGCATCGAAGTTTTCATCCGTGATGGGCACTTTGGAGTAGCGGATGTCGTAGAGGAAAGCCGTACCGGTATTTCCGTCGTTACCGGTGGCTGTCCATCGGAGCGTGATGGAGTTGGTAGTATTGGCAGTAGCTTGCAGGTCGAGGACGTCTGCCGGCGCCAGGTTGTCTTCCACCATTCTGAATCCGGCTATTCGTGTTTTCCAGCTCACCTGGCCGGAGTTTTTTACGTATTCGGTAGTAAACCAGAATGTTGTATCGTCGGCCGGATCGACCGACATCATGCTGTAGTCGCCCCAGCGTGCCGCGCTGCCGGTCTGGATACCGGTTCCGGCCATAATTACTTCTTCAAAGAAGGTCATCTGACCCAGGGGATCGTTCGGGCTACGGCCCGTATACCGGATCGAAGGGTACATGACCGGGCTGACGATACTGAATCCCAGGGCGATATACCCCCGGCCGTCCATGGCAACACTGGCCATCCAGCGGTCGTTCTCATCGGGGGCATAGGTGCCCTGCTGATAGATGAACCAGTTGCCGTCGTTGTTATTCCGCAGTTCGTACCAGCGGATACCGGCATGTCCCTGTCCGTCGGCATTGACCGTATGATTGGTTACCATTGTCTGATAGGTGCCGAAGTTCCTGTATTGCAGGCGGTACATCAGCCTGTCGGACAGCACCTCCAGGTTCGGCCCGTTGTCGGGTTGCGGCAGGCAGGCGCCCAAAGAGGCTTCGCAGAAGAATGAGTTGAAAGGTTCGGTATCCAGGCGGCCCATCTCCTGGAATGTTGAGTTTTCAGGGGCTTCCCAGTTCGTTACGAAAGCCCACAGGCTCAGGTAGTCGCCGCTGCCAAAGGCATCATCCATGGCGTAGATAAAGTAATTCGGGCTGCCGGCGGGTGGCGGGGGGCCATCGAAATCGGCCGGCAGGAGGCTCCAGGGTTCGCTTCCCTGCGGCATGTCGAAAAGCACCATCCGGGCACCGGGGTCGCCGTTCAGCATCGCTTCGCGGTCGAGGGCGCATACGGCTGCCCTGCGGTAGTCGTTGCCGAACATATTAAAGGAAAAATAGTAGCCATCGGGCCAGACGCCCACTTTCGGATAGTCGTTGAAAGCCGGGAACTGGAAAGCATAGCGGTAATAGGCCCCTAGCGGATCACCCGATTCCGAGAGGGCGACAAGCTCCCAGTAAGTGCCGTCGGAAGTATTGATGGCAAATTGGGTAGCTACCCAGCGATCGGCCATTTCGTCGTACAACAGGATCGGGTCGCCGTCGTTGGTCCCTGTCCAGGAGCCGATAAACCCGCTCCAGAGGGTGGAATTGTCGGCAGGCCCGTAGAGAGAATTTCCCTGCTTGTCGAAGATCTGGAACGACAGGTTGATCATCTGGAAATAGTGGTTGGGGCCGACATCTCCGTCGGTATCGGGCGGGTAGACTGAGTTCCGGTTCGGAACGCCTTCGAAGTTGGCCACCATTCCCGGAAAATCCCGGAATCCGAATTCTGACTGCAGTGCAGGATCCAACCCCGACGGCAGGGGAGAAGGATTTTCGTTTCGCTTCCGGCCCGAGTCCTCATTGCGGATAATTCCGTTCTTCCAGCTTCGGTCGCGAGGCTGCGGTTCGATCAACCGCATTTCCCTGAGCGGGGGTGTTTTATCGGAATGAACGGCCCGGCGGACCTGAGGGGTGATCTGGGCGTTAGTCGCGGTAATAAAGCAAACGGCTGTAAGTATCAGGAGAAATGCTCTGAATAGTAAATTCATAATACAGTTTTGGTTAAATGATGACCAGGAGTTTTTCCTGAAATCAACTATCAAAAGTAGGAGGAAAAAGAGTTGGTATTGAGATGAGGGTGTTTCAAAAGTACAATTATTCGCTTTTTATTGGTGGTCCGACGACTGAAGCCGTCGGTTCCCATCTTCATAAATCCATAGGAACCAACAGCTTTAGTCGTTGGAGCACCATCAAATGTCAGACCATCAATTTGAAACATCGGACTTTTGAGACAGCCCCATCTCAATTTTATGTAACTTTGTTATATAACCAAGGGCTTAGTTTACATATGAAGATAGTCAGGATAATCATAACTGCGGTTGCCGTAATATCAGCTTTGACAATTCAAGCACAGGATCAGCCG
>Ga0209717_1001672_pt1 | contig 23129 bp, 21 predicted proteins | sample AD_UKC048_MetaG_FD_184418 | JGI IMG/M metagenome (GOLD analysis project Ga0209717, IMG submission 184418) | Active sludge microbial communities of municipal wastewater-treating anaerobic digesters from USA - AD_UKC048_MetaG (SPAdes) (version 2) | ecosystem: Engineered > Bioreactor > Anaerobic >... | reverse complement strand
CAGATCTCTATCGATCGACGGGTCGGAAAGATGCGGCCGATGCGCTTCTGGCAGAGGTGGCGACGCTTGAGATCAATACGCAGGCGGGCGGGGAGACGTTTGGCGGCACGGCGGCCGTCGGCGGCGGCGGGAATGAGGCACGGGCGACGGGGATAAGTCAATCAAGTCAATCTGCGGTCGCGCAACCGGCCCAGAAAGGTCCGGGCACGGGGCCATGACGGGAGCACACAGGAAAAAGATTTCTTTCTGGAACGGGGATCACTTCGGTTGTTGTGGTCGCTGCTGTGCTCGAAAGACGTCCAAGTTGTGTTTGGCGAGAGAACTGCCGGCTTTTTGCGCCTTCTCCCACCATTCGACGGCCTTGTCGGTGTCGGGAGTGACGGCAACTCCAGCATAATACATCGAACCGAGCTCGCACATGGCATCGGTATGACCCTGGTTGACAGCGCGCATCATCCAATCGAGCCCTTCGCGGAATTCTTTTTTGCGGAGGTGGAGAACTGCGATAGCAAACTGAGCATCCGCGTCTCCGGCTTCCGCCTTCCTTCGGAATTCATCGGTTTGGGACTGGTTGCCCGTAAAAGCGGGTTCGCCGGCTGCCATGCGGATGCTGAATACAGCCAGATTGTTTTGCGCGGCAATGTCGCCTGCGGCGGCAGCTTTTCGCCACCATTCGAGGGCCGCCTCGTCGTTCTTTTCTACGCCAAGACCCGCATAATACATCGTGCCGAGGTTGGACATCGCATCGACGTTCGTTCCATGTGCTGCCTTTAGCATCCACTCATAAGCTTTTGGGAAGTCGCTTTGTTGCAAGTGCCACTTGGCCACTTCGAATTGGGCTACGGCGTCGCCCGATGCAGCATTGCGTTTCACTGCAGCATCTGGCTCTTGTTGGCCCGCTTGGTCCGGATTCTGGCCTCCCGCGGCATTTTTTAGGAGCGATAAGTTACGTTTTGCTATCTCACTGCCGAGATCGGCGGCGTCCTGATACAGGGCTGTGGCCTTTGAGATGTCCTGCTGAACGCCGAGCCCGTTCAGGTACAACTCAGCCAGAAGGAGAATGCCGCCTACGTTCTTCTGCGCTGCCGATGCCTGAGCCCAGCGAAAAGCGGCCTTGAAATCGCGGTCTTCGTTGCCGGATTTTATCGCGAGGGCACATTGTGCTTCCGCATCCCCTTCTTGCGCCCGTTCCTCGATAGTCTTGTTCAGATAGGCTTGCGACGAGGGATATTCCGGTTGGCGCGGTGTTTCGGGCTTTGGGAAGGCGGTAGCTGCCGGACTGCTCTGGGGGGCGACACCGGGTGTCTTGATGTCTTCACCGACTCCGCCGCTGGGACGGTGGTCCAAAGCCTGCGGTGCGACGGACGGCTGTGTTGCGGGATGCTCTGCGAGCGGCCGTTCCGCATGCGTCTTTCGCGACTGTTCGTGCCCAAGCCACCAAAATGACACACCCACTGCCATGAAGAGCAGCAAGGCTGCGACGGCACGGAAACCCTTAAGTGGAAACGGCGACTGACCTACCCCGGGCCTATCAACCGCCCCAGTACCGCCGCATCGAGCGTCGGCGAGGATGCATTCCGTTCCGCCCTCCCGTCTTGGCCGCATCGCTGCAACTCTTGTTGGAAGCGCTTGGCCCATGGTGGTCGCGGTTGCCGAAAATCCCAAGTGGGGCGGCGACTGCGTCACAAGTCTCTGCAGCAGGTCGCCCGCCGACTTCGGTCGCTGGTCGGGATCCTTGTCGAGGCAATCCGACACCGCTGTTTGCCATTGGGGTGGAATTGGCTCTCCCGAGATGCCTAGTTCGCTGCGCCGCAGCATCATCGGCGAGGCCGTAGCATTGTGGAGTTGAAAAGGAATGTCGCCCGTATAAAATGGCGGTTTGCCGGCCAAGAGTTCATAGATCGTTGCGCCCAAAGAGTAGATGTCATCTGCCACCGAAGCGGTTTCGCCCATCAATTGCTGTGGGCTCATATAAGGCAGTGTCCCGCTGATCTTCTTGGTTGTTTGACTAAGGTGTGTCGCGGAGTCCGACAGGCTGCGCGCGATTCCAAAATCGGTGATTCTCACCGCACCCTGAGCATCAACCATGATATTGGAGGGCTTGATGTCTCGATGAATAACGCGCACGTTTTGGTGGGCATAATCCAACGCGGGACAAATTTGATACAGGCATCCGAGCACCTCATCGAGGGTCAGGATGGGCTGCTGGCGAGCCACCCGAATCGCGGTCAACGCCTGACCGTTGACATACTCCATCGAGATACCGACATGGTTATCGTCCTGGAGAAAATCATGGATCCGCACAATGTTCGGATGGGTTAACCGAAGGTTCCGTCGGGTCTCCTTTTTCAGATCCGCGACTGCCGCAGGGTCGCTCATCACATCGTCTTTGAGGAATTTGATGGCCACCGCCTGTGAAAGGATGTTATCCCAAGCTTGCCACACCACTCCCATGCCGCCGCGACCGGCAACACGTTTCAAGACGAACCGTCCAAAAACACACTGCCCCACGGAAAAGCCCGATCCCTCCCCGTGGGATTCCGCGCCTGGCGTTATGCGCTCGTTAGCCATCGCATCTCTCGCAATCTACGGGTGACGCTGCCGTCTCGCGCCACCCAAATGTCCAGCCCTCGGTGTCCGAGCACAATCCCCAACCCAATATTTGCAAGCTGGAAGGAATCGACGAGAAAGCAACAAAAAACACCATGTGAATTGAACCATGATGGTCGTCCCAAGAATGTTGCATGTCGCCGTTGCACCGCCACGCCATTCTGGGATTGGTCGGCGCTCTTGACCAATGGCGTTTTGCGGCGACCACCGGTGGCATACATGGGACCAATATGCGCGGTTCATGGGAGCAGGATACTGGCGGCGGCGCCGGGATTCATGAAGAGGCATTCGGGACAATTGACAAGGCCCATCGCCTCTGGGACAAGCCAACTTGGCCGTATTCCTTGCCGCAGGCGCTTTCCCATCTGATGTGTGCTCCGTGGATTCATGGGGCAGGCGCTGGCCTCCTCAGAATCCGCAAGTTCACTGGCAGGGCGGGAGGAGCGCTCATGAACTGGCCAAGGCTTGGCTTCTCGGCGCGGATTCTGCCATTCTGCCGCCATGCCTCGCGGTTCTTCTGGCTTCGACCCACTGACGTTGACCTGGTCCCCTAAATTGGCCCAAAGCTAGGGAGAGGCTCGGTGTCATTGTTGGGTTGGGTTTGGTTCTGGTCAAGCCCTTGGCGAAGGGAGCCCGGAGGGCGACCGAAGCCATGGGCTTGGGCGTCGCGCCGGGCCCTGTCGGGGGTTCGGTAGCAAATGCCGCCTTGCGGCCGCTCGAGGTTGTAGTGGTGCCGCCAGTCGGCGATGACCACGCGGGCCTCGGCGAGGCTCAGCATCAGCTCGCGATTCAAACACTCGTCGCGCATGCAGCTATGGAAGCTCTCGACGTGGCCGTTCTGCCACGGGCGGCCCGGATCGATGTAGAGGGTCTTGATCCGCCGGTCCGCCAGCCCGTGCTGGAGCTCCCTGGCGATGAACTCCGGACCGTTGTCGCTGCGGATGTGGCCGGGAGCGCCGCGCGTCCCGCAGCTCCATGCCGCCGAACTTGCGCTTCCAGGCGTAGAAGGTCGCCTCGCTGATGTTGTTCTTCGCGCATACGGCCTTGACCGTGCTCTGGCCCTCCGCCTCCCGCAGCGCGCCTATTATCTGCTCCTCGGTGAATCGACTTCTTTTCATGGTTCCGCTGCTCATCTTCGGGCGGAACTCCAGCCCCGTCATGTCCCATTTTCGGGGGTCAGGTCAGAGAGACCTTCGGAGTCTTGCGTGAGCGACGCCATAGTCAGAATTTCCATGGCCGTCCATGGATGTCCGTTTACCTATGAAGATGGGGTGGTGCGGGTAGAGGGAATCGAACCCTCAAATCTATGGCGGGGAATGACGTAAGGGCCTAATAACTAAATTGATACGAATTTTGCGGGGATCCAAAAGGGTCGAATTTCAGAATAAAGTCAGAATAAGGCCGCCCAGTTTTCAGCATGTTCGCCGACGTTTCAGGACGAAGAAGGCCACGTCGATGACACAAAACGGGAAGGTAGTCGTTTGGCAGAAAATGAAACTGTGATGATCCGCCGCGGGGGCAGGACGATCCTTGACCCGGCCGCCCTTATATCAGCCCCTCGATCGCGTCGAGCCTGCGGCCGATCTCCGCGACGCCAGCCAGCCTGTCGACCACGGCCCGCAGGGTGGTCAGCGCCCGCACGGTCGCCGAGTGGCCCGGGCACAAGGACCACGGGGCCCTGCTGCTCAAGACGTACTCGCACGTCAGGCCGGAGCACGTGAGGGAGATGGTGGCGAAGGTGAAGTTCGGGATGCCGGCGTCGCCGTCCGCCACTACGCCCGCCGTGACGTGACCCAGCACGACGCCGAAGCCTGGTTCGGCCTCCGGCCGCCGAGGCGCGCGCGCAACGTGGTTCCGATGCGCAAGGCGGGGTGAGTTTCGCCAGAGCCACGGTCAGCGCGATCTCCGTATCAGCCCCTCTACGGCGGACCGCAGCGCGGCAAGCGCCCGCAGGGCCCCGGAGAGCCCGCGCCTAGCCTCTCTCGCATCTTCAGTTGACCCGTTGGAATATGGCGTATCCCTCGACTCGGCTGCCGCTCCCGTGCTGTAAAAAGCACACCCACGTGTCCAAGAGCGTCAGCTCCACGCCCGCTCGGGCGAACTTGTCGTGGAAATCGGCGACCAAGCCGTGGGGCAATGGAATACTGCCAGTGGGAGGGTCGTTGAATCTCATGCCAAATACAGTGCCTCCGCTGGCGATTCTACTTATTCCTTCAGGGCTTTTTCCGGCGGATTGCTCCAAGCGATCCTGGTCGAATGTGACAGCGATGAAGCCCCGGCGCATTGGCCACTCGAAAGGGTATTCCTCGTCCAATTCGTCCATCGACCCGATGGTGACATGGAGGATGTCGGGAGTCTCCATCCGCATGCGTTTGGCAGCGGTCGGCAGATCTGCGAGGGCGCAGTCCTTGCGATGGACAACCATTCGCACGCGTCCCCGGTACTGCTCATTCAGGGCTTCGGTCAAGCGTTTAGCGACGGCGAGCTTGCGCGCCTCGGGCTCGAGGCAACATATCCGAATCTTCGCCTTCGGGAATGCGGTGGCCATCGCCTGAGCCCACGCCAGATCTCCCGCGCCCGTTGCCAGGCACCGGATCTCCCGCCCGAGCCGGCATAGGGCAGGGGCTGCGAGGGAAAAGGCCTTGTCGTATACAGCGCGCCTCGCCCCTGCGTTCGCCTGCGCCACGGGATCGCCGTGTGACTTGGCCTTGGTCTTTTTCTTCGGCTTCTCTGCCGCGGTCTTCGCCTTCATTTGTATCTCCTTCCTGTGTTTTACGGTGCCGCACGTTCGGCGTGTCAGAGTCTCCAAGGCGATAAGTGGGGAAAAGACGATTTGTCTGGGCATCGATTGGTTGCCGGGATCCTCAGTCCTCGCCCTGCCGCAGCACAGGCGTGACGGAGCGGGCATTCCTCGGTAATAGATCGGCCACCGCGCAGTCAAGCACCCTCGCCAGCAGCCACAGCTCCGCGTCGGTGACCTGCCGCAGGCCGGCCTCGATCTTGCCGACGGTGGGGCGCGACAGGTTCCAGCCCGCGAGCTGGCAGCGGGCGGTGAGCGCCTCCTGGGTGAGGCCCCGGCCGACGCGCAACCTGCGCACCGCCGGGCCGATGACGTTGAGCCGACGCATTGGTGTTGGAGCGATGGTGCATTCTCTCCCAGCGCGGGCGCCGGGCTTGTTCTGCCGATAGAACAAAAAGGCGTTGACAGCCGGATCCGCATTTCCATCCTCGTTCCGTCTATGGAACAAGCCACGCCCGCCCCCACCCGATGGTGCGGGCGGGGCGGCGCGAGGGAGGCCGCATGACCGCGGGCTGGATCGGGGCGAGGGGCGGATGGGTGGCCCTCGGGCTGCTCATCGGACTATCCGGGTGCGGGCGGTCGCCCGACTCCGCCATAGAGTCGGTCCTCAACCGGTGCGCGCGACTGACCGATCAGGTCAACCGATCACAGGCCGCCCCCGGTCAGGCTGCGGCTTTCCTGGCCTCCGCCATGCAGGAGATAGACACGCGGGGGTGCCCCCCGGATTTCCGGGTGGCTTTCCAGCAGCACATCAACGCATGGAGGGAGGCGGCGCCGTATTTCGCGCGGGACACGGGCCTGAACGCGTTCATCGACGGTTTCGCCGCCGGGCTGTTGCGGGACCCGTCGCTGTTCGGCGCCTCGGGCCAGGCGGCGGCGGCCGCCAGCCAGAACATCAACGCGACCTACTATCGGCTAGCGAACATAGCGGCCGCGCATGGCGCGCGGGTCCCAAATTCGGTCGTGGGGAGGTAGGGGCAATGGAGGGTGAATCTGGATCCGGAGCAGGGGCAACCGAGGCGGCCGAGTGGTTCTACGACGACGGCGCGCAGCCGCGCGGGCCCTTCACCCTGAAGGCGATCGGGCAAATGGCGCGCGCCGGCGTCGTGCGCCCAGATGTCCCCGTGGCGAGAGATGGTGGGGCTGGCTGGCGTCCGCTGTCGGAGCTGATGGCAGCGAGGGAACCCGTGGGCCATCCCGAGAAATCCGCCGCTCCCGAGTTCCGGGTGAACCTCGGCGGTTTTGGGGCGCCATCCTCCAGGATGGGATTCGTATGGGGCGCCGCTTTGCGCCTTGGGGGCGATGCGGCGCTGAAGGTATCCGGCTGGAAGCTGCTCGGCATTGGATGGCGGCTTCTGGGAGGATTCGTGTCGCTCATCGTTCTGGTTCCGCTTGCGATGATGGTGATCGAAGTCGGGGTTGGTTCGGTCGCCGGGATGATCGAGGCCCGCGTGCCCGTCATTCCCGATTCAGCCCAGACGCCTGCGGGGCATCACTATGCAAGCTCGACGGCGCTGCGCGCCGCCGCGACGCATTATGTGGCATCCGTGCTTCATTGCTGGGCGGCCGGCCTGATGGTGATGTCGATATTCATGATCCCCCTGTTCGTTGCCAAGTGGTGTGTCGTGAGGCGCGGAGATGGCAGATTTCGGTTTCCGGATGGAGCTTTGGTGTCCGTCAATAAGCGGACGGCGACCATGCCGCTCTTTGACGAAGGCGGGAGGCTGATCAGGGCCGCGCGCATCACATTCGCCGAAGAGGAAGAGGCGGCGCGTTTCATGGCCGCGATCACGGGTGAGACGGGTGAGGGACAACCCGAGGAGGCATCATGACGGGCGATGGCGAATGGTCCTACGATGACGGGACCGCAGAACGCGGGCCGCTGGATCTTGCGACGCTGGGACAGATGAGGGATGCGGGTCTGGTGTCGGGCGGGACACGAGTTAGGCCCGCGGCCGGAGGGCCATGGCGGCGTCTCGACGACGCCATCATGGGTCTTGAGTCGGGGCCGACCACGTTCGGCGACGACGCCCATCAGGAGATCGCGGAGGCGGCCCCGTCGGCCGGGCCGAAGTTGCCACCGCGCACCGAGAGCACGAGGTCGGCCGCGCCGAATCTGCCCCCGCTCGAGACCTACTATGCCGCTGGACCCGGCGGCCAACCGGAGGGGCCCTATACGGTCGCGCAGTTGGCGGAGATGTTGGCGGGTGGAAGACTCTCACCAGCCACGCAAATCGCGCGCGACGGCGGCGACAGATGGGTTCCCGTCGAATCGGTGGTCGGCCACGCGCATACGGCGGTTCCCGCGGAGGTCGTTCGCAGGGACGCCGTCAAGGCGGTGGTTCTCTCCTTTCTGACGCTGGGCATATACTGGGTATGCTATCTGGTGCCCTGCTACACGCGGGACATGGCGGCGATAACGGCGAAGCCCCGCCTGAATTTTGCTTTGGCGGTCGTCATGGGCGCCCTCGGCTATCTGGCACCCATGGTGCTGCTGCTTCTCATGGCCGGTGTTGATGAGGCCGGCCAGGGACTCGTCGCGATGCTGATAGGAGTGCCGAGCACCATCCTCGCCTGCGTCTACGCATTCGAGCTTGAGCGGATCGGCAAGGAAAGGCGCACCGCCGGGGCGCACCAGTCGATAGGCTGGCTGTTCCTTGGCCTCGTGGTGGCGAGCGCTGCTTCGGAACTGCTTCCCGGTAGTTTCGGCGTCGTGGTGGGTATCGCCATCGCGATCTACCCGATCTACATTCTCCAGCGGGAACTAAACCTGTACGCCAAGACGCCGGTATGAGGCCGGTGGCATATTCGCGATGGGCGCCGCGAAGGGCCGCGCAGGTTGCGTGCCTTCTCTGGGCGCTGCCGTCGGCCGCCGTGATGGGCCCGGGCGCCACTGGTTGCGTCATCTACAGGGCCGGGTCGTACGAGACCGATGACAGATTCGTGATTGCCGAGTACAGGAGCTTCGAAGATTTCCGCACCGGCACGGTGTTCAAAACCATTTCTGGGAAGGCGCTGCGCCTTACGCCGGGCAACCGACCAATCATCATTCCCTATCCGCGTGCCGGGATGAGCGATCGCGACCGCAGCGCGATCAGGAGCCGGATCGCAGCGGCCAAAGACCGATTCAGGCATCTTGGCATGGACCTATCGAAAATCGAGAAGGCATGGGATTCTCCGGCGGAGTCAGGGGTGAGCGCGTCCGCGACAAAGGAGACCGCACCCACCGCGGGATCGCGCCCCCCGCTGGTGCTCAGCAATGGGCAGAGGTACGAGGCTTGGAGCATCTCGCGGATTGACGAGGACGAGGTTCGGATTCTTCATTCAGGCGGCATAGCCGCGGTGGCTCTAGCCGACCTGCCCGAGTTCGTCGTGAATTCCGAGCCTCAGCTTCTGGCCGCACTCCGCGACAGGAGTAGAGAGGGAGGGCGACCTTCCCTGCCCTCGGCCAAGTTCGCAAATGGCATCGTGTCCCCCACAGAAGTTCCCAACAGTCACGGGGGACCAGCCTCGTCACGCGGTCTCGTGTCTGACACCAGCACAACACAGCCCGAGGCTGGTTCGTCTGACAAGTCTCCATCCCAAGAATTGGACCGCGACAGCCCGATGTACCAACAGGTTTTCGGCTATATTGATCCTCGCTTCAAACACTTGGACTTGGTGCCCAAAGAAGTGATAACAGGTGCGCGTGGAGGCGGGGCCTTGCCAGCTGATGTCAGTACCGAATGGGTATCGTCCGCATTAGTTTGGTTGAGGATGAAATGCATGGGCGAGGCGAGGATCTTCGGAAAATCAGGTGACGACAAGCCGTATCTGATTCCACTGGATTTCATTTGCCCGCCAGACTCAGCACACGGCATGAAGAGATTGTGGGGCGCTGACGGCGGACCGCCGGACGGCACCAAGGTGGCGACCATTAGCGCAGTCGTATGGCGGGGCACCATGGCGACCTTCAGGAGATCGATGAATCAGCAGACTGACCCCATGGCGACCTTGTGCTTGAGTGCGACCGGTGACGTTTTTGAGCAATCGGTGAATGCGCTGATGTTCTCGCCGGATGAGATGGAAGCGAACCTCGCGGTATTCCTCGCCTACGAAAACAAGCAGCGCTACGCGCCAATGATAGAAAACGCCTTGCGTGCTCCGATGGAGGTTTACAGAGAGTACTATCGGCAGAATCTTCACCGTTCTGGCCGCGATGCTTTGGCCGTATTCGCGCCCGTGGCGGCGGCCATAGCGAAGGGAATATCTGATGGAACCAACGATAGCATCGAAATCTCTGATGTGGATTGTGAAGAAGCGATCAAGAAGCTAGAGGCCGTCAAGCAACAAGACCTAAGGACTTAAGGCGCATCCGCCCCAATGTGACTCTTGCTGGCTTCAGCTATTAATTCCGCCCGCTTTGTTGCTGCGGCACCCTGCCATTCCCACCCGACGATCCTCTGGTCGTATCGCCCGTGCCCATCGGGCCCGGCGGCGCTCCCTACCAAGCTCATTCCAACGACGGCATCGAATAGCCTATGAAGGACTTCGCCCCTGCGCAGGGCCGTATGGGGATTGATCTCGCGGTAGACGGCGGTGAAGGCGTTGAATAGCGACCACTCCCTCCATGCGATGTTCGGCAGCACCTGCCTTGAGGCCGGCATCGACTTGCGCACGGTGGCCAGGTGGCTGGGGCACAAGGATCACGGGGCTCTGCTGCCCAAGGCGTACTCGCACGTGAGGGCCGAGCACGATAGGGAGATGGTGGGGCGGGTGAGGTTCGGGATGCCGGTGTCGCCGTCCGCCACTACGCCCGCCGCGACGTAACCAAACAGGAGGCCGAGAAGTGGTTCGGCATCCACCCTCCCAGGCGGGCGCGCAACGTGGTCCCTATGCGGAAGGCAGTGAGGGCAGAGCGCGAGCTGGCTCAATAGGCGGAGATAACGCGCGACAGATTCCTGATAGCCGCACGGCCGGCTTCCTCAGATATCTGCTGGAACTTCGTCCCCGTCCAAGAAATGGTTGGGGCGAAATGGATGAAATAGTTCTGTCCCGCCTCGAAGTGAAACTCGCCGATATCCGACATGCGGGAGAGAACGTGACGACCTGGCGGAATCTCACGGAAAACAAAGGTGCCTGAGGTCAGTACGCCGAGCGTTCGTCCATCGAGGGCAATCTCCCAGCCCACGGCCGCGCCGACGATACTACGTTCCCGGAAGATGTAGAGGTTCGCGACATCAGGCTTGGTCCGGAAAGTCTTTGCGGCGGCGTCTTCACTCTGGTTCATGTGCGGCACCGTCGTACAACCGGTCAAAACGGCCAGCAGCAATGTCAGTGCGATCGACTTCCAGCATCCGCCCATGAGGGGCAGGGTGGCGATGGAGCGCGAGGCGTCAAGGGGAACCAACCAATAGCGGAAGCATGATGCTTCACAGGGGCCGACCTGCTTTCGATGGTCGACGGAATTTATGGCGAATTCGACCCTGTCCAGCCCCTTAAGAAGACGTACGATCAAGTGCTTTGCGCCCTAGTGCTGGATGTCAGTTTGTCGCGCACGGTCACAGGTCAACCACCGATGAGTACTTTGTAGAACTTCCTCGGCCCCGATGTATCCGGGTCGGTGACGGTGCGCTCGTCGCCAATGTCATTTGGTGGCCCAGCGGCCAGCTCGGACCAGCCCGAGGGCGAGAGGTCCAGAGAGTAGAGCACCGGCTAGGTTCGCCAGTTGCGGATCGGGCCGAACACGAGGTCCACCTTGCCCGGCTGGCCGGGGGTGCGCATCGCGTGCAGGTCGAAGAAGGAGGACGGGTCGGTGGGCACGGTCAGGGCCAGGGATCCGGCGAGGTTGTCTCTGCCGTCGTGGTCGGGGTCCCTGTCCGGGGTCGCATAGGGGTTACCCTCGCGCGGGTGGAAATTCGTCCGAACACATCCGCGGCGAGGCAAAGAATCACGCGGCAAAGAATCACCTTTCCAGATTCTCTGACCAATCCCACAATCCGCGCCGGGCGGTCCGACTGCATGCATCATACGGAGTTCATCATTGGCGCGGTCGGCAGGAGGACATGACAGGCCACGAACGCAGGGAGCATCGTATGGCTATAATCACATCCGACTCTAGCTGCCCAATTCGCGCAGCTTTCTTCCTGATGACGGTCCTGCCGCTCGTCGCCACCGCGCAGATCGGTGCACATGCTGGGGATAAGACCGCCGCCATCCCCTTCGATCAGATCGGATCCATTGCCGGGAGAAGGTACAATGGCGACGGCCTCGCGGTGACGCCCACCGAGGATGGTGCGAGGCTGCGATGCGTGTTCCAGAAGCTGGAGGGGCAGGCCACGAACGAAGGGCTGTGGCTGACCTCAACGGAGAAGGCATCCCCGGGCACGCGCTTCCGCGTGATCGCGCGCGCGATCGGACGCGGGAGCGCGGCGCAGGCCGCGTTGCCGGCCGGTGGCATTGTGACAACGCAGGGAGGCGTCGCCCGGTTCGTCCGGCCGGGGGTCGATGAGGAATACTCGGTGAGCATGGACGGCTTGCGGCAGGATTTCCTGATCCTCGAACGGCCCACGGGTGACGGCGAACTGCGCCTCGAACTGGACGTCGCCGGTGCGCGTGCCGAGCCGTTGACCCACGGCGCGCGCCTTGTCCTCGACGGCTCCGGGCGCAAGATCGCCTACAGCCGCCTCCGCGCCACCGACGCCCAAGGCCGCGATCTGCCCGCGCGCATCGAGGTGGACTCGGCTTCCCGCCTGACCGTGATCGTGGACGACGCCGATGCCACCTACCCCCTGCGCATCGACCCCACGTTCAGCGATGCGGATTGGGTCAGCATGGGCCTGGACAGTTCTATCTGCGGTACTGATGATTACGTCACGGCAGCGGTCGTGGATGCTTGGGGCAATTTGTATATTGGCGGCTCGTTCGGCTGCGTCGGTGACGTGGTCGCAAATCGCGTGGCGAAATGGGACGGCACATCGTGGTCGGCCCTGGGCTCGGGGATGGGCGGCTGGCACGTCTATGCGCTGGCGGTGTCCGGCAGCAACGTTTATGCGGGGGGCGCCTTTTGGACAGCGGGCGGCAGCCCGGCGAACCACATCGCCAGATGGGACGGCGCCAATTGGTCGGCGCTGGGCTCGGGCATCATGGGTTATTCGGTCACTGCGCTGGCGGTGTCCGGGAGCGACGTTTATGCGGGGGGCCACTTCACCACGGCGGGCGGCAGCCCGGCGAACGACATCGCCAAATGGGACGGCGCCAATTGGTCGGCGCTGGGCTCGGGCATCATGGGCTATTCGGTCAATGCGCTGGCGGTGTCCGGCAGCAACGTTTATGCGGGGGGGTGGTTCACCAACGCGGGTGGTGTTGCCGCCAACGGTGTCGCCAGATGGGACGGGGCTGCGTGGTCGGCCTTAGGTTCGGGCGTGGACGAACTTATCTATGCGCTGGCGGTGTCCGGGGGCAACGTGTATGCGGGGGGCTTGTTTACCAATGCGGGCGGCAACCCGGCGAAGAACATCGCCCGGTGGGACGGTACCAACTGGTCGGCCCTAGGCTCGGGCATGCATCATGGGGTTTGTGCGCTGGCGGTGAGCGGCAGCGATGTTTATGCGGGGGGCTGGTTTACCAATGCGGGCGGGGTCGTGGCCAACCGCATTGCAAAATGGGACGGTACCAATTGGTCGGCTTTGGGCTTGGGCATCATGGACTATGAGGTCAATGCGCTGGCGGTGTCTGGGAGCAACGTGTATGCGGGGGGCTGGTTTGAAACGGCGGGCGGCAGCCCGGCGAAGAACGTCGCCAAATGGAATGGCGTTGATTGGTTGGCGCTAGCACCTGGGATAAGCGGCGAAGTGAATGCACTGGTGGCATCGGGCACGGACCTATATGTGGGAGGCCACTTCACCACGGCGGGTGGCAGCCCGGCAAATAACATCGCCAAATGGGACGGCACCAATTGGTCTGCCCTGGGCTCGGGGATCTATGGTTGGGTCAGTGCGCTGGCGGCGTCCGGCAGCAACGTTTATGCGGGGGGGTGGTTCGGCAGCGCGGGTGAGGTCGCCGCCAACAGTGTCGCCAAATGGGACGGCGCCAATTGGTCGGCCCTGGGCTCGGGCGTGGACGACTGGGTCAATGCGCTGGCGGTGTCCGGCACCAATCTGTATGCGGGCGGCCGCTTCACCACGGCGGGCGGCAGCCCGGCAAACAACATCGCCAAATGGGACGGCAGCGCGTGGTCGGCCCTGAGCACGGGCGTGGACGACTGGGTCAATGCGCTGGCGGTGTCCGGGAGCGACGTTTATGCGGGGGGCTACTTCACCAATGCGGGTGGGGTCGGCGCCAACCACATCGCCAAATGGGACGGGAGCGCGTGGTCGGCGCTGGGCTCGGGCTTGGACGGCGGGGGGGTCACTGCGCTGGCGGTGTCCGGGAGCAATGTTTATGCGGGGGGCTGGTTTGAAACGGCGGGCGGCAGCCCGGCGAACGACATCGCCAAATGGGACGGCGCCAATTGGTCGGCGCTGGGCTCGGGCTTTTCCGTCGCTGTTGATGCGCTGGTGGTGCGCGGCAGCCACGTGTATGTCGGCTCCGTCAATATGGGGTACATCGGCGAGTGGGATGGCGTTGAATGGTCGGGTCTGGGCTCGGGCGTGGACCACGGGGTCAATGCGCTGGCGATATCTGGCTCGAATCTCTATGTTGGCGGCTCGTTCGGTACGGCAGGCGGGAAGTTTTCTCCCTGCGTGGCGAAAGCCAATTTACCGAGCGGGCCAGAGATAACCGTTCAGGACCAGTGGCCGTGGGGGTGGGACGTCATTGCGGATGGAACCGCATGGGAAGATTTCGATGAGGAATGGGTTGGCGCTTCGAATACGCTGACCTTCACCGTCCATAACACCGGCACCAAGAACCTCACCGGGCTGTCGGTGGGCAAGGACGGTGATAACAGCGGCGCTTTCACCGTGGGGGCGCTGGGGGCGGTGGAACTGGCGCCGGGGGAGAACACCACCTTTGACGTGACTTTCGCGCCATCGGCTTCGGGGGAGCACACGGCGGTGATCCACATCTGGAGCAACGACGAGGACGAGAACCCGTTCGACATCGCGCTGGCCGGCACGGGGGTGGTGCCGGTGGCCAACGTCATGGTCTGGCAGCGGGTGGGGACGAAGGTGTTCGACGTGTATTACGACCTAGCCGGCACGAATTTGCCGCTGACGATCGCGGTGGAGGTCTCGACCAACAACGGGGCGTCGTACGAGCTGGACGTGGGCGGCTTCTCCGGTGAGCTGGGGGTGGGCGTGGCGCCGGGCGCCGGCCGGCACGTCGTCTGGGACGCGGGGACCGACTGGGACGGGCGGTTTTCCCCAACGATGCGATTCCGGATCACGGCGTGCGAGCCGGCACCCGAAGGTTTCGGGTTGATTCCACCCAGGGTCTTCCAGATGGGGGACGGCTTCTCGGAGGGGGGGGTGGGCGAGCTGCCGGTGCACGCGGCCTGCGTGGGCGGGTTCTGCATGGGGGCCACGGAGGTGACCAAGGCGCAGTGGGACGAGGTGCGGGCGTGGGGTTCGACCAACGGCTACACCGATCTGCCGGAAGGGGGTGGCAAGGGCCCGGAGCACCCGGTGCACACGCTGAGCTGGTATGAGGCGCTGAAGTGGTGCAACGCCCGCAGCGAGAAGGAGGGCTTGAACCCGTGCTACGCGGTGGGGGGGGCGACGTACCGGGCCGGGACGAACGAGCCCGCCTGCGATTGGGAAGCGGATGGCTACCGGCTGCCCACCGAGGCGGAGTGGGAGAAGGCCGCGCGGGGCGGGGTGGCCGGGCGGCGGTTTCCGTTCGGGGACACGATCAGCCACACGCAGGCGAACTACTTCGCGGTAACCAATGGGGTTCCTTCCTACGACGTTAGCCCGACGCCGCGCTATCACCCGGATTTCTCCAAGGCTGGCGAGATCAAGCCGTACACGGGCCCGGTGACGAATTTCTCGGCCAACGGGTGCGGCCTCTACGGGATGGCGGACAACGTCTGGGAGTGGTGCTGGGATTATTACGGCGCGGATTACTACGCCATCTCGCCGCTCACCGATCCGCATGGGCCGGCCTCGGGGTTGAAGCGGCTGGCGCGCGGGGGCTGCTGGGACAGCGGGGCGGACTCCTGCCGCACCGCGTTCCGGAACAACCGGGCGGCCGATGAGGCGGTCCACTACAACGGGCTCCGCGTCGCGCGCAAGGCCGCCATCGCCTCGGAGAGTTCCAACACGCTCGCCGCCGACACCCGTGGCGACGGGCTGCTGCCGGCGGCGGAGGATTTCGACGGCGACGGATGCTCCAACGGGGAGGAGTCCCTGGCGGGCACCGACCCGCGGGACCCGCGGTCGCGGTTCGAGGTGGCCGAGTGGAGCGCGGCGCCCAATGCCGGCGGCACCGGGATCACGTGCTCGGTTATGTGGGCTTCGGTGGAGGGGCGGGTGTATCGGCTGGAGCGCTCCTTCGATCTGCTGCACTGGGAGACGATCGCCGACGACATCGATCCCACACCCCCGCAGAACTTCATTAACGACGAGATCATCCCCGCGCCGGCCAAGGTGTTCTACCGGATGGTGGTGAAGTAGGGAATCGGCAGGCAAGGGTCACGACAGGTCGTCGATGTGCCTGCATCTAAGGGAAAGCCACCCGCGCCTCATAGCGTCCGGCGGCTCTCCTCTATCCCTCACGACATCCCGACGACCGCGTCGAAGAGACCGTGGAGGGCCTCGCCGCGGCGCAGGGCGGTGTGGGGATTGATCTCCCGGTAGACGGCCGTGAAGGCGTTGAACAGCGACCAGGCGTTGCGGGGCTTGAAGGCCTCGTGCTCGGGGTGTCGCCAGCCCTGCAGGACGCCGGGTATCTGCGAGGCGGTGATGGCGCGGCAGTCGGCGGCGCGCACCACGATGTCGTGGGCCAGCCAGTCCGGCACCCGGGCCTCCCGGTAGGCCGCCACCCGGGCGTCGAGCGAGCGGAAGCGCTCGCCCAGCTGCCCGACGGCCCGTGCCACGAGATGACGCAGGTCGCGCATGGCGAAGCGGGTGTGCTTGCGCGAGATCTTCACCTCTCCGCAAAACGCCAGGTTCGAAGAGACCAGCACATGAGTCCCGGCGACGAGGCCGGCCGGGTAGGTCATGTCGTGGCTGTTCCTGAGCCCGACCACCCACTGGTATTCGTCCTCGATTCTCCCGGGCAGCGATACGGCCAGCACGGCGAAATACCGCATGCCGCCGTGGCTGAGCGCGTGCCTCTCACCTTCGATTGTGAAGCCGGTGGCGCCGAGTTGCCCCTCGACCTCCTCGAGTATCGCGCCGTGATCGAGCGGATACCACGTGTCCGTACCCAGGGGCGTCGGCACGGCCATCAGCTCCTCGCGTTCCACGACCCGGCCGCCGCAGTGCAGCAGCAGACCCTGCGGTGTCCTCTGTCGTGGCGGCTCTTTGACCTCAATGATGTTCATCTTTTGTCTCCTTTCGCTTTTGAATGAAGGTCGCGGGTGTCCACATGCCCTTACCCACGGGCGCGTGATCCCACAACCGGTGTTGTCTGGAAAATGGCGGGGCTGGGCCCACCGTGAAAAAACGCCGGGGCGGGGGATCGCTCCCGCCGCCCCATGTGCCGCCTACAGGTACCCGGCCGCCTTGAAGCTGAACCAGCCCTCGGGATAGGCCGTGGACCGGTTGCCGACGATGACGTGGTCCAGCAGCGGGACGTCGAGCACCTTGGCGGATTCCCGCAGGGCCCGGGTGATGCGGATGTCGGCCTCCGATGGCGTCGGGTCACCGGAGGGATGGTTGTGCGCCAGCACGACCGCGTAGGCCCTCCTGGCGACCGCCGGAGAGAAGACCTCCCTCGCGTGGACCAGCGCCTGATCGAGCAGTCCCTCCGAGACCGCCTCCACGGCGATCAGGTGCAGCTTTGCGTTGAGCAATACCACCCGGGCGCTCTCGGTGGGCAGCAGGCGCATCTCCGGCCCGACCAGATCCGCGATGCGGCCCGCGTCGTCGAGTTTGACCGTACCCGCACTGCGGCGCGAGAGCCTGATGCCCAGCTCGACCGCGGCCCGGATCCCCGCAGCCCTCGCCTCGCCGACGCCGCGCACGGTGGCCAATTCGGCCAGCGGCGCTCGCGCGACGCCCGCCAGACCGCCGAAACGGGCCAGCAGGTTGTCGGCGATCTGCAGCGACATTTGCCCGGTGCCGTTGGGCATCAGGCATGCGAGCAGTTCGGCGTCCCGGAGAGCGCCTGCGCCGCAGCCGATCAGGCGACCGCGCGGACGCTGGTCGGGAGGCATCTCACGTAGCGTCGTTTCGGACGCACCATCGTTCATACGCGACCTCCTTTCTCGTCTTGTGTTGATTGGCGACGCACCGACCGGCATGCGCCGGTTGCGGAACCGCCGTTTGAAATGTCCGGGGCCGGCGGAGATCCCGCCCGCCGACCCCATCCCTGTTTTCGCCTCAGTATCCGCCGACGCGGATCCTCGCGATCTCCCCGCCGCTGACGTCCATCGCCCGGAACTCGCAAGCGTCTGGACCCGGGTCGTCGAAGGACGACCCCCAGACCTCGATGGTTTCCGTGCGCGACACCACCTCGGCGGCGAAGGCGGGACCGAAGGGTGGGGGCGATGACGCCAGCTCGCGGGCGGCCTCTCCCGTTTCCCGGTGCATCAGGTGCATCGCTCACCTCCACTGGTCGTCGGGGTAGTGCGGGCCGCCCTGCTGATAGGGCGGGGGCCGGTTTGGCGAGCGCCAGCGCCGCAGGACGGGGGGCAGCAGCCACGCGCAGAGCGCGATGGCTGCCACGATCGCCAGCGGCACCAGCGCGGGGGTGAGGATGATCAGCAGGAGCATGCCGGCGGTGAGCACCAGCAGGACCACCACCGCGATGGCGGCGGGCTCCAGGATGGGCCACAGGTCACGCATCGCCCCCACCCCCCTCCCGATCGCGGTGGTCCTCGCCCCGGCACATCGCCGCCGCGACGGCCCTGATGAAGGCCGCCACCACGATGGCCAGGCCGATGACGCTCAGACCGCCGCCCACTGGGCCCATGTCGGGCGTCGCGGATTTGCATCCGGCCAGCGCGGCGACCGCCAGGATGGCCAGCGCGCGCCTCATGGGGCACCCCCGGTCCACGCCGCGCACTCGTCACGGTAGGCGCACCAGCCGCACTGCATGCCCGGGGCGGGGTGGAACCTGCCCTCGGCGATGCCTTGCACGGCAGCGTCGAGCATCGCGACCGCCCGGTCCTTGCGCGCATCGTTTGGCGGCGGCACCGAGACCCGGACCACCTGGGGCGACTTGGTCTTCACCAGATGGACCAGCTCCATCCGGGGCGGAGTCTCGCCCGTGGCGGCCTCCAGCAGGATGGAATAGGCCACCAGCTGCAACTCCGCGTCGAACGCGGCCTGATCCGGGTCGGGTCGGCTGGCGGCGGTCTTGAAGTCCACGATCTTGAGGTCGTGGCAGACCAGGTCGATCGTCCCGCACAGCGGCACGTCGAGACCGGGCACCATTTCTTCAAGCGTCACCTCGACGCCCCGCGGTCTCTCCTTCGGAATCTCGCCGCTGTCCATGTAGGCGGCGAGCAGCCGCAGGCCGTCCTTCTTCGCCTTGTCGCGCCCCTCCGTCCCGTCGAAGGCCACCGGGCCCTCGTCGGCCTCCAGCGCGTCGAACGCCTCGCCGTACGCCCGCTCGACGGCCGCGGGCGAGGTGTCCCCGCCGCGCCAGAGCGCCGCGTGCAGGTGCCTGAGCCCGGCGTGGACCGCCTTGCCCAGGTGCAGCGCCGGTGCCACCGGCCTGGCGATGCAGGCCACACGCTCGAAGTAGAAGCGCAGCCCGCAGGCCAGGTAGCCGCGGGCCGCGGTGGCCGAGATGTGGGCCGGCAATCCGCCGTTGCCCGTCGTGGTGCGGGCAGGCGGCGCCAATGTCGAAGGGGCGATCATGTTTCCCTCCGCGCATAGGCGTTGCGCCGGGGCCGACGGTTGCCGTTGGCCCGCCCGCCGTTGCCGCCGTGTTTCTCCAGCAGCTCGTCGATGAGCCCGCTGGCCTCCAGCTTGCCCAGTTCCCGGACGCGCTTGTTGAAACGCTCCCGGGCCAGGGCCTCCACATCGGCCGGTTGCAGGTGGTGCTCGTCGACCAGCTTGAGAATGAGTTCCCGCTGCCTGTCGCTGCACTTCCACGGGGCCTCGTTCGGCTCCTGCCCGTCCGGCTCATTGTTGTTTTCGCCGTTGAGCCCGTAGCCGTGGGGCGGGACGAATCCCGTCGCCACGATCTGCGAGTCCACGGACTGCTGGAGCAGCCGATAGAGCCGTTCCGATTCCCCGGCCGCGTCGGCCACGCTCGCGATCTCGCACTCGACCGAGACGCTGAACTGGTGGCTCGAGTAGCCGGGCAATCCAAGGCGCTTGCTGTAATTCGCGATCAATTTCACCGCCATGATTGGGTTCCTTTCTGTTGATGGTTGCCGCGGGAAAACGACGCGGCCCCGGCCCGCCACGTGGGCAGACCGGGGCCGTGTGCCGAGACCCGCGGGTGAAGAAGAGGCCGAAGGGCCCTTTCAGCTATATATAACGCGGGGCGGGGTGGTGTTGCGGGTGAACGACCCGAGCGGGTCCATTCGATTACAGGGGCAAGACACAAGAAATCCACTCGTTCTTGGACGTAAGCCGAAGCTCACGGACGAATGATCGCGCCTTCACAAACGGCCGGTATTGGCGAAAACGCAGTGCGATGGTGCCTGTGTCCAGCCAATCCCCATAATTACACCAGCCTTGGTCGGAGTAGGTTATGTGCGGGGCGTTCGGGATCGGCCGCGAAGATAGTGCTCAACGCCTGTCGGCGTCAGAGGTGAACGCACTCGATCGCGGTTTGGATCTGGAGGGTGTCGCAGCTGTGCTCAACGCCTGTCGGCGTCAGAGGTGAACGCACGCGAGGCCGTCGCGCGCTGCGCGGGGCACAAGAGGTGCTCAACGCCTGTCGGCGTCAGAGGTGAACGCACTCGATCGCGGTTTGGATCTGGAGGGTGTCGCAGCTGTGCTCAACGCCTGTCGGCGTCAGAGGTGAACGCACAGGTTTCCCAGCGTAACGTTCGTGGTCTCCAATATGTGCTCAACGCCTGTCGGCGTCAGAGGTGAACGCACACGTTGCGCCCGCCTGCCCCATCGACGTAGACCCCGGGTGCTCAACGCCTGTCGGCGTCAGAGGTGAACGCACCTGCGCGTCTACCGCTACTCGGTCGAGCACCTGATGTGCTCAACGCCTGTCGGCGTCAGAGGTGAACGCACTTGGCACATGGGACAGGGAGCGCGCCGACTGGTGGTGCTCAACGCCTGTCGGCGTCAGAGGTGAACGCACCCGTCGGATCTGCGGGGATGGAGACCAGGGACACCTCGTGCTCAACGCCTGTCGGCGTCAGAGGTGAACGCACCACGGTACGGGAGCCACGCGCATGCGAACCCAGCGTGCTCAACGCCTGTCGGCGTCAGAGGTGAACGCACGCGAAGCGTCGGGTGCGCCTCGTCTGGCAGAGGCGGGTGCTCAACGCCTGTCGGCGTCAGAGGTGAACGCACTGGGGCTTAGATGACGCAGAGTTAGAGCGCGGCGAGTGCTCAACGCCTGTCGGCGTCAGAGGTGAACGCACCCATCTCGTTAAGTCGTTTGGCGACGGAATTAGACGTGCTCAACGCCTGTCGGCGTCAGAGGTGAACGCACTGCTTCGACGTTATTCTCTACTAATTAGGAACTTCCCAGCAACAATTCAAGGTTGAGGGAACCCTCGGCACTACAGGGCGTCGGCGGCGGGATCTTGGGCCGAGAGAGCGTACAGGGCCCTTGGCGCCAATCGGTTCTGGGCAGGGTTTGCTTTCATGCATCCCGCAGGCATAGCTGGGATCGCAATACATTAGTCACTACAGGTTTGTCAAAGAACGGGCGTACGGGATCAGACATCTGGTAGCGGTGCTTGATCGGCGGGCCCTAGGAAATTCATACCACAACATGGGTCGGAGGGGTCTCCCACCCCCCGGGGCTGTCTTCGCTTTGGACTGCGGCCGCGCAGCACGCGCACAACGGAATCACCAGAAGCGAGTCCTCCCCTTGGAGCACGGTCTCCTCGACCATAGGAGGAAAGAGCCGGACGGTTTCATGGTCATGAACCGCGGCAACCCTCTCCTCTTCTGGTAGGCAGACCGGAGCGAGCGAGCAACTCACGCACCTTCCCTCATGGGGGGTTATCGAGGGGCGATCGGGTGAGAGGCGCAGTTCACGCGCCCTGGCCACCGCCGCCATAATCTCGGTCTCTAGGGCATCGTCAACGGGTATTGTGATGGTGAGCGAGTCCCTGTGGTAGCGGATCAGCGCCTCCTTGACCGGCATGCCCGTTGTGGCCCGCAGCAAGAGAGCGTAGGCCCCGATTTGGATGCGGTCACTGGGCCAAGGTTCCCAGGAGCGCTTTCCTGTCGAGCGCGCCCGGCCGCGCTTCAATTCGTAGGGCACCCAGTCTCCGCCGTGCCGCCTGACCGCGCCGACCTTGCCGGTCAGGCCGATGTTCTCGTCCGATAGTTCCCAGCTTCGCGTCTCGTCCCCGTCCTCGGGGGCCAGTTCAAGGTGGAGCTGGCGACCGGCGAACACGCGCTGGTCGGCGACCCGGATTTCCTCGACCTCTTCTAGATAGAAGAGGCGCTCGCAATAGGCTAGTGCATGGAGGGCCATCACGCGCAGCAGCGGTTCTGGCTCAAGGTCTGCGGGCATGCTGGTCAGTCCGGTGGTCTGACTGTCGGCATCCTTTCTCGATCGGGCGGAGTCGACGAGCCGGTTTCGAGTTGACCCGTGACGTGCACGGTGCCGCGAGAGCCCACATGATCGACCCAGATCGGCAGCGACATGGTTCCACCCGCAGACTCGAGGAACACCCGCCAGCCGCCAGAAGGTGGATCGTCGGCCTCGCCGCCCGTCGATGGGGTGATGTGGACCTCGTTGACCAGATGGGTGCTCTCGCCGAGGCTCAGCCCACCAAAGCGCCGAACCGATGCTCGGTGCGCGGGGTCCAGCGCGGATCGGACCCGGGCCTCCAGCGTGCCTTCCGGGGGTGGGGATGCCTCCCCGGTCGAGTCCAGCCACACGATTAACTCCAGATTCGTCAGCAGTTGCTGGAAATCCGGGCGCGCGTTGTCCCCGGGCTGTGATTTTCCCTTCTGCCGGCTCTTCTGCCTCCAGAGCGTTCGGACCACGGTGCTGATCTCGGGGTCGCCGCGGATGGCCGCCGTGACCCTCGCGCCGATGTGCCGGCGCCGATCTGTCTCACCGCAGAGGGACAGGAGAAACCCGTAGCATGTCGAGGGTGGCGGTAGCGTCTCCGTCTCGAAGTACTCTCGCGCCTGTCCCTTCCGGAAACAGGCGACGGGGACTGTGACGTAGAGTCCCGTCATGGTGTCCTCACTTTTTGGCCTGTCGCGCGGAGATGGTCGCGAGCGCGGCGCCCAGCGCGGCCTTTACGCCCGCCTCGACGGAGGCCCCTTTGGCCTTGAGCCGTTGGCCCGTCTCGCCACCCGCGATCGCGCCGCCGACGAACAGCTCTTTGCCGCCGATGTCGCCGGCCTCGACGCGCCGCACCAGCTCGGGGGCCTCCACCGTCCGGCCGCCGTCGCGCGTCTCGAAGCAGTACAGCAGCCGGGGGGCAGGGTCATCGGTGACCCGGAGCACGAGGCTCTCC
>Ga0209717_1001670_pt1 | contig 23160 bp, 8 predicted proteins | sample AD_UKC048_MetaG_FD_184418 | JGI IMG/M metagenome (GOLD analysis project Ga0209717, IMG submission 184418) | Active sludge microbial communities of municipal wastewater-treating anaerobic digesters from USA - AD_UKC048_MetaG (SPAdes) (version 2) | ecosystem: Engineered > Bioreactor > Anaerobic >... | reverse complement strand
AAAGTATTTTCCTTAATGTCGGAAATCAATACTTCTGTCACTTCTATTCCCGTTGTTTCAAGAATGCCCTTTAAAAGATCATGAGTCATAGGCCGCGGCACTTCTATATGTTCAAGCGCCATAAGTATCGCGTCTGACTCGTAAACGCCCACCCATATGGGCAGGTAGCGCTTTTCTTCCATATCAGTCAGAATAACAATGGGCATGCGCGACGTGGAATCCGTGGCAAGCCCGCTTACTTTCATTTCTATCATGCATTACCTCATCAAATATCAATAAGCAAATTTAAAATGATGATACAACAAGCGCAGATTTTTGGCAACAGTTTTTTGGATGAATATAATTCTTAAATCCACAGTTTTTTACAAAAGTATATGCATAGCAAAAAACCAGCCGCAACGTTTTTGATCTTTACGTTATTTTAACAGCCAAAATTATAACGCATACCCGCGTATGAAGTTATTTTTAATTATACAAAGGCGTTCCGCTTAGTTTTACAATACGCCGGACGCCTGTGTTGGATTCAGAAACATAAATATTCCCGGATGAATCAACAGCAAGGGCGCTTGGGTCAGATAACCTTTTATATGTTCCGCCTTCTGTGTAACCCCGTATTTCATACTTGAAATTTCCATCAAGGTCAAAAATCACAATAGCGTTTTTTGCCATATCGCTTACATATAAAAAATTTCCATATACCGCGATACATTTAGGCCCGGGAATACCGCCTATATTGTATGTGTCATTACCCCATTTTTTTATAAAGGTACCGTCACTACTGAATTTTTTAATACACTTCTTCGAATCATTTACAACGTACAAATAGCCATATAAATCACCTTCCATATCCCAATATGTACAATATGAAGGATCATCAGCAGTAATAATACTAAATTCCGAAACGTAATTGCCATTTGAATCAAATTTTTGTATTCGTTTATTATTGGCATCTAGTGCATAGATATTTGCACCGTATTCATATAATCCGGCTACCCCAGAAAACTGTCCTTGAGTGGTTCCGCTTTCACCCCAGTAATCCAATATTGTTCCGGTATTATTAACTTTCGTAATTCTATTTTTAAATGATTCAGAAATAAATACTTCATTTAAAGAATTTGACAGCAAGAAATACGGCGCATCGAGTAATCCGTTCCCATTTAAACTTGTTCCCCATCTCATCTGATATACCATACCGCTATTAAATTTGCTAACATATCCCGTGCAACCGTCACTTACATATATATTATTGCCGCTATCAACAACAACAGCTTCAATACAAGTTAATTCCCCCTCTGCCGTTCCTTCACTTCCGCATGCGCCTAAAAATTCGTGATATGGTGTGTTTGTTGCCGTAGGCGTAGGTTCAATGGGTTCGGCGGGTTGGGATTTCTTACTGCATGATATCAGCATTACAAAAATTACAAAAATCACCCCAATTACAATTCCCTTTTTCATAAATCCTCCTCTATGTTTACATATTTATTTTTTGTTAATAACAAGACACCATAAAAAGTGCAATTACCAAGATAAATCAAATATACGGACAGCGCGGGAGCGCTATCCCTACAAAACAAATAACGACAAACCCGACCATATAAACAATTAAATCTTATTGTAAATAATTTAATACTTTCTTTAATTTTTCAAACATCGCAAAACCTATTGTCGGGGTTGGAACAGGCTGCGAGCAGTCCGGTTCTATTCCCCAAACAAGCGAATTATATGTTGTTATTAATTATACAAAGGCGTTCCGCTTAGTTTTACAATACGCCGGACGCCTGTGTTGGATTCGGAAACATAAATATTACCCGCAGAATCAACAGCAAGGGCGCTTGGGTCAGATAACGCTTTATACGTACCGCCTTCCGTGTAACCCCGTATTTCATACTTGAAATTTCCATCAAGGTCAAAAGCTATTATAATTTCCCGTGTGAAGTCCGTGACATATAATGTATTACCATAAATAGCTATGTTTTTAGGCTGAGGCATTCCCCCGGGATTATATGAACTTTCACCCCATTTTTTTATAAAAGTTCCATCATTGCTGAATTTTTTAATACATTTTCTTGTATAATTTAGAACATAAAAGTTTTCTGAAGAATCAACAACAATTCCGGAATGATAATTAGTAACAGGATCTCCAGTGACAAAAAGACTAAACTGAGAAATATAATTGCTTTCCAAATCAAATGTTTGAACTCTTTTATTCATAATATCTACTACCTTTATTCTATCAGTACCATAACAAATCAAACCATCCGGAGTATCAAACTGCCCATCCCCGGAACCTAATTCTCCCCAATAATCCAAGATATTTCCGGCACTGTCAAACTTAGTCACTCTGTTTTTATCAAATTCAGTCAAATAAACATTATTAGCACTATCACGAGTCATATTTCTACAAGATCCAATCAATCCATTACCATTTAAACTTGTCCCCCACCTCATTTGGTATATCATGCTACTATTGAATTTATTAATGTAATGGGTGCATCCATCGCTTACATAAATATTATTATTACTGTCAACAACTACAGCTTCAATGCAACTCAACTGCCCTTCTGCTGTTCCTTCACTTCCGCATGCGCCTAAAAATTCGTGATAAGGCGTGTTTGTTGCCGTAGCGGTAGGTTCTACAGGTTCTGCGGGTTGTGACTTTTTACTGCAAGAAATCATCATTACAAGAATTACAAAAATCACCCCAATTACAATTCCCTTTTTCATAAATCCTCCTCTATGTTTAAATAGTTGTTTTTAGGCAATAAAACTGAAAAAAATCTATCAGTAAAAATCCGCGGGCTGAAGACCCGCGTCTACCAATACATAAAATATTTAATGTTATTGTAAATAATTTAATACTTTCTTTAATTTTTCAAACATCGCAAAACCTATTGTCGGGGTTGGAACAGGCTGAGAGCAGTCCGGTTCTATTCCCCATACAAGCGAATTATTGCAATATACGCCTATTTTATTCCACTGCGCAAACCATGCCTGCGTCCCGAACGAGTAATCATTTGTCTGTGTGTACTTGTTATATGACTGCCAGGAAGTATGATGTACCCTTAAATGCACTTCAATAAACTCACCCGGCTGCAATATATCAACACCAAATCCTGCAGTTAACACCCTGTCCTGAGAGCAGTTTAGCACAGAAACATCTGCTGTTGTTCCTGCTTTAATATCTTTTCCTGACGGCAGAATTCTGGAATCATCAACTTCTGCCGTTGAAGGGTCAATACCTTCCTGCGTAAACCAGTATTTCGCACTAATGCCAATGATATTTATGGCCGTATTGCCTGTGTTATATATCCTTATATTAACAAAAATTGTGTCAGATTGCACTGACGTATTGTAACTGAAATATTCACACCTTAAATTTGCCAAAGGCGTTGATGTCTGTGTTACCGTTGGTGTTATCGTATTTGTAGAAGTAACCGTTACAGTAGCTGTAGGCGTATTAGTATTTGTTATTGTCTTTGTAACGGTTCTTGTAACAGTGGTCGTCACCGTGGCTGTGACGGTTTTTGTAGCTGTCTCTGTAACGGTGGCTGTTACACTTTCTGTGGCTGTTTCGGTTACACTGCCCGTAGCAGTCTCTGTAACTGTTTTTGTAACAGTTTCCGTGCAAGTTTTTGTCACAGTATCAGATACCGTAGAACTTGGCGTAGCCGTGCTTGTCCCTGTCGCCGTCTCTGTGGCAGTCTGGGTTGCTGTTTTTGTATCAGTACCGGTAGATGAAGGTGTCGCAGTCCCTGTAGCCGTTTCTGTAACAGTTTCTGTTACGCTTTGTGTTGCTGTTTCTGTAACAGTTTTAGTCACAGTATCCGTCGCAGTTTCTGTCACGGTTTCAGTACACGTTTCCGTCGGTGTATCTGTTGCAGTTTCAGTAACAGTTTCTGTAGCCGTACCTGTGACAGTTTCTGTGACACTTGGCGTAGCAGAAGGTGTTACTGATGGTGTTACGGTTTCTGTCGCGGTTTGTGTACAGGTATCAGTTATTGTTTCTGTCGCAGACTCTGTCACGCTTGGCGTTGAAGTGCCTGTTACTGAAGGCGTGGCGGTTTCCGTGACAGTTTCAGTTACACTTGACGTGACTGTGGGCGTTACGCTTGGCGTTGCCGTTTGGGTCATTGTCACAGAAGGCGTGGCTGTCTGCGTTGGTTCTATTTTGTAAACAGACAATGTTTTATAATTTTCAGTATTTCCCACCCTGTCAACAGAGTAATAGCTTAAAACAGATTCAGCATTTACAAGCGTTATAGGTGTCAGATATATTCGCGGTTCTGCCGAATCTAAAATATAGTAGGTATTTCCGACACCGGAAGGCATTTTATCATTATCAAATGCGTTTAACTCAACAGTTACAGACACCGCAGTTACAGTAAGCGCGGCATTATCCGCCGTAACTGTAACACATTCCCCGGCGCAGACATACGCATTGGTGGACGGCGCAAAAGGGTCTATTATAAAGAACATAAACCCATCACCCGCGCCCGAATATATGCCTGAATTCCCAACCATATCTTTTGCAACGGCTTCTATACTGTGCATGCCCTCTGTAAGGCCGCTTATATCAGGCAATACCGCGTAATCACACCCGCCGGATGTAATTATTGTCTGTTCTTCACCCGCGTCAAATCTGTAAGACAGCGACTTAATTCCCGCGCCGCACATTTGACCTGCGGCGTCTGACGCGCTTATAGAAATCGCTTTATATGCAGGGCTTAGATAATAAACATTTAAGCCAAAATCTTTATTTACAATCGCCCTGAAAATTGATTTTAAATCAACCTCGCTTACATTTAACAGTTCATCCGCATTATAATCTTTTGATGTGTTTGTAATGGCAGAAATTAAACGCGGTTTATCCATTGTATCTATGCCGTCCGAACCGCCGGAAAGGTTATTATCCACAGACAACAACAGCGTCCTTAATTCTTCATCGCTTAACACATCAATCATTTCCAGGCTTATTGTATTTGCCTTTGCTGTTATCGTTGCTTTTAGCTGTTCCCTTGTAAGTGATGTTATATTTTCATATGCTATATTTCCTGTGTATAAACTGTTCCCAGTATAGAACGGAGCGACAGGTTCTATTAATATAGCGGGAGCTTTTGTGTCTTTGTAAATATTTGTACTTTTTACAGTTTCTGTATTGGCGTTTCTGTCAACAGAGTAATAATAAACCGCAGTCACAGTATTGGCTGTGTTTAGAACAAATGGCTGTGAGTAGAGTGTGTTTACATTATTGGCGGCTATAGAATAATATGTGTTTTTCACCCCTGTCACATCATCAAAACTTCCGGCTGTATCATAAGCATTAAGGCCCAGCAATACATTTTTTCCAATATATAAAGGATTGGGGCTGTCATAATTAACACAATAGCTGTTACCCAAAGCCTCTATAACAGTAACAGGAACGCCATCTTCGTCGTTAATAGTCACATAAGCGCCGGCGCCTGTATTGCCTGCCAAATCCACTGCCGCCACATAATATGTGTGGCCGCCTAAAGGCTGATAATCAAAATTAGGTCCGGCAAGGACATCTGTATAACTCCTTAATAACGGGCCTGCTGTTTCAAGATATATATCATCGCGGTAAATAACAAAGCCGGCAAGCGTTGGATCCTGATACATTTCCCAATCAAGGCAGTTTGCAGGTAATTGATACTGACCGCCTGTTATTATTCTTGTTCCTGTAAGATTTTCAACCTTCTGCGGGGGCAGAACGTCAAACGTGATGTTCTTCTGTGCTGTGCCTGAATTTCCCGCCACATCATACCCTGATACATTAATACCAAGAGTCTGATAAGAGTAATAATTTGTAAAATGATTTAACGCGTATTCATCTTTAATCTCTATTTTTGCCAGATATCTTGTTGAATACACCATATCTGCTTTAATTTTTTCCTGATGAACACCTGTATTTATTATCACTTCCGGCGCTTCGCGCAGTTCTTCACTTACATCTATCACAAGGTCAAAATAACCCGCACCTTTTGGTTCTGTCCCGTCAACTGACAGCGTAAATACGGGCTTAATTGTGTCTATCTTTACCGTCTTGGTGTCAAAATAAAGATTATTATTAACCGTAATTTCCGCCTTTACTTCCACATCACCGCTGTAATTATTAAAATCCGGCGGCAGTGCGGTTAAAGGATATAAAATTTCGCCTGTTTTTAATACAGTTCCGGGAAGCGTTATTTCGCTAATTTTTGCAGTATCCACCGGGACTTCTTCTGTTGCAGGATTCTTCTTATAAATCTTAATAACAGGCATTACACCGTTTATCTTAGATTTTGCCTTAACGGTAATGGTATCGCCATAACCTGCCAATATTTTATCTGTTTCTACAGTTACGGGCGGTGAAACCTTATCTATAACAAAATATCCTTTTCCTTCACCCGTATTTCCAAGGTAATCTATGCCCTTAACAAGCACTTCCGCTGTGCCTGACACAGTTCCGGGAACGTGTTCATCCACATCAAAAGAAGCCCTGTATTCGTTTACAGGAGCGTACATAGTCCACGACAAGGACTTCATAGAATCTGTGATAGTTACAGGAACACCATTTTGCAATAATTCGGCCGTTATAGTTGTCCCTGTTGCCTGACTGCCGCGAATTTGGACATTGGAAAGTTTATACTTTTGTCCCGCCATATCTATTGTCTTGCCATTCCACCAGTTAACAGGCGGGAATGTTAATTGTTCCCCCGGAGTGGTGGTTTGAAGAACAAGATTTCTTTTAGTATCTGACACAGATATATTCATGATTCTTTTCCCATTTAATACATCATATGACCATGTAGTATCCTTTGTTGCAAAACTATATATTTCTTTTTCATTATATGTATTACCTGCAGTATCAACAACCGTTATCCACATTTTTGAAACCGGAGGCGTTTCAGTATAATCGGTATAAACACCAGCTCTATTAATTTTATACCCTTTATCATATATCACTTGTCCATTTTCAATGACATTTGATAACTTAATTGATTTGTTTAGTATTAAATCATTATTTATCACCCCGTCATTCGGCAAACCATCTTTACCCACAACACCCAATATCAGCTTATACCCGTCCTCCAGCATTCCTGCCGTAGTTGTCGGGGACAGCGCTTCTACAAACACATTTGCCGTTCCGTTCATATACTCTTTTTCCTGTGCTGTAAAAGTAAGCCACACAGGCGCGGGTGCGGGATTAATAAACGGCAGGTTCACCCAGCCGTTTAAAGCTCCATTAAGCGGTTTTGAAGGCCTTGCGTATATTGACACAACACTTCCAAGCCCTGCAGGGTTAGGCATTGCGGAAACTTCAAACAACGGCGGATTGGCATTTGGTATAAGCTGAACAGTAGAGAATGACGTCATTTCCGCAGTTATTACCTTAGCATCAATATCTATCATTGACGAAACAAGTTTTAATTCTTCAACCCCGCTATCAGTAAGATGTAGTTTATAAACGCTAAGCGAAGATTCAGGGAAATCGCCAAGCTGACGTTTATCATACAGCATTGTCAATATTGCGGGCTTTGGTATATTGTTCTTTGCATCCATTTTAAAGTCATCCTGACGCAGCCTGCCTGCTTCCGCAACACCCCTGTCCGCTGCTTTAAAATCATAAATTAACGCGGCAGGCACTGCCCCGCTTTCAAGCGCCGGAACGTCTTCACGTTTTAAAGGGGTAATTGTAATCGTCTTGTCTTTTCTTAACGAATCTTTCGGGAAAGATAAAAACACCTGTTCATAAGCGTCTGCCGCAAATCCGCCGTTTGGTGTTATCACATGGCCAACTTCCCCGCCTGTCTGCGCCTTATAAGCGCTGTTATCCTTATTTATAACTGTCAGCAGTACATCATAAGCGCCAATTTTATCTTTTACAGGTATATACCCAAGCACGCCGGCTCTTGGCGTTAAATTTTCATATGACAAATGCCAAGAATCAGAATCATTACGCTTTTTGTAAGCTATCGTATAGTATTTGGCGGTTGTGGTATTAATATCCCCCGTTACCTTTATATACGTTTTGCTTTCATACGGTTCATAAGACGGGTCTCTTAAAACCGCATTAACCTTGTCTATTTCGTATTCGTCATAGGTCATACCCGTGCCAAACGATTCCGCGTCACCGAATGTCAGGCCCGCATCCCCTGCCACATTCCCGTCAATTTCTTTTTTAAGTACTATATCTTCATGAAGAACGTCAGTATCAGGATAATACGGTCCTTTTACCGTCCATACCGAAGAGTGAGGAACCTTGTCAGGTCCCGGCTTAATATCGCCGCCCGCCGTTGTTGTAACAGACGCATATTCCTGCGCCGACGGGAAAAGGCTAAGCCCAAAAGGATTGTTGTCGCTATTCTTCTGGAAAATATTGATTTTTTGAGATGAAACATCCTGTCCGTGGCTGTAAATTACCGTATTGCCGCCTATATTTAACTGTTTATTCAACCCCGAATCCCATTCTTTAATAAGCTGAACCGTTTTTAAAGTTAAAGTGTATTTTATCTCCCCATCTGATACACGCTCAACACCGTACACACTGGCGGTTAAAATATCGCTTGATTCAGCCTGAACATCAATTCCATTAATGCTTCCGCCGTGATAATTCGCAAACACATGGCTCCCGGGTTCGGTTAAAGTGTTGCCGGTAAAATCAGGAGTGAAATCTTTTTCTTCAAATTCTGTTATTTTATGTGTAACGGTATAGTTATACGGCAACATAGGCCCATTAATTCCCGCCTTAATCGTATAAGTTTTATTCTTCTGTAGTAAAACCCATCTGCTTGAACCATAATACCCATCTTTTATAATTTTAATACTGCTGCCGTCATCTGCATTAAAGTTATTAACATTATCACTCTTTACCCAAATATCATCTTCTGGTGTATAAATATAATTCACATTATAATCCGCTTTAACAATATAGTTATTATAGACAGTTCTTCCCTCATAGACCAAAGCACACTCTATAGGTCGTGACTGCGCGACAGCTGACATCTTATAAGGCATTTTATTTTTTTCTAATATTAAATTAGTTTGGAACGAATTGGTTTCCGCCACAAGGACATTATCTTTATCATATAAACGGACAACATCTCCAGTGTAAGATCCCGGATAATTTATAATCCCAATCGTCGCTCGGATATATTCCCCTTCAACCTCCCCGCCGTCATTAATATAATTATCCTCAGGAACATTTATCGGTATCTCTTGAGATTCTCCCGGAGCAAGCAGCTCGGACAAGAAAAATCCTTTAACCGCGTAATCATTTGAAGAGTCATCAGCCGGCCCAAGGTGAAAATTTACATTAACATCTGCGTCCTGTTTTTTGCTTTTATAAGTAATCTTATACCTGGTGTCCGCACTCAGAGAATTATAGTTGCTGTATTCTTGCCAGTATCCTACATACACATAAAATTTATAATCAAGTACGTTATACGGTTCAGTATCGTTCCCGTCGATTTTTGTTTTTATTAACACTTGGCCATCATAAGGGGCTGTAAATTCATATTCATTTACAGAATCATCATCCTTTTCTATAACATCAGCAAAAAGCGTGTCAGTTTTCGCTTCAAAAGTTTCATCAAGCGAACATTTAACTTTATATTTCCATTGGTCCGCCATATCAACTGTTAACGTCCCGTTCTGATACCCCATGTTTTTTTGTTCACTATCATCTCCGGACTCATCCTTATAGCATTCACCAAGCGGAACCAGGTTTGCGCCCCATCCGGTAATGGTGCCTTTAAGCAGAGAAAAACCAAAATCCGGCTTAGGAAGCTTACTGTTGAAACTGTTTGAAAATTCGGGATCAAGAGGATTATATGTGGGTACTATTATCACGCCATGTTCGGGTTTTTCATTCCAATCGCTGAAATGATCAGCATTAAACAGAATATTAAAAGGCGTTGAAAGCCGTCTGTGTAAATATGCCGTCCCCTTAGAATATACAGACTTTATATTCTCGTGTAATTCATTATCTCCTTTCATTTCTCGATACCAAAAATTAATATCCGTGTTTGCCGAAGTAAACAGCCCGCACCCGCTTGCCCATGTATAAAATTCAATATTTTGACCACGTAATAACCTTAAAGAAGTTACCCCTGTACCCCAATCACCGCTTATTTTTGTGACACCTTTTATATCAATGTACCAGCTGTGGTCACCGGAATCACATCCATTGGAGCTTGCCTCGTATTTAACATCCTGATCATAAGGTATTGTCAAATATTTTCTATTATGATTTGTACTTCCGCCTTCAGCGGTAATATTCATATCATCAAGTTCGGCCTGAACTTCATCCAAAAATTGTTCCGTCGCGTACCCTGTTATCGTAACGCCAAACGGAACAGGGACGTCATACTTACCGTGGCCTGCCGCTTTAAAATCAAAATACGGCCTTGGAACCGCGTTTACTTCTATCTTGGCAGTGTATGTAACAGGCGCGGCAAGAATTACAGGCAGATTCTTATCCGCCACAGTAATACCGTCTTTTTCCAAATGCAGCTTCGCGGAATATTCGCCATCAGTTAAAGCATTTCCGCTATTTCCTTTGCCATCCCATTTAAACACATAATCTTTTCCGGCTTTTTTACTGTCTTTTAAATCAAAGTTTTTTAACGCATCCGGGCTTCCCTTAACTATCTTAAGCGAGCCATATGTTACATCTTTATTAAAACTAAAACTTATATCCGTGCTGTCTGTGCCGTTGTTTATTACAATCCCCGGAACTGCTTCAAACTTTGCGGCAAAACCTATATTTACCGTCCTGACAGATGATTCCACCGTATTACCCGCATTGTCCTTTGCGCTAACCTTAAAACTTACCGTGTCGCACTGAAGTTCCGCGGCTTTAAACGTCTTAAACACGCCATTTTTAACAGGTGTGTCGCTTTTTCTTATGCTTTCCCATTCCCCGCCGTCCTGTTTCATCAGCAGTTCGTAATACGCAAGTTTTACAGGAATGGTCTGCCCTTCTGAATCCGCCACAAACGCGCTTCCTTTTACGTCAAATTCTTCTGTAAGCGTTGCGCCGGCATCCGGCGCTGTAATTTCAGCCTGCGCCATATCCACAGCCACTTTTCTTATCTTACCTTCCGCGTATCTGTCCGCCGCAGTTACTGTAACGCCATAATAACCGTCAGCCGCGCCGTCCGCGGGCCAGTATGCGTTATATTTTACCCCTTCGCCCGGCTCGCCATACAGCGATTCCACAACATTGCCTGTTTCATCCGTTATAGTAAACATTACATCGCCCGGCGATTCAAGGTTCACGTTTGCCGTAAGTGTTACCCCGCCGCTGAAAGGATTAGGCGTTCCCTTTAAATTATAAATACCCTGCGGATTCTCTATCTTGACCCCGTTTACAATAAACTTATCCATTACCTTAACTTTGCCGTCCATATCTTCGCTTAATATAAACAGCCCAAGGTCGTATTCCCCGTTATAAACCGAAGTTATATCCCATTTTGCAAGCTCGCCGTCTATTATCTGCCTGTTCATGGCAGTTTTTGTAACAGCCGTGCCCGCGCTTAATAAAGGCAGGTCTATCATTGTAAATCCTTCTGTTATTTCGGCGTCCGTGTCCTCTGATACAAATCCCGCCGCCCTGTATCCAACCATATAACCCTTATAAACTTCCCCGCCTGTGGCTGTGCCTGCTATTAAAACGTTTTCCCCGTCATCAACCGCGTTTAAACCAAGCCCGTCCTGCGCGGCTTTTCCCGCTATCTGCGTTATTGACGGCACTATACGCCCTTTTACTATCATGCAGGTTCCGGTTGTGCTGTTTCCAAATACATCCATTACCGTAATGTACGCCTTATAAACCCCGTCTTCCACATATCCCGTTGACCCGTCTTCCCTTTGCCCTATTCCGTCCCAGGTTATGCCGTCAATGGGCGCGTCCAGTATTCTGCGGTAAGACGCCGTATCTTCCGCGCTTTCCGCAAAGTTATAGAACCAGTATTTGTTACCCCTGTATTCGTCTATATCGCCGTATTTGCCCGCGTATTTAAGTTCTATCGCTTCTTTTTTATCTATACCATTATATAAATTTCTTACAACCCTCCCGCCCTTAAAAGTCTTAATATCCACATTGGCGTAAACGTATTTTGAAGTGGCAGCCATGGGCTTAAAGTATATGGCGGTTGTTGTCCTGCCTTTTGATTCTTCTTCCGGATTGAATATAAACGGCGACGCATAAGGCGGCGTGCGCAGTATAGGCGCCTTGTCCGCCGGAAGCACAAAATACTTGCCTGCGGCATTGGCAACACGCGTCATCACCGTGTATGTCCCTATCGGGTGCTGTGTGCCGGCCAGCAGTTCCCTTGCAGTTTTGGTCACATAGGAACCGTTACCATACCTGACCGTATCCGCTTCCCTGTATATGCCAAGGTTCTCTTCTATTATATCCCTTGCCTTTTCTTTCTGAGACGCGTAATCAGCATCATTGGGATTAAGCCCGAATATAGCGTCAAAATTTGGTATATCAAGGTCAGAATCCGTGTATTTTATGGTTATCACAAGTTCAGACCCCGCGTTTATCCTGCTTTCGTCCAGCGCCGGAAACAGGCCGTATTTTGGGGTAAACATTTGATATAAATTATTCATAAGCGGAAGTTTGGGTTCTGTATTTTCGGAGTACACGTTTACGTATTCTGTCTGCTTAACAGCGCCTTCCGGCACCAATAGCTGAAACTTGTAATACGGGTCCGCAACTATTGTGGCTGCCGTATTGGAAATATCAATAGGCGTCCCTATTGTAAACAGCGCGTTATCCAGCTCTTTTCTGTCATAATTTAAATTATCGTCTGTTATTACGGTCCTTATCCTGTACGGCCCGTATAATCTGTTGCTCCATACATCCCACGCTGTCATTATCTGAAAAAGCGGCCCCTGCACAGGCGAATTGGACATTGTAATACCGTTATTTGTAAAACATGTATCCCAGCTGAATCCCTGGCTTGTCGTCAGATTATAATGCGATCCGCAGTATTCAAGGCGCCATTCCTTAAACTTTAGCGCGTCTGCTCCGCCCATTACCGTTATAAAAGACTTGCCTGTATAAATGCTTTTTAACTTAAACCTGAACCTTCCGCTGTCAGGAACCCTGCCGTCTTTTACGTTTGCCGTATAAGTGTTGCCGTCTTCATCCGCAAGCATAAGGTCAGGATTTGTTGTGTCATCGGGATAGAATATCTTTAATGTTTTGCCAGCCGCGGCAGTTGCGGTAAATATGTCAGACATCGGCTCTTTGCCAGGGTCAACACCTATAAAATTAAGAATGCCTCCGCCCTGCGATACCACTTTATCTCCCGCGCCAAACAGCCCGTTGTCATAAGCGCGCCATATAAACGAACTTACAGGAACCGCCCTGCTTCCTTCCTGCGGAAACGAAGTGCCGACAAGATAGGAAATAAAAGACGTTTCAACCCTGTGCCCGCCCGCGTTTACTGTCCATACTTTTATTGTGTTTTTTCCTGCGTGCGGCAGTGGAACATCAAGCGCCCAATCCGCCTTGCCCCTTTTACCGTCTTCTGTTGTTACCAGTGTTGTATCCAATTTTAAAACTGTTGTTACAATAGGCCCGTTGTCTGCCTGCGCGTATATCTGTAAAAACTGCGGAAGATAATCACTTGCCCACCCTTCCACGTGTACAAAAGCTTTGTTGGTTGTAACACCCACTATCCAGCCGTTATAACTTTCTTCGGGTTTTTCAGCTGTGGACAGGTAAGGATAAAATACGCCAACTTCGCCAGGTTCGTCTATTTCAGATAATACCCTGGCAGGGTCTGACTGCGCGCCTTTGCCAAAAGAAAGGCTGTTTAATACTTCTGTAAACACTTCTCCCATAAAAGGCACCATATCAAAATTAATCGGCAGGTCTACCGGAAGTTTTGGCAGTCCGCTTAAATCTATTTCACTGAAAGCAGCTTTTCCTTTAGCTTCAAGGTCTTTCACTATCCCTGTGCTTATTCCAAGCTGGCTGTCCAAGGTTCCAATTAAATTACCCTCTGTGGAATTTAACACGCTTATTACTATAGGCCCTATGCTTGTAATGCTATTTACTATTGGTTCAGGAATATTCTTTAAAATATTAAGCACTTCTGAAATAACAGTCAAAGAAGCGCTTTTAACTGTCAAATTCGCGCCCTTCTTGCCCGCAACCCCAGTTATCTTTACCTTATCAATATTGGCAAGCGCTTTTTCCACATCCGCTGTCCTGTTTGCCACATCTTTAAGCCAACTGCTGTCTTCGCCTACATCCTCTTTACTTTTGTAACTTTCAGTAAATTCTGCAACCTTTGAAGCAACTTCCCACCAGTCAACCTTGCTTATATCAAAATTTTCAAAAGGCATTTCAGCCGCATCACAACCGTATACCTGTTTATATACAGTAGCGGGATTTAACGAATCGCCAAATCCCGGAAAATTACTTCCACCCGGAAGCCCTTTTATAAATTCTTCTGCACCTTCAATTAATTGTCCGTTACTTGTAAGAAAATTTTCTACAGCCGAAAAAGCAAGCGCCTTTACCGCGCTTTCACCCCAGCTTCTTGCGTAACCCATTGCGCCGTTGGCAAGGTATGCGGCGTAAACAGGGTTTCCAATTGCCATCTGCACTGCAGATACAAGCGCTATTCCAATACTTGCCTTGTTTGCCACATCCTGCGCCTGCATAATCATGTTTACGGCGTCCATATCCACTCCGCCAAGCTGTGCGCCTACAAGGCTTATTGACGCAATGCTTGACATACTATTTGCGTTAGCAGTATTAGACATATAATCAAGCAACGCATTGGCACCCATACCGTGCCCGGAGACTTTAGTATTTCCGCCATAAGCATTAGGCTTGTCAGCGTTTACTCTTAAGTTATTCTGAATATCATCAAACAAACTGCCCACCATATCACAAGGCGGGTCAATACCTGCAAGCTGTCCCGCAATACCGGAAATATCTACGCCCGTATCTATCTGCGGAATTATTATTTGCGGCCCTTTTATTCCCCTGAAAGGATTATCAATAGAACCAAGTTTTGTCTGCAAAGCACCCGCTGCAAATGCCCATCCATTTTTTATCCCTTGCCCAACATCTGGCAATAACACAACACCAAATAAAGACCCGTCAAATCCCCACCGCGCCCCTTTTAAATCAGGCCGGGGGATATTCATGTCTATTCCCTGAATATCCAGATCCACCCCAAGATCAAAATTCGGAAGGTTAACACTTACCTCCTCCCCCGTCTGCACAACTTCCACTTCCTTATTCTTATACGCCGTCCCATTATCCGCTTCTGATACCATTGATTCATATATTAAACTGAACACATTGGTCTCATCCGATCCAAGAACGCTATATTCATACCCAAACATCTCTTTTTCGCCTTCTTTTGTACTTACAGATTCCGGCAGTTGATCATTTGGAACACCATTATAAGCGTCTGTTACATGCACAGCCAGAATTGTTTGTATTGTATTCTTTTCATTACCCAACAGCGTATCCAAATACATTTTTGATAAAGTACCCTGTAAAAGATACGCATGCCCATCATCCGCAGGTTTTGGCACTACGATAACAGGCAAAGATTTAGCACCTTTTTCTTTCTTTTTCACAGTTGCAGTTTGTAATAATAACTCATCTGTAAAATACAATTTAACAATAGCATCGCTGCTATTGACAACACCCTTGCTGTCTGTCTCCGGGGCATTCCCGGCTATGCCGTTTGTTGCAGATGTATTTTCAGCCTGTTCAAATTTGCTTATCAATCTTTCTCTTAAGATTTTCCCTTCGCTTCCGATTTTCGCCTTGCCCCATCTAACAAAATATTTTGTCTTACCACCTTGTATTATCTCTACTTTATTAAGCAATACAGGCGCCCAATGATAAAATGTATCCAATATCATTTTTTCATTTTCACCCTGAAAGCTTAATAACATTGCCGCCCACGCGCTCATGCCACATTTAGATCCGGACAACAGACCGGCAGGAACAGCAACATCCGCTTCATCACATTTTGTTTCTCTAAGATATGTTTTTGCAGTCCCAATCGTGTTTAATCCACTCTGTATTATAATATTCTTTGCATTCCGTCCTTCCGCGAAGCTAAAAACATTCGTCAAAACAAAAGGAATTTTCGCACCGTCAAATTCTCTCGTTTTAATAAATTTATCTTTTCCGGTTAAAATACAATTAAACCAAAAAGCTTTAATATAATAATAATTGTTACCGTCGACATTCACCGGTTTAACCAATTCGTCAACAACCTTGTCAATCAAGCTTTTGGTTCCACTTATACCGGAAAACTTTTTAAACGGAATAAAATAGCTTTGTTTTCCTGCGTAACCATTTACCATAATGTCATAAGAATTTCCGGCAGCTTTATTAACTTCAATTTCATGCAAAAGTTGTGTATAGGCCGCGATGGCAAGCGCCTTAAACCCATTTTCATATTTACTATTTGAAAAATCCGCTTCTCCAACAAGCCCATACAATACGCCCTTAATATAATCGCCAATAAATATTTCTTCCGTAGCAGGAACAACATTTGTCGGAGTCGGTATCGGCGTCATACTTTCAGGAAGAAGAGTAGGTTCTTCTGTAGGTGTTTGTTTAAAGTTTTTAACAACAACTTTATCATACATATAAGGCAAAGGCGTTGCAGTTCCGACAGGCGTAGGCCTCTGTCCGCTCATATATAAAACACTGCCTTCAGGCAGTATTGATATTTTATGGTTTGTATCGGTTCCAGGAGTATAATCAGACCAAGCTCCATCTGATTTTCTCTTAGGTAAACTCGAAGGATTCACATCAAGTTTATCTTGTGCCAAAGACCTTGCATTTATATATAAAATATTTTCTCGTAAGTTTTTCTCATCATTATCGTCAATTACAATTTCTCCTATCCACTTTGTAAAAACAGAACCATTATCAATATCAGACTTTGTACCCCATCCATGATATAAAGCAATTCCATTATTAGATAATATTCTTAATTTTTGATTCCCTTCATGGACTGCAGTAATTTGTTTTGCAGCATCTAAAGTATTTCCAATTTTTACGTCAATATCTTGCCAAATGTAGTCTGATTTTTCTGTTTTTAACGCCATTGCTTTCGAAAATTGAATTTCAAATATAAGCTTGCCCGTGAAACCAATACCAGAACTTATATTCTTTTTTAACTCTAATCCAGTTTGATCATCTTTTTCCGACCAAACCCTTCTATAAAACAATTCGTATTTTTCAATTCTTCCATCAACAATCACTTCTTGATAAATAGATACTTGCTTAACATAAGGAGGATAAAACCTATGTGCTTTATACGAAGTTGTACTATACGGTTCATGATCTCTTACAATTTTCCCATTAGTTTCCTTCGTATAAGTATTACTCACCACTCTCGAAACATAATCAGGCTCTGGAATCCATCTTTTTGCCGATTCAATTACATTTATTTTTTCCTCTTTTGGAGAATCGGATACAATAGCAACGTGCGAAGATTTAATTAAAATATCTCCTTTTTTCAATTCTTCCCATTCTATTTCCTCGGTAAACATATCTTGCATCAAATGATCTGCCGAAGGGTGCCATTTCCAATAATAATAATTACCATTAGATGCATATGGTAACTCAAAACAATTTGCAACAAAACCAGAACAATCAAGTCCGGTATATTTATTCCAATTTACCTCATTTAGTTCTCCCGCAAGATACCTATTCCCATTATTATTCAATTCGGCTAGTTTTCCACCTTTACCATCAGTCCCGCCAAAAACCGTGAATAATTCTCTAAGCCCCCACGCATAAGCAACCCCAGTATTCCAGCCATCAGAAATCAAAGGAGTTGTAGTTCCTTTCAGTTTATATAATTGACCTTCAGGCCAAAAAGGATACGTATAATTATTTGTATTAACATTGTCATCTCTGTTTTCCACTCTAACATTTTCGGCCCAACACTTCCAAACATACGACCTATAACGCTCTGCATTCTCAACTATCTGCTCACCCGTAAAAGCAAAACACAACGAACTTAATACACATATGAAAACAACATTAATTGAAATTAATCTCTTGATCATTTTAATTATCATTTTTCATTTTCTCTGGCGAAAGTTTTATTACCCTTATTGTCGAAACGCACCCCTTCTCTTGGCAGCAAACATATTGCAGCAAATAAACACTTCCGAATTTATCAAAAAGTAAATTTTCAAAAGTGTTGCCCGACCATGTTTTTGGTTTATTTCCACATTTATCTATCCACTCCGGTTCGTTCCAATATTTATCAAAATTTATTAAAGAACGTATTTCGCCATCCTTAGAAATTTCGACAATCTTATTTTGTATATTCAACTCCTTGTTATTTCGGCCAAGATAAAGCCCAAAATTAAAATAATAACTATTTATATCAGAGAACAAATTATCTACGTTAATAATAGTGCCGCTAACACTTTTTAATATCACTTCAATTTTATTATTAATAATCCATTTTTTTAAATCATTTAACCTGACCATTTCATTATAATATTTTATTTCCGTGTTCCACGATCTCGTTTCAAAAGCTTCTTTGTTCGATGTTACTCCAATACCATCTAACAAGCTTTTCATATCCCTTGTCTTTTGAACACCTATTAGTTTAGCAACTTCTATAGTTTTAATCAGTTCCCCTTTTTCATCTATATTTTCTATAAATCCCTTGCTTAAATCTTTAACAAATATCATATTTTCTCTTACTAAAAAATCAGATTTTATATTTCTATCATCCCAATCGCCTTTCACTTCATTCCACCTTCTATAATAAGAATCTTTTATTGGTATATTTTTTACATGATCACCTTTATTATTGAATTTTTGTATCCTACTATTTAAAACATCAAGAAAATAGATATTCCCGTTTTCATCAGCAGAAACCTTTATGGATTCTATATAAGGTAATCCATCAGTTGGATTTCCAACTAAAAAAGTACTGCTTTTTGTATAACTTTTTCCATTGGTCTTAATAAAATTGGCATCACTAAAAATTTCAAATACTTCTTTCACATAACTAAAATCATATATAGGAGCCTCGAGAATAACATTCGCTTCATATCTCTCTGGTAGTTTGTTTTCATCAATTTCAGACAGGTTAATAGTCACAACCTTTGTCCCGTCTTCTTTGTATTCTGTTACAACGCCGGGGGACTGGATTTCGGTTTTAATAGTTTTTGATTCAACCGTCGTTGAACTGCTGTCTGCAACTGCTGTGGAAACTGCTGCAGCAGGCGTTGATTCTGCCTGTGCGGTTTGGGTTACCCCGTTTTTTCCACCCCGTAAAGGGGTACTGAGAGGAGCCTGCGCGTATGCAAATACCACAAATAATAAAACCGCAAAAACCATTAAAGTTTTTTTCATAAACCCTCCTAAATTTTAAATACCAATTCAACATAAATCCAAACACGCGCCTTAAAAGGCGCGGCTACCAAAGCAAAATAGACAACCTATTTTTTTGTCTTTACCCAATCAAACCTTATATCCTCATTTACCTTCACGTTGTTCATTATTATATTGGTCTTTGTTTTTCCCTGGGGGGATGACATTTCCACTTCTGATTCCACGGGCATTTCAAGACTGTGCGCGGGCGCGTCTTTTACCCTGGGTTTTCTTGCTTCTATCCTCTGATTTCTCTTAACCCTTACAAACCCAAGTTTTTCCCCTTTATCATTATAAAATTCCTGCTCTTCCGTTATCCCCGAATCAAGATTAATTTTTTCCACCCTTTTGGCTATCATATGCCTTTTTACGTTTTCTTTTTCATCCCTTAACTTTTGCAGATACTTCTTTTTTATCTTTCTGTCCTTCCCGTTTTTAGCCGGTGTTTCTTCAGCTATCATAATGTTCCTGTCAAAGCCCTCTTTCATAAGCGCCATTTTTCTATTCTCATATTCCACAACCGCTTTATTTCCAAAAAATTCCTTTTTCACCCTTACCTTATAATCCGCGGTTTCAGCTTCTTTTACCCTTAAATCCCTTGCATGTTTTGCATCTTTAACTTTACCGCCTGCTGATGCAAACATGGTGCCAATTGAAGACCCGCCAAAATTTCCCAGACCCGCGTACTGCGACATAATAGCGTCTTTTTCTTCCTGGCTTAAAATAAACGTCTTTGTTGAACCGTCCGCCATCAGATAAGTCACCGAACCCGCGGCCGTATCCACCAAAAACTGCATCTGCAGCGCGCCTGTGCCGGTTATCATAACTTTGCTGTTGCCGTTTTCATTGGTTTGCATGACGTAATCATAAGTAAGGGTCTTTTTCATCCCGTCAAATTCAGTTTCAGAAGACACAGATGCCGCAAAAGTCCGCACAGTATCCTGATACCCCTGCTGCGCCGCCGCCACATCCGCAATGGTTAAATCTTCCGCGTAAACGGACAAAACTGGTAATATAAAAGACAAAAATATTACCGTAAGTTTTTTCATGTTTTTTTACTCCCAATTATTTTTTGCGAACCAAGGTTTACAAACAGCCCCTCCGCCGTGTACCCTCCGCATAATTTTTAATATTCTAAACCATTACCCAATATTGTCAACGATAAAAAGCAGACGATAAAAAGCAGATGTACGGAGGGACAGATGTACAGAGGGACGGAAGAAAGGGCAAAACCGATTAAACCAAATAAAAAACCCCGGGCGGTGAGCGCCCGGGGTTTGGGATTGCGAAATATTATTAATTAAACTGTATATCGTCAAGCCAGATGTCAACGGTATCGCCGTCAGGACCTGAAAAATGGAACTGAACATTGTGCATATTTTCCAGGACTTTTTCTATCGGCACAACGTTTTCCTTTTTTGTCCACTTTGGCTGCTTAAAGTCTTTTCTTAAATCAAGCTTTACTGTTGTCCAGTCTGCTGACACTTTGGACGTGATACCGCATTCATAGTCCGCCCATTCCGTAAGGGTTTCAGGTCCGTTTGCGCCTTCTTTGCACTTGTTGTCAGTGTAGATAAGCCTTGCAATAAGCCTTCCGCCTGAAACTTTGCCCTTAATTTTAAACTGGAGCGTTGAGTAATTTTTCAGGTTAACCGGTTTTGCCGACGGGCATCCTGAATCAAATTTAAGCGTCGCGCCTATTCCCACAAAATCCCATCCTAACTTATTACCTGCAGTACCTTTCATCCTTGCTGCAAAACCCTTGCCTTCTGAACCGGGTGCGCTTAATTCAAACTTGCCCGGAACCGGCCACACTTCAGAATTTCCGCCTGATTCCGCGTCATTGTACGTGTACCACCAGCCGCCCTGCGCTGTCTGAACATTGCCGTCTTCAAAGTCATCCACTAAAAACGGTTCCGCCGCCAGTGCAAGCCCTGAAAACACGAACATTACCGCCACTGCCATTGCCATGATTTTTTTCATGACTTCCTCCTTATTTTCCCGGATACCGGGAGTTTTTTAATAAAATTCAATTTCATCTATCCAAAGGTCCATTTTTTCGCCTTTATTCCCGTTCCATTCCCACTTTATCCTGTTAGCGTTTTCAAGCACCTTTTCAATCTTTACCGTGGCGCCTTTGGGCTGTTTAAAGGACTTATAGAAATCAAGTTTTACGTCAGTCCATTCGTTTTTCACGGACCCGCTGATATCCGCCATATAATCATTATTGCCCGTAAGGCTTACGCATGAGGTTTTATTCTCGTCCGGTTCGCCTGATTCATGCGGCAGGATAAAATAAAGCGCGCCGCCGGCTATATTACCTTTCATCTTGAACCTTACGCCCCTGTACATGCTTATGTTTATGCCCGAACAGCGCGGGCATGAAGCGTGCTCGCTTAAATATGTGTTGACTCCCAAAACAGTTCCTGCTTTATCCCCTGCCGTGCCTGTCACGCGCACCGCGTACCCTTTGCCGCCAAAACCGGGCGCGCTTTTTTCAAAGAGATTTTCGCAGCCCTTTGGCGACTGCGGCCATACAACAGAGTTATTACCGGCGGCAGAATCGTCATAAGTGCTCCAGACTCCGCCCAGATTATTGGTCTGCCCCGGATTATTATTATCTTCCACCACCATAAAAACAGCGGCAAGGACAACGGCAAAAGCGGCAAAGGCCGTTTTTGCCGGTATAAAAGAAAAAAATGATTTCTTTTTTTCTTCGGCGCTGTTTAAAAGGGCGTTTTTAATAAACTCCCTGTTCTTTGGCACCGTAACATTCTCTAATGACGCTTTTTTAAAGTCTTTTTCTTCCATTTTTATTCTCCTTATTGCTCTACATCTGATAACGCTTCAGCAAAAAATAGGTTGCGTTTTTTATTTTATTTGTGTGAATGACTTTACTCCGTCTTCTTTTCTTATCATTTCCAGCGCCCTTGAAATAAGCGACTTTACCGTGCCTTCCTTTTTGCCCAGTATTTCGCATATTTCCTTTATTGATTTTTCCTGCAGGAATTTAAGCACAATTACTTCCTGATAAAGCGGATCCAGCTTAAAAAGAGCCTGCTTTACCGCGCAGTAAGCGCCGTTTGAATCCGCCAGTTCCTGTGCTTTTATTATTTCCTCTGAAAGGTCCTGCCTTGATGCCGGACCCTCTATTTTATTATCTTCCAGGTATGCTTCAAGGGATAAAGGTTCAAATTTTTTGTGCCTGAAATATGAGATTATTTCATTGCCTGCCATGCGGTAAAGCCATGCAGAAAAAGGATATCCCATAAAACGGAAGTTTTTTATGTTTTTCTGGGCTTTAAAAAAGACCTCTGCCGCGATATCCCTTGCGGTTTCCGCGTTTCCCGTGCGGTAAAGGATGTAATGGAATATTTTGTCAAAATAATAATCAAAAAGTTCCGCAAAGGCGTGCGGGTCTTTTTTTGCCTTTTCTATAATGTCTTTTTCGTTTTCAAGCGACAAAGAATCCTCCTGAGGCGGAAGCTTGAGACCTTACTCTACAATATTATAACGTATGGGAAGGAAAAAGGTTGCAGAAGTACAGAGGGACGGAGGGACAGATGCACGGAGGGACGGAAGCAAAAAACAAAAAACAATTAAAACAAATAAAAAAACGGGCCATACACAGCCCGTTTTTTTTGATATTAAAACCTAAAACGAGACGCAACATGTTGCGCCTCTACATTAAAAACCAATACCGCAGCCTTTACTCCGCTATCTGTTCCCTTATCTTCTCCCTGTACTTT
>Ga0209717_1001666_pt1 | contig 23187 bp, 24 predicted proteins | sample AD_UKC048_MetaG_FD_184418 | JGI IMG/M metagenome (GOLD analysis project Ga0209717, IMG submission 184418) | Active sludge microbial communities of municipal wastewater-treating anaerobic digesters from USA - AD_UKC048_MetaG (SPAdes) (version 2) | ecosystem: Engineered > Bioreactor > Anaerobic >... | reverse complement strand
GGGTTCGAGGGTTTGGGGGTTCGAGGGTTCGGGGGTTCGAGGGTTCGAGGGTTTCGATTTGCCCATAATTTCATGCTGCAACCGAACAACCCTCGAACCCCCGAACCCCCGAACCCTTAGTTTTTGAAGTACTTGACTGGCGACTTGGTATTGTAAAAAAAGAACGACCACATATCCGCCTGTTCTTCAATGATTTTCGAAGTAGGTTTGCCTGCCCCGTGGCCCGCGTCGGTTTCGATGCGAATCAGTACGGGATTGTCTCCGGCATGGCTTTTTTGTAGTTGTGCTGCAAATTTGAAAGAGTGTGCTGGCACCACCCGGTCGTCGTGATCAGCGGTGGTGATCATGGTGGCGGGGTATTTTACACCTGGCTTGAGGTTGTGCAAAGGCGAGTACGACTTCAGGTAATCGAAATATTTGGGGTCATCGGCGGAGCCGTATTCTGGAATCCAGCCTTTGCCCACCGTAAATTTATGGTAGCGCAACATGTCCATCACACCCACTGCCGGGAAGGCTACCGCAAACAAATCGGGGCGTTGGGTCATGGCCGCACCCACCAACAGGCCACCATTGGAGCCACCGGCGATGGCCAGCTTTTCCTTGGAGGTGTATCCTTCTTTGATCAGGTATTCCCCCGCTGCGATGAAATCGTCGAACACGTTTTGCTTCTTGAGCAACATGCCTGCCTGGTGCCATTTTTCGCCATATTCACCACCACCGCGCAGGTTGGGCATGGCAAATATGCCCCCGTTTTCCAATAAAATCAGGTTGGAAGTGCTAAAATAAGGGGTGAGGCTGATGTTGAAACCTCCGTACCCGTAGAGGTAACAAGGATTTTTGCCATCCAGCTTCAAGCCTTTTTTGTGTACCACAAACATGGAGACTTTCGTGCCGTCTTTGCTGGGGTAAAAAACCTGTTTTTCTTCGTATTCCTCCGGGTTAAATTTCAGGGGAGTTTTGAAGAATTGCTCAGATTTGCCCGTCTTCAGGTCATACTTGAAGATGACACTGGGGTAAATGAAGGAAGTAAAAGTATAAAAAGTGATGTTTTCCTCCTCTTTGCCGTAAAAACCACCCGCCGAACCTACCCCAGGGAGTTTGATTTCCTTTTTGTTTTTGCCATTGTAATCCATTTGGTAATACCGCGTGGTGGCATTTTGGAGGTAATCGGCAAAAAGCTTTTTACCCACCGTACTGGCACTTTGCAACAAGTTTTCCGACTCAGGAATGATTTCTTGCCAGTTTTTTGGATCAGGTTTGGCAGCGTCAATTTCGATCACCCGGTAATTGGGTGCATCAATGTCCGTTATGGCTAAAAAGCGCCCATTGCCGAGGTGTTGAATAATGCCACTCTTGTTTTTATAGCCTGGGAAAATGGCTTGAAACGGGCCATCATTGTCCAGCTCTTTGATGTAGGTAGCGTATCCGTCGGTACCTGGTGCGGCATACATGACGAAGTACTTGTAATCTTCCGTTACCCCACCGTAGTGATAAATGTTGGGATTTTTGCGGTCTTCGTAAATCAGTTTGTCTTTGGACTGGTCTTCCCCCAACTTGTGGTAATAAACGGAGTGGTACTGGTTGTTGCCAGAAAGTTCTTCTCCTTTGGCCGGTTCGGGATACCGGCTGTAAAAAAAGCCATCTTTGTACCAGGATGCGCCTGAGAATTTCACCCACTTGAGCAAATCCGGCATTTCTTTTTTGGTGGCAATCTCTACTACACGGATTTCCTGCCAGTCGGAACCCGCCTGGTTGCGGGCGATGGCCATGTATTTGTGGCTGGGATCGGCTTCCAGCAAACCCACGGTAATGGTGCCGTCTTTGGAAAGGGTATTGGGGTCGATGAACACTTCGGGGTCACCATTCAAACCCTTTTGGACGTAAATGACCGCCTGGTTTTGCAGGCCATCATTTTTGTAAAAAAAGTAATAATCACCTACTTTGGTGGGCGAACTTACTTTGGGGAAATTGTACAGCTCAGTATACCGATCGGCAATGGCTTTGCGGTAAGGGATTTTTTCCAGGTAATCCGTAGTAACGGCATTTTGGGATTTCACCCATTTCTTCACATTTTCGGCGGTGTCTGCTTCCAGCCAACGGTAAGGATCACTTACTTTTGTCCCGTGGTAATCGTCAACATGCGCAACCGTATCGGTGGTCGGGTAGCTGACTTTGAGCTGTTCATCCATGGTAGATTTTTCTTTTTTGGCGCCACAAGCGCTTAGGAACAGTAATAAAATGGCTAGGAATGAAATTGGTTTCATTGTCGTGGTGATTTTTTTGTAAATTTGGTCAATTGCGTTTTTCTACGCGCATCGAAAATACTTAATTTTTGGGAACCATCCTTTTGGGGAAATGGAAAAATCACCAAACTGATGGCGGGTGGAGAGGAAAATCAGTGACTTCAATGATTATTTAGATTTCAAAACTTACTATAAGTCAATACTTTGTGGCATGTGCAGTTACACAAAGTTTTCCTAATACCTTAAGACATATACATGAAACTGTACATCAAATACATGGTCAGTTTGCGTTGCAAAATGATGGTGAAAGAAGAGTTGAAAAAATTAGGACTACACTTTGTGGTTGTAGACTTGGGAATGGTGGAAATCATGGAAAACATTAACCAGGAACAGCATGATCAATTGAAAATAAATCTGCTCCAATCCGGTTTGGAGTTACTGGACGATAAAAGGTCCATTCTGATTGACAAAATTAAAAATGTGATTATTCAGATGATCCATTATGCAGAGGATCTGCCGACCACCAATTATTCTGAATACATCAGTGAACAACTGCACTACGATTATACTTATTTGTCTAATATTTTTTCGGAAGTGAAAGGCATCACCATCCAACAATTCATCATCATCCATAAAATTGAAAAGGTCAAGGAGTTGCTCCTCTATGACGAACTCAACCTGACCGAAATTTCCTACAAATTGCATTACAGCAGCGTAGCCCATTTATCCAACCAGTTCAAAAAAATCACTGGACTCTCCCCATCATTTTACAAGCGCCTGAAACAAAAGCGCAAAGGAAATTTGGAAAACATCTGAGTTCAAACTTTAGCCTGGAGTTGCTCAAAGACCGCCAATTGGGTTTTAAGCGATTCGAGGTATTGTTCAAAATCAGCCGTACTAATTGATGTATCTTGCCGGGCAATAAACAGCGGCGTTTCGCTCAACAACTGGTAGAATTCAGCAAAAGCTTCGCGTATGGCCGAGGTAACCTCAATGATTTCCTGGATAAGTTCCTTTTGTGTCGCTTCAGTTTGTGCCCGCGTTTTTTTAAAATTCCCTGCCTCAAAATGCAGCATGGCATCCGAATGGTAGCGGGTAGCTGAGGAAAAGAATTTTCCTAAATTTGACTGATGCTCAATACCTGGAGCATTTTCTTCCACGTCGCTTTCTTCCCTTAACCTGTCGGATTCGATTTCTTCGAACCGGACCGTGCGATTGTCTTTTAGATAGGTCATTTGGCTTGAGTTTTGAGGTATTTTTCCATGGTAAGCCTGGCCATCAGGTAGCTCAGCGTAGATTCTGCACCCTGGTTGAGGTTTACCTGTTTTTCCTCCAAGCCATCATAACAGCCACCGGTACAGGGGTTGTAAATAATCTGGTGCAGGTGGTTATTGCCCAAAAACCAGTTGAACGCCGTTTCCATTTTGTGCAAATAATTTTCATTTTGAAAAACATCGTAAAATTTGCCGAGGGTAAAAATGGTATACGCTACATCAATGGGTTGTTCGCCATATACGGCAGATTCCTGGCCTTTGTACAACCAACTTTGGTTGGAAATGACCTTGATTCCGGTTTTATCAAAGGTACGTGACAACAAAAAATTAAAAGAGGCCTCGGCGGTTTCTTTGTAGACCTCCGCACCCGTTTCCAACCAGGCACACAACAGCGCTTCGGGTAAAATGCTATTGGCATACGTCAGGTATCCTTCGTACCATTGCCAATGCTGCTCCGATTCATGCCGATACATCTGCACCAAACGATTGGCCAGGGTTTTGATCAGTCGGGCGTTGCGGAGCGATTTTTTTTCGAGGTTGCAGTAGTACAATCCCTTGATGACAAAAGCCATCGCCCGGGTAGAGTGCATGCCTTCTACCTGCAGCAGTGCCCTTTGCAGGATGCCCTTTGCCGCAGCTACTAGTGCAGTGGGCAACAAAGCACGTCTGGAAATCAGGTAACCCAAGGCCCAAATGGCGCGGCCGTTGGAATCGGCCAAGTTGGTCGCGCTGTTTTGTGCCGTAAAAAGATAGGCTTTGTCTACATAATTCAAAAAATCACCTTCGGGCTGCTGGCAAAACTGGATAAAATCCAGATAAATGCGCAGGTATGCCAGATCGGTTTGATCCCCGGTTGATTCGTAATGCATACACATTGCAATCAATGCCCGGGCATTGTCGTCGAGGGTGTATCCAGAATCGATATCGGGTTGATTGATTTTTGAAAACTGGATCATGCCAAAATCAGTGGTCATTTTTTTGACGTGTTCCAGGTTGACTTCGGGTAAGCGATTTTGCAAGGCAATTTTTTCAACTTGGTGACGAACAACTTTAGGTTCTTTCGAAAAAATATTCAGGCCAAAACGGGGGCCAGCTACTTTCTGCAACAACAACGCGTGGGCAATGGCCGAGTTTTCCCAGGCGCTTGGAACGATGCGTTGCAAGGTGTTGGAGCGGAAAGCAGCCATTAAGGACTCGTCGCCCATTAAACGATTGACTCCATTCGCCAACTGTGCGGTATGTTGAAAATCAACAATGATGCCCGAATCATCCCGTAGCACTTCCAGCGCATGTGGAATGGGTGTAGAGATAATCGGGCAACCACAACTCATGGCATAAGAGAAGGTTCCACTTACGGCCTGATTGGGGTCACGGGAGGTAAACAGGTACACGTCGGTGAGCTGCAAGTACTCTAGCAGATCAGGTAGTGGAAGGTAACGATTGATGAATATGACGTGATCATGAAGTTGTAGTTGCTGGACTTTCTGCTCAAGCATCACCCGGTATTTTTCGCCTTCCGACTGGATGACTCCGGGGTGGGTTTTGCCAATGATCAAAAATAAAATTTCGGGATGCTGGCTGATGATGGCAGGCAATGCATCGAGGGTGGTTTCGATGCCTTTTCCTGCATTGAGCAATCCAAAAGTAGAAAGTACTTTGCGGTTGCTCAGTCCGTATTTCTCTTTCAGCGTGGTTTTGTCCAGGTGCGGCACCAGGTGTGTGCCATGAGGGATGACCTCAATTTTTTCCGGAAGCACCCCATAATCGTCGATCAATACTTGCGCAGAATTTTGAGTCATGACCACAATCGATGCGCAGGCTTCCGCAATTTTTTGCACTTTTTCCTTTAAGCCAGCATCGGGTCGAGGTAATACTGTATGAAAAACGATCACTACTGGTTTGGTCAGCCAGGATAAAAACTGGAGAAATGCCCCCTCCGCTTTGCCTTGAAAGAACCCAAATTCGTGTTGAATCAAGACCAGCTCAATCTTCATGTCAATATTGATGAGGTGTGCCATCTCCTGGTATTGAGGCAAATCCTGGGTATTGAACTGGTATTTTACTTCTTTGGGATAGCTATAATCGTTTGTTCCTGTTTCCAGGGCACATACTTTGAGCGAGAAGGAATTGCGGTATTGATTTTTAAGTGCCTTGAGTAAGTCCTGTGAGTAAGTGGCTATGCCACATTCCCGGGGTGGATACGAGGTGATGAACAAGATTTCTGGTAGTTGCTTCCTGAAAATTTGGTGCATTTCCACCAGCTTCTTAGGGTTGGCTGCTGGAGATGAGGTATGTATGGCATTTTCTAGAACATCAAAAACGATCTCATTATTCATGTTTAGTTGTGTTTTGGGTCAACTCCGCTAAGAGTTCGGCTAAAGACACCGAAGCACAGGCAATGCGCTCGTCGGCAGCTCCGTAATAAATGTACAATCTGTCGTCAAACAAGGCAGCTCCAGTCGGGAAGCACACGTTGTTGACTTCTCCCCTGGTTTCATAATCGAATTCAGGAGTAAAAAGTGCATAAGGCAGTCGGGCAATTTCTTTAATCGGATTTTCCAAATCCAACAGCGCAGCACAGGCTACGTATTTGTATCCTGCGGGGGTATCGTGTACGCCGTGGTAGATGATCAGCCAACCCAGTTTGGTTTCAATCGGAGGACAACCTGCTCCAATGTAACTGACTTCGTGACGATGTTTGGATTCCAGTACGATATGATCTTGTAGATGCATAAAGTAATCTTCCCAATACACACTGGTCAATTCGTCGAGATTGTCAACCGCTACCAATTGGATATCGGGCTTGATGCGGTGCAAGAAATGCAGTTTATGATTAATGCGGCGGGGAAAAAAAACTATATTTTTATCCCAAACCAGGGTTTTTTTATTGGCATTGTCGTAAAGTGTGGGGTGTCCGTTGTAGCGAAGGTATTTGTTGTTGACTTTGGATTTACTCTCGGCCAAGCGTCTAAAATCTTCGTAAGTGATTTGTGCGGTAAGGATGCCTTTTTTCTCAAAATGCGGCAAGGTACAGGCTGTAGCATAAGCTCCGAGGGCATTTACCCCATCATAAGCCGTATAGGTAAGGTAATATACCTCATCTATTTTTGCAATACGTGGATCTTCAACACCGTGTACTTCATAATTTGCCTGTGGGAAAAGTACGGGCATATCGAATCGTTCAACAACTTCAAGTGGACCCTCCAGTCGGCAATATCCGATGGTGGAATAATTGCCCTTCCGTACAGCGCGGTAAAAGAGGTGTACAACATCTCCTTCGCGAATGGCTGCAGGATTCAATACCCCTTCATTTTCAAAGCCAAAATCAGTTTTTTCGAGGATCACGCCATGTTTCGTAACATCTATCATTGGCTTTGTGGGAATAAGCAGAAGTAAAATTAAATCAATACTCGATCCTGACTGCCGGAATAGGAAGAAAGAGCAGTCAGGTCGAGTATTGTGTTTATTGGGATTACAATCATTAATGGCACTTTGGTCGCTCAAAGTGACTGCAAGCAAATGCTAACAGATTCGGAAACAAACAATGAATACAGTATCTCACGTGCTTAGGAGCCTTTCGACAATTCAGGTAGGCGGAAAATGGTCAGACCTTGATCTTTTTTACTTTAAAAATATTCATGCAGTGCAGCCACACTCCATTTTCAAGTTCATTTGATCAAGGCATCTGACACATTTTCGCCTTAGAATACAAACACCTAACAAGATTTAAGACTTTGGGCTTCCCCCAGTCTTCGGATTGGGTTTGGGAACAAATACATCAAGAGCTGGGTCTTTGCCCTTTTTTCCTTCGGACTTGTAGTCCGATACTGCTTTGGTTTTACCCGAAGACTTGTCTGCCGGAGCTTTTTTATGGTTTTTACTACCTTTATCTTTACTCATGTTTGTAAATTTTGTTGGTATTTGAATGCTGGGGTTCTTTGATTAGCTATTGGGGTATTACAAATTTAAGTCAACTGGATAGGGAAAGTGTTACATATTTTTGAAAAAAAGTTGCATTATTCCCACATTTTGATTTTTTTAAAATGAAATGCGGAAGAGATTGTTATCTCTCCCGCATTCAAAAATTGAGTATATAAGCCAATTATGTTTACACGATTTTGCATTAACCTGAAAATTTAGTAGAATCCTGGTTTTTTAGTTTCAGTTGGCGCAAGCCTGGCGTCATTTGTGGCTCTAATTCCCCCGAAATAATAGTGGAGTCCTACCGAAAAATCTACGGCATTGGTCCAGGTTTTGGAAGTTCTCTGGATGTCCTGAATGTTAATTTCGCTGATGCTTCTGGCAAAATTGTATTTTGCCAATGCTTCAAGGGCTAGGCCGTTGCTGGAAAAAATGGTCAAGCCTGGACCTGCTCCGATCGACAAGAGGCTATTGTCGATGGTTTGGGCTTGATTGCCGTCGATGAATCGGTTTTTGGAATCCCCGAAACCAACGGTTGTGCCCAAGAAGAAGGCTTTGTCCTCCCCAAAAGGAATAAAATAACGAATAAATGGGCCAAAAAGGATATTGTTGTTTTCCGATTCCTGGGCAGGATCGGTCCCTCCACTGAGGTCAACGCCGCTCCTGCTACTGGTTCTGAGCCAGTCCATACTGATGCCCATCACGAAGTGTCTGGCGAAGAAATAGCCAATCCCTGGCGACAAATTGAATTGAGAAGAACTGCCGCCGTCTCCGTTCACCGAACCCGCGTTTGATTGAATATCTATGGATGATTTGGAAGTAGAAAATCCGATCCGGGAGCCAATGACAAAATTGCCCCGCTGGGTGTGTTGCAGGCCAAATTCCTGGGCCATTGCGGCGAAGGCAAGTATGGAGAATGCCAAGGAAGTAATTAGTTTTTTCATAGCCTTAAAGTTCATTTTGGGTGACATTGAATATTTTCAACAGCCACGTTCTTCACTTTGAAAAATGTGCCGCAACGAATGCATGTTCCTGATTTTCAGTCATTTTATCCGTTGACAGCACATCAATTTTTATGTTGTCAAAATGATGATCTGCTTTTAATACATTGAACAATTCAAGTTTGGCATCTGTAGGTCCAAACAGGAGCACGGCGTCGTAGTTTTTGATCAGCTCGGCCAGTTTTTTATAGTATTCAGCTTGTTTATTCTGGTCTTTGTTGTTGGTGATGTTTTCATTCCCACTCGACCCATGGTCATTGCTATGGTTGATCTTGGTTGATTCAAGGTCTTGGGTAGCTGCGGGTTCAGCCTCATATATGGTAATATGTGCACTGGAATGATCCATCCAAACGCCCAATTTTTTTCCTGCTGTCATGTTTGTGTTTGTTAGCACGCTAAAATTAAAGAAGGCGGGTGGGGAACCCGCCTTTGTTCACTTGGTCTTTTGTTCAATTCTTATTGTCAACGGTTAAATCCTTCAGGGCTTGACCGAGCTCGTCCATATCGTGGTTGAATTCACGCTTGAAAATTGCCCAGTCGGTATTTGACTTTCCATAATCGTTCATCCAGGTGCGCATGGCCAAATTTCTTTGTTCCAGGGTATCGATGCGTTGGGTATACACTAGGTCCATTTTGGTGTCCGAGGTTTTCTTTTTCACCCTAAGTTCTGCAATTCGGGCCTCATTAGCCTTGATTTTCAGGTCTGTATCCGTCATGAACGTTTTCCATTCTTCTGCATCTGCCACTTTTTCATCCTGCTTTGCATCCTTCAAATCTTGCTGGGCCTCATCCACATTGGTTTCGGCAGTATCTACTTTTTCAGCGGGTGTTTGGCAACTGGTAAAAAACGATCCTGCGGTAAGCATGGCTACAGCCAGGATAAGAATTGGTTTTCTCATAGTAAGTTGTTGTTGTGATTTGAATTTTATCACCTTACAAAGGTGAAGATATTATATGCAAAATGCGTTACACAATTCGTGAATAGAGTTACATTATTCACACATTTTCATGGGCAATGCGTTTTTTGTAAGCCTTCATTTTTTTGAAATGGGTAGGCGTCAATCCAGTGATTTTTTTGAATTGACTCGAAAGGTGTGCCACGCTGCTGTAATTCAATTGATAAGATATTTCGGTAAGATTGAGTTCGTCATACAACAGCAATTCCTTGACCCGTTCAATTTTGTGGGCGATGATGTAGTGCTCAATGGTCGTGCCTTTTACTTCCGAAAAAAGCTTGGAGAGGTAATTAAAATCGTAATCTAATTTACTGCTGATGAACGCCGAAGCATTTAGCACAGGTGCATCACCCTGGTGGTGCACCATTTCAATCACAATGTGCTTTATTTTTTCAATCAGAATGGTTTTTTTGCTGCTCATCAACTCAAGGCCGGATTTTAAGAGGGCAGTGCTCAGCCGGGCGTGCTGATCAGCGCTCAGGCCTTCCCTGAGTTGCACTTCACCCAGCTCTACGGACGTGTAGAGCAACCCGAGTTTATCGAGTTCAGCTTTCACCAACAATTTGCATCGAAACGAAACCATGTATTGGATGTAAATGGTCATCCTGTTTTTTGATTTATTGGAGATAAGGTTCCAGCACTTAGAATTACACAGGATTGAAAAAATCGACCCCGGTGAGGCAGGATCGATTGGTTCTGTTTTTTTGCCACACAACCGATTTATTTTGGCTACGCCAAAATGTTTTTTCACCACGACGACACGACGTTTTTCGCGCTTCGCGCTTCAAAAACACGACGCTTGCGTCGTGTGGAGCGGAGCAAAACGTCGTGTCGTCGTGTCGTCGTGTCGTCGTGGTGAAAAAACAAGCAGCGCAGCTGCGCAACTTAGAACCAATCACCCCTGCCTCACCGGGGTCGGGGGTTTGGAGATTACGCTATGCTTCTACCAATGCGTCCCGCAAAGCCTTGATTTTGTCGTGGCCTTCTTTGATCAGCAGGTGTTGTTTGGTCAATAGTGCTTGTTGGTCGGAGCTGAGGTATTCGAGGTTGTTGTTTAAGGCATCGTGGTAGGTATCCAAGGCAACCTCTTCACCATATTCACAGGAGTTGAGGATGGCTTTGCGGTCGTTGCCGGTAAAGGCCGCTTTAATGTCCATCCAAACCCGGTAAAGCTTACCAGTGGTTGTAGTAGTTTCTTCAATTGGAGTTCCTCCCAATTTGCGGATTTCATACACCAGCTCTCTTTTACACTTGAGGCTGGTTTGTGAAAGATGGAAAAACAGGGCTTTCAGATCTGCTTCTTCGGTTTCTTTAGAAGCCGTTTCATACCCTTCAATTCTATCGTTGTTGATTTCGACCAGTGTGTTCAACACTGCGATTGCTTTGTCCTGACTCATTTTTTTTGAATTAAATTTTTTGTAAAAATCTCAGACATTTTCCGTGTTGCACCTGCGTTAGAGACACGAGAATAATGGGTACAAATCAGAGACTTGTACCAGCAAAAGTTGGCTACCCGCCAGTAACAGCTTCTTCATTGACAAAAGATTCAGCGATTACCGTCAGTTTGACGTCGGCCTCTTTTTCCTCGTCCAGCGTTTCTTGCAACAAAGCGGTTGCTTTCAGCTCTCCGAGGGTTCTGGCAAAAGTTCGGAGGGTACCGTAGGTGGCGATTTCGTAATGTTCCACTTTTTGTGCCGCCAGAATAATTCCAGCATCCCGAACCATTCCCGATTCGGTTTTTTCCATTATTTCTTCAGCCTCCGCGATCAGGCCAGCGATGGCTTCGCATTTTTTTCCTTCCGGTTTTTCACCAACGGAAGAAAAAACTGCTTCCAGTCTGGTTATATGCTCTTTCGTAACTTCAAGGTGCTTGGTAAGTGCATCAATCAATTCCACCGCGCTGGCATGTTTGATCATTTTAGGGATCGCCTTGACCAGTGCCTGTTCTGCCCAATAAATGTCTTTGAGTTCATTGACAAACAAAGCGCGCAAACCGTGCGCTACTCCTTTTTCTGAGTTGTGCATTTTTCTGATTTTGAATTGTATGTTAAGGTTACTCCTACTCGTTATCATCCAAATGCAGCACCATCATGGGGATTTCAGTGCTTAGTGCCATGTTTTGGGTAACGCTGTTGTGGAACAAATTCTCCCAAAAACTGCGGTATTTACTCACAAAAACCAGAAGATCGATGTGGTGCTCTGCCGCGTATTTTCCCAGTTCCACAATGGTATCGCTGCCATGAATAGCATGGGTTTGATACATTAGTGCTGGATCAATCATGGAAAAAAGTCGCTTCCAATTGACTCCTGTCGTTTTGCTTTGCTCCTCGAAGACTGTATCGTCAACATGCACAAAATGAGTATCGGCCTGCAAAAAGCGGGCAAAATCAGTTGCTTCTCCAATGAGTTCGGGGGTCATCGATTCATAATTACTGGCGTAGAGCATCCGCTCAATGGGCATCCATTCCGCAAGCGAGGGAACGAGAATGACTGGGCAAAGGGCCTTGCTGGCAATTGTGCCGGAAATAGAACCCATAACTTTGGAAATCACATCTTGCAAACCCGTTGTGCCTATGACCATCAAATCGGTTTCGGGGTCCGCAGATAGCGTTAATAAGCTACCTGTGGGGTCCCCCCGAAGGATTTGGGTTTTGATTTTACTTTTTACAATTGTTCCATCATTGATGGCTTGTTCTTCAGCCACAAATGTTTCCATCGCTGTGGTCAAATTGTTTTCTTCTCGCCCAAACAAGGGAGCAATATTGAATTCAGAAACGGGGATGAAGTGCTCTTTTACGTGTACAACCGTAATGGAGGCGCCCAAGACTTGGGCTAAGCCCCGGGCGTATTGATAAGCATTGCGTGCCGTCACTGAAAAATCAGTTGGAACGATAATGTTTTTTATCTTTCTCATTGGTTCTATGTTGAGGGGGTTGAAAAGGTTGAGGGGTTGAGAAGGTTGAGGCTACCGCGAGTGACAAAAAATTGGCTTCAAAATGAAAAATTAGTTGTCGCTTTGGTTTGTCGCTTGCGGCAGCCTCAACCTCCTCAACTTTCTCAACTTCTCAACTTTGATTAGAACTTGAAGCCCAATGAAACCTGACCCACTCCATTTTTTCCACTGCCCAGGAATTCCCGGACATTGTCTCTGGTCAGATCAGAAAAGCCTTGGTTGTACCTGATGCCTAAGAATACCTTGTTAAAATTGAAGCTGATGCCCGCGGTAAGGCCTCCATCAAACTTTTTAAATGCATCGGTAACCACCTGATTGTTTTCAATGACGATGTAATCGCGGTCTGAAATCAAATACGAGGCGAATGGGCCAACTTGTAGATCTACTGGCCCCAGTTTAAAAGCTATGGGCAAAAGAAAATCAACATAATCGAAGCTTAACGTTTTCTTTTCGGTTAAGGGCTTGTATTTGGTCCCTTTTACGGAGTAACTCAACTCAGGTTGAATCGAGATAAATTCAGGCAAAATGGGTAAGTCGGCAAAAACACCGGCATGCCAGCCGAGGCGTTCGCTGCGGTTGTCCAAATTGTCAAAGGATATATTGGTGGCATTCAAACCCGCCCGGATTCCGAATGCAGCTTGGGCGCTTACCAATGAAGGGATCAACATGATGCATCCCAAACCTAAAAAAATGGCGATTTTCAGTTCTCTCAGTTTCATAAAACACAAATTTTAGTGGTGATAACCAGGGTTTACGATTACAGTGAATAGCTTGTTTAAGCAAGCTCTTATTGACCGGCTTCCTTTTTGGCATCCGCTTTCATAGCTTCATTGGCAATGATGGCGATTTCAACGCGGCGGTTTTGTGCCCGTTCTGCTTCAGTAGTGTTTGAAACCAGGGGCTGAGTTTCACCCATTCCCTGAATTTTCAGGCGGCTGCTGCTCACGCCAAAAGTGGACAAGTGATTGGATACTGCTGCGGCGCGATTTTCGGATAAAGATTGATTGAATGCATTGGAACCTACATTGTCGGTATGCCCAACGATCAGTAAATCCGTATCGGGATTTTGCTTTAAGGTTTCAGCGAAATTTTCGAGGGTTTGTTTGTTGGATTCCATCAAGCTGGACTTACCAAAATCGAAGAGCAACTGGCTATTGAAGGTCACTTTAATGCCCTCCCCTACCCGTTCTACTGTTGCGGTATTGCCCAGGTCTTCTTCCATTTTTTTGGCTTGCTTGTCCATTTTGCTGCCAATTACAGCTCCGATAGCACCTCCAGCGGCGGCACCGATGATCGCACCGATTACGGTGTTGTTCCCTTTGTTGCCAATAATGCCACCAATAACCGCACCTCCGGTGGCGCCGATGACGGCTCCTTTGGTGGTTTTGTCCTTAGCTGATTTTGGTTTGTCGGAACGTGGTTGGTTGGTGGTTTGGGTTTTCTGGGCACTTTTACATCCGACGAACAAGATGCCGGAGAGCAGTAAAAAAAAGAGTATTTTTTTCATTACAAAGATTGTTTAATTGTGGAATAGGAAGCCCCGAGATGGGTCGGTACGATTAGGGTTAAATCGGCACATTCAAGGCGTTCAAGAGTCCAAATGCACGCAGGAGCCAAAGAACGACGACAATCAAAACCACCACGTTGAGGATACTTTTGATCTTGGCATCCATTGGGATGTAGTTGTTGATCAACCAAAGCACGAGGCCAACAACAACTAAGACAATTATTACATTCAGAATAGTCATGATGAAGATTTTGTGATGATGACACAAAGGTAGGCCGACGGGTAGTCTGGAGTGTTACACAGTTTTTGGAATAACTTACATCATTCACATATTTAAAAAAATAAGTATGCTTTTATTTTTTTATTTTACTATTGGTGGTTGATGACCCAGGCTTTAAATTCTTCAATTTCTTCATTTTGGTCCACGACCATTTGCTGGGCCAGTTTTTTTAAAGCGGGGTTTTTGCCGTGCTTCAATTCATCTTCGGCCATTTTCACTGCAGCGCGGTGGTGGGGATCATCATGGCTACAAAGTCCTGATCGGTAAGGCCGGTCATGGGCATGTTGTTCATTTTATCCATCATGGCTTTCATGGTCGCCCCCAAAGGATTGGGCTTTTCAGTTATTTGTGCTACCTTAATGACTGGTGTTTTGTAGTTCAACACAAATTCCTGCATTTGTACAATCTGGGCATTTTGCAGGGTGATGATGTCTAGCGCCATTGCTTTGATTTGTTCATCTCGGCCCTGGGCCATTTCCACCCTGCTCATGTCAATGGCGGCCTGGTGGTGCAGGATCATCATGTTGGCAAAGTCCAGATCAAAGTCTCCACTCAACTCGATGGCCTTCATTTTGGCCATCGTACTGCTCAAAGAGAACATCAAATCATTGTCCATCAACATTTTAGCTTTCCCCGTTGAATCTTTCGGCGCTTTGGGGTGCATGGTGGTATCCAATTCGCTGGCATTGGGATGGTTGTCGGTGTTTCCGCAAGATTGCAGGAAGCACACGCTGAGCAGCGCTGCTGCTGCGATTACTATGTTCTTTTGCATGATTTTATTTTTATTCGTTTAATCAACTACACTGCCCGAGTATGACCCAGATGATGACAAATACCACGATGGTGCCTAGGCATCCACCACCTAGTTTCATGGCACCATACCCCGCAATGAGTCCCTTGAATAGATTGTTCATAGCTTTTGTTTTTGTTGTTTGAATGTGGAGGAAATATGAGCGGTACAAAGTTGTGGACTTCATTGTCAAAAGACATTACATGATTTTGGAAAAAAATTACATAATTCACTGATTATAAAGCGTGAATAATGTAACTTAAACATGGAATTGTGTAAGGTCTTTACCACCCAATGCCAGCATCTTTGTAGACTATGAAAATGTCTTTGCTTTCCCGACTTTCCCCTCAAAACCTTTGGCGTGGTTTCCAGTCTTTCGGGCGCTTGTTGCGCCTGGCCACATGGGAGTTCATTGGCGACAATGGACCCAAATTGAGTGCATCACTGGCCTACTACACCCTTTTTTCGATGGCACCGATGTTGCTGATCGTGATTGCGATTGGCAGTATTTTGCTGGGAAAAGAAGCAGCGGAGGGCTACCTGTATCTACAATTCGAGGGTTTGATGGGTACAACCGGGGCGATCCAATTGCAGGAAATGATCAATAATGTCCGCATCTCTGGCGATACCCCCTGGGTGACAGCGGTCGGGATCATTACTTTTTTCCTGGGCGCAACTGGTGTTTTTATTGAAATCCAGGACTCCATCAACATCATCTGGTCCATCCGGGCCAAGCCAAAGCGGAGTTGGCTGCGCTTCATCACGACCCGACTGGTTTCTTTTTCGATGGTAGTGGGCATTGGCTTTTTGCTGTTGGTTTCCCTGGTTTTGAGCGCAGCCTTGAGTTTGTTGGATCATTGGATCAGCACCAACGTCATCTCCTTTGCCTGGCTGGCCTACATCACCAGCAATGTATTGACCCTGAGCATTGTATTGCTGCTTTTTGCGGTAATTTTCAAAATACTGCCAGATGCCCAATTGAAATGGAAAGACGTATTGGTGGGATCGGCTTTTACTGCCGTATTGTTCTTGCTGGGTAAATATGTGATCAACCTGTACCTCAGTCGTTCCAGTACCCTATCGGTTTACGGTGGAGCTGGCGCCGTGGTGTTGATCATCCTTTGGGTGTATTATTCTGCCTTCATCCTCTATTTCGGTGCGGAGTTCACCAAGATCTACGCCAATGAACATGGGGGGAAGATCCGCCCCAATCCATTTGCTGTTTTTGTAGAAATAAAAGAAATTGTAGTCGACAAGCCCGTATTTATCACCGATGAGAAAAAAGGCTGATTACATCCGCTCCATGTACCAACTCAATTCCTTCTCCATTTTTTTGAACCGAAAAATGGTGGAGATGTTTTTTTGCAAGCGGAAGAAGGCCGTTTCACTTTTCACCACGTAGTCAAAAGCCAGGTGGTGCATACAATCCACCGCTACTTCAATCTTGTCTTGAGAAGACAACATCACCACCGCAATATCTGGATTGTATTCTTTGATCTTGTCGAGGGTCTGGATTCCATTCATGGCATTTTTATCGATTCCATCGAGGTGGTAATCCAGAATGACGATGTCCGGGTTGAAGGACAAATTTGCCAAACAAAGTTCACCGGTGGCAAACGTTTTGACGATGTAATCGGCATGTTGTTGAAAATCAACTTCCAAGAGCTTCAGGAAAACGGCATCGTCGTCTACCAAAAACATTTTGATTTTTGTTTCTTTTTTCATGGGTTGGTTATTTTGATCCGCTTGAGTTCTTCCTCTAATTCACGACAAGCCTGATTACAAACGGTTTCAAGCTGTAACACCATGTCATGTATTCCATCGTTTTGTAGTTGGGTACGGGCATAATCCTGAATTTTTTTGGCCATGCTTTCAAAATCCGGATTGATGCCCATGATCAAAAACGAGGGGATGATTTTGTGTACTGCGGCGTGTAAACCCTCCCAGTTTTTGTCCAAAAAGCTTTGTTTCATGTGCGTGACGAGGGGAGGCGTTTGTTCCAAATACGCAGCGATCATTTCCATGATCATGCCAGGGTTGTTTTTGGTGCGCTGAATGAGGTACTCCAGGTCAATGCACTTTAATTTTTCGCTTAGTTCTATTTCAACCACTTTGGGAATGGGATTGGATACCGGTTTGGTGACCAATCCGACGATTTTATTGTACAAAAAATTTTCGTCAACGGGTTTTGCAATGTAATCGTTCATGCCCACGGCTTTACATTTGTCCATGTCAACCGTAGTGACATCGGCGGTCAGCGCGATAATGGGGATTGTGGAGTGCATGGTATTGCGAATGTACTCCGTGGCTTCAAATCCATTCATTTCGGGCATCTGCAAGTCCATCAAAATGATGTCGTAAACGCCAACTTGTAGTTTTTCAATGGCCAGTTTACCGTTGGCGACGATATCGAGTTCAAATCCAAAGTCCTCCAAAACCGTTTTCATCAGCAACTGATTGAGCGGCATGTCTTCTACTACCAATATTTTGATGTTTTTGATGTCGGTCTCAAATGCTACAGTAGCAATTTCCATTTCCATTTCCTCCGTAGTTTTTTCAAACTTCATGACAAAACTGAAAACAGAACCTTCATCAATTTTACTTTTTACCTGAATGCTTCCTCCCTGCCGTTCTACCAATTGTTTGGCGATGGCCAGGCCCAGGCCCGTTCCGCCATAAAACCTGGAGGTACTGGTGTGGGCTTGTTGGAAATTTTCAAAAATCTGGTCAATTTTATGCTCCGCTATCCCAATGCCCGTATCCTTGATGGCAAATTCAACGGTAGTGTACTCCTCGTCTTCCTCCAACATCTGGACACTGACGGTAATTTTTCCTGTTGTCGTAAATTTCACCGCATTGCCCACCAAATTCATAATAATTTGGTGCAAACGCACGGGGTCGCCGATCAGCACTTCCGGGATTGATTCGTCGTAGTTTTTAACCAGTACTAAATTCTTTTCCTGGATTTTGGTCTCAAACAAATGGAGCATGGCCGATATAGAAGAGGCCATCCGGAAGGGCGTTTTTTCAAAGGTCATCTTTCCTCCATCCACTTTTGCCAAATCGAGGATGTCATTGATGAGGACAATGAGGGCATTACCACTCATTTTTATGGCGGTTAAATACTCTTTTTGTTTAGCCGACAATTCCGTTTTCAAGACCACTTTCGTAAAGCCGATGATCGCATTCATGGGCGTGCGAATTTCATGGCTCATGTTGGACAAAAATTGTTGCTTCGATTTCAAAGCATCCTCAGCCAGGAGCGTCGCTTTTTCGGCTTTATTTTTTGCTTCTTCGGCCATTCCCGCCGCCAGCTCCGCAGACACTTTAGCCTCGAGCATTGCTTTTTCGATGACTTTTTGCTCGGTAATATCGCGAGCCACGACCACGGCCCCAAGCACATTGCCTTTTTCGTCTTTGTACACCGAACCATTGAACAACACATCTGTCAACTTATGGTCAACCAGCGTTAGCGGATAATTGGTCACAAAACCTTTTTCAAAAACTTCCTCGTATACTTCACTGGCTTTTTCTGGTTCAGTGAAATAAAGACTAAAGTCACTACCAATCAATTGATTACGTGTTTTTCCAGTAATATTTACCAAAGCCTCATTGTGATCCGTAATTTTTCCCTTGGTGCTGATCGTGATCAAAGGGTCAAGACTTGCTTCAATTAGGCTCCGGGCGTATTCCGACAATAGTTTTCCCCGGTTTGCTTCTATTTCTTGATTCTTCTTGCGCAGTACTCCATTGGCTGTGTTGAGATCAAAGGTGCGTTGTTGGACCTTTTCTTCCAGTTCCAGGGCATTTTGTTGCTGGCTTTTCTGGTTTGATTTTTTGGCATTGACCTGCTCGGTCACTTCATATCCGTAGTCTAAAATGGCAAAAATCTGGTTGTGCTCATCACGCATGGGCTGGTAACAAAAATTGAAATACCTCAATTCAGGTTCCATGTTTTCATCGCGGGCCAATAAAAATGGCAGGTCTACACCAATGAATGGTTCACCCGTCTGGTACACTTCTTCCAATAACTGCTCAATGCCCTGCCCGGCCAATTCTGGAAGTGCTACGAGCAGGGGCTTGCCCAACAATTCCCGTTTGCCAAACAATTGTTGATACTGGGGATTGACAAAATCAAAAACATAATCAGTTCCTCGCAGGATGCAGATAAATGCCGGAAGCGTCATGAGCATGTTTTGAACCATCAATGCCTGAGCCTCCATACTTTTGCGGGCAATTGCCCAATGGTTTGATCCAGCGTTTACCGAAGCCGTTTTGTCCCGGGGCTCTTTCATTTCTATTTCCATGTTATTGGGGGATGTCGATTAAGGTTTCAATTTCTTCGACCGGGTTCCGCCGATGGTTTCTCAATTGTTTAAACTGAGAAGGAGACAATCCGGTGATTTTTTTGAACTGGTTGGACAAATGAGCCACACTGCTGTAATTCATTTTCCAGGCAATGTCGGTAATGCTAAGCTGATCGAACAGGATCAAATCTTTGATCCGTTCAATTTTTTGCGCAATGATGTATTGTGCAATGGTAATGCCTTGTACTTCCGAAAAAAGATTGGCCAGGTAAGCGTATTCCTGTTCTAATTTTTCGCTTAAAAAATCCGAAAAATTCACTTTGTCCATTCCCTCCCTCTGATCCAACATGTCAACAACGGCCTTTTTTATTTTCTCGATCAGGACGCCTTTTTTATCCTCCATCAGTTCCAGTCCGACGCTGTGCAGCCCTGCATGCAGCTGCCAGTGTTGTTCAGAGGAGAGCTCTTCCATGATCTCTACTTCACCCAGATCAACCACGACAAAGTGCAACCCCAGCTTTTTCAACTCTTCTTTTACTGCCATTTTGCAGCGGTTGCTCAACATGTACTTGATGTATAGCTTCAAATGAATTGGCTTTTTTACAATTTCTTTTTGTTAAATTTCACTTCATTTTCCAGGGCCAGGCCCTCTTCAAAGTCGGTAAAGTTTTTCAACGTGACCGTAGCAATTTCGTCTAGTGCTTCCTGGGTAAAAAATCCTTGATGGGGGGTAATCAGCACATTGTGAAAGGCCATTAATCTTTCGATTACATCATCTTGTACGAGGCTTTCGGATAGGTCTTTGAAAAATAAATTTTCTTCCTGTTCGTAGACGTCGATCCCAAGGTAACCTAATTTACCGGACTTTAATGCCTCAATCGCATCCGTCGTATTGATGAGCGCTCCCCGGCTCGTATTGATGAGCATGACCCCTTTTTTCATTTTGGAAAAAGCAAGGTCATTCAGCAAATAATGGGTATCGGGATTGAGCGGGCAATGCAGGGAAATGATGTCGGATTCGTGCAACAGCACATCCATGGACTGGTATTCGACCCCTAGTCCGCTTAACGTTTCGGACTTGATGAGGTCGTAGGCAATGACTTTAGAGCCAAAGCCCAACATGATTTTACAAAAGGCTGCACCAATTTGCCCCGTGCCGATGACGCCGATTGTTTTTTCGTACAGGTTGAAGCCCATCAGGTTTTCCAGGGAAAAATTACCTTCCCGGACTCGATTGTAAGCTTTATGGGTTTTTCGGTTGAGGGTCAAGATGAGGGCCACCGCGTGCTCGGCTACGGCTTGGGGTGAATAAGCGGGCACCCGCAGGACTTTGATCTGATGCGCTGCTGCCGCCTCAAGATCTACATTATTAAAACCAGCGCTGCGCAAATCGATGAGTTTTACCCCGTTTTTTGCCAGTTTTTCAATGGTTGCACGGTCGATTTTGTCACTCACAAATACACAAACGGCAGTAAAACCCAAAGCCAAATTGGTGGTATCCACATTCAGCGGGGCATCAAAATAGACCAGTTGGTGTTTCTTCTCGTGGTTGAACTTATCGAGGTATTCCTGTTCGTAGGGTTTTGCACTAAATACGGCAACTTTCATATCAATTTTCTTTACGCATGTCGTCAAAAAAGGGGGTTCGTCTTTCTTCCACACACTTGGCGGCGTACAGGTACATTGCGGCGCTCCAGGTTTGCCAATCTTGCCCTTTGGGGAGGCCATCCTGGGCTTTGATCCATTCATTGAAGCCGTACTCGACGTTTGCCGAATGGACCATTTTTACCGCCTGGGTCAGCGCAAGCAACTTTTCTTCCGCCAGGGCGTACCTTTTGGCCGCCACCAGAGCCGCAACGTAAAATCCACAAATAAAGGGCCAGATGCCTCCATTGTGGTATTCGCCAGGGTTGTTAAAAGTGGCATAGCGCTGGTGCCAATCGGGGTCTTCGGGATTGGTAAACGGGAAAAAATTGGGTGGTAAATCCAGCGCCAGGTCACCTCTTGCGCGCATGCCTGCACATTCCGCTTCTATCCAAGAAACCATGTCGTCGGCACGGGTTGGGGAGGCGATCCCTGAAAGGATAGCCAGGCAGTTGCCTAGCAAATCAAAGCGTTCGCTGCTGTGGATTTTATACGACCAAAAAGCGTAATAAGGCTTGTATTTGACCACCAGCCCTTCGTGAACGTGGTGGTGCATCGTTCCGCCCGTAATGGTAAATCTACTCATTTCATGGTGCATCCGATCTGCTCTTTGTTGCTGCCCCAGGAGTCGGAGGTAGCTGTACACCAAGGTATTCACAAACAACCCGTACCCCATCACCCACTGCTCGTCGCGCCAGTCGCTGGTCGGTTGCTGAGCCACCATGCAGCGATCGGAGGGGCTTTGGTACTCCATCCAGGTCATGGATTTTTGAACTGCTGCCTGGAGAAAGTTAGGTTCGCCAGTTATTTTGCGGAAGATGCCCACTGCCAATAAAAACAAGGGGGTTGAATCACTCGACCCACGATCGTCATGATCGTGCACCAGGGAAGGAATATGTCCACGTTCGGTTTGGTTTTTGGCAATGGTTTCCAATACGTTACGCATGCTGCCCAGTAGTATTTGGTTTCCGGAAACACCAATGCCCAAAATTGAGATCAGCAGGTCACGTGTATAGGGCTCAGGATATCCCCAACCCGCAGTGCGCGGAAGTCCCTGATAAGGGCCATTCGCATTGTAGAGCAACACTTCGAGTGCAGCCGCTTTGGCATTTTCTATCGCTTGCTCGTCTACCGTTTTTATGGATTTTGAATGTGGAGAGGTCATATTGGCGTCTTTTACTTTATCCCCAATTTATCGTTCATGATTTGGACAAACTTTTTGGCGACCACCCGGTAGTCAAATTGCTCCACTACCCGTGCTCGGGCGGCGATGCCCATTTTTTTTCGCAGTTCCGGATCAGTCATCAGCGTCATCAAATATTTGCCAATGTCTTGTACACTGGCCCGGTAATCGACGGTGCGAGGCACATCGAAGCTTACCTTGTTGAGTCCGTCAAAACCAGATTCATCACCCAGAATTACTTCGTTGACCACAATCCGCTGAGCCACATTGGCCAGGAATGCGGTCTCCCCATGAACCAGCGTGTCCAGCATTCCCATTGCCTTGATGCCAATAACTGGTTTGCCACAGGCACCTGCTTCCACTTGGGGCATGCCAAAACCCTCCAGGCGGGAGGGTGCCGCGTAGATGTCACAGGCACCAATCAGATAAGGCATAAAATCGCGGGAAATGGTATTGGTGGCATAGGTGATACTTTTGTCTATCCCCAGGGCAATTGCCATTTGCATATCGGCCAGGTTTTGCACGTCGGTGCGCGGCTGGGGCCATACCTTACAAACGTATTTCCAATCGGGAGCCTGGGTATCTATAATGGCCAATGCTTGCATGACTTCTTGTGCACCTTTCGATGCTGCGTCTCCCCCCACGGTGAGGATCATCAACTGATTGGGTGTGATGCCCAGTGCTTCGCGCACGGCCAGGATTTTTGGGTCGTCTGGGGGGTAAGGCATAAAAGTATCGGTATTGCAGCCAACGGGGAGCACTTCAATATTGTCGCCATTGATGCCGTCCCGGACGTACATTTCTTTGACCCAATTGGAAGTAACCAGAATGAGGGGGAGTGTGTTCAAAACCTCCTGATAGTTGGCAATGTAGCCATCTGCAACCAACCAGGGTACAGGCTGTACACCATAGCGTTGAGGGTGAAGCACCAACTGAGGCGTATGCCCCCAGTACCCCACACCCACAACGACATCCGGCTCGAACCAACGATAATACCATTCTTTTTCTTGAGCGGATTCATAATGAACCGCATGGGCATCTACACCCATTTCGAGCAGTCCACGGTACAAAAGATCTCCTTGCGTAGCCAGGCCTCCCGGAGAAGGCGGGTAATCGTACAACACCAAT
>Ga0209717_1001665_pt1 | contig 23188 bp, 24 predicted proteins | sample AD_UKC048_MetaG_FD_184418 | JGI IMG/M metagenome (GOLD analysis project Ga0209717, IMG submission 184418) | Active sludge microbial communities of municipal wastewater-treating anaerobic digesters from USA - AD_UKC048_MetaG (SPAdes) (version 2) | ecosystem: Engineered > Bioreactor > Anaerobic >... | reverse complement strand
ACCACCGAGACACCATGATGAAACGACTTTTCGCACTCACCGCCCTGTGCCTCGCGCTGCAGGCTCAGGCCCAGTCGACCCCTGCGCCTGCGGCGGCGCCGGTTTCGCAGGCCAAGAAGGAACTCGTGCAGAAGCTGCTCACGCTGCAGCAGCCGGTGTTCGAGACCATCGCGCGCAACGTCGTGGAGCGCCCCGCCATGCAGATGATGCAGGCGGCCGCCCAGGCCCTTCAAACGCAGGTTCCCGCAGAGAAGCGGGAGGCCACCGGCAAGAGCATCGAAACCGACGTGCGGCAGTTCGTCGAGGAGTCGGCGCCCGTACTGCGGGAGCGCGCCGTCAAACTGGCACCGTCGACTTTCGGTGCAGTGTTCGAAGAGAAATTCACCGAAGACGAACTCAAGCAGCTGATCGCGTGGACCGAGTCGCCGGTGAACAAGAAGTTCAAGCAGACGCTGCCTGAAGTGGAGACGGGCTTCGTCAAGAAGCTCATCGCCGAGGCCGGCCCCCTGCTCGACCCCAAGCTGCAGGCACTGCAGCAGAAGGTGCGGGCCACGCTGGTCGCCAATGCAGCGCCGGCTCCAGCGGCCGCTGCTTCTGCGGCCCCCGCCACGAAGCCTGCGCCTGCTCCCGCCGCGAAGCCTGCGGCAAAGGCCGCCAGCAAGTAATCGGTTCATGCCTCGCCCGTTCAATTTTTCGGCTGGCCCGGCGACCCTTCCTGCGGAGGTTCTGGAACAGGCGGCCTCCGAGATGCTGAGCTGGCATGGATGCGGTGTCAGCGTGATGGAGATGAGCCATCGCGGACGCGAGTTCATGTCGATCTGCGAACAGGCCGAAAGCGATCTGCGCGAGTTGCTGTCGGTTCCTCCGGAGTTTCGGATCCTGTTCATGCAGGGCGGCGGCCTGGGCCAGAACGCGATCGTGCCGATGAATCTGATCGGTCGATCGAGCAGCCGCACCGCTGATTTCGTGCTGACCGGGTCGTGGTCGATCAAATCCCAGGCCGAAGCGCGGCGCTATGGCGAGGCAAACATCGCGGCCAGCTCGGCAACGGGGCGCCCGACGCAGCTGCCCGATCCGTCGACCTGGCACATCAGCAAGGACCCCGCCTACCTGCATCTCTGCAGCAACGAAACCATCGATGGCATCGAGTTCCAGGAGCTACCCGACCTGCGCGCCCTGGGCTGCACAGCCCCACTGGTGATCGACTGCTCGTCCCACGTCGCCTCGCGTCCGATCGACTGGAGCCGAGTGGGACTGGCCTATGCGGGAGCGCAGAAGAACATCGGCCCTGCCGGGCTGACCCTGGTCTTCGTGCGCGACGACCTGCTGGGCCAGGCGCTGCCGATCTGCCCTTCGGTGTTCAATTACCGCACCGTCGCGGATCAGGGATCGATGTTCAACACGCCACCGACCTACGCGATCTACATCGCCGGCCTGGTGTTCCAGTGGCTCAAGCGTCAGACGGAATCCGGCCTGACCGGCATCGCGGCGATCGAGGTGCGCAACCAGGCCAAGGCGAAGCTGCTGTACGACTGCATCGACGCCTCGAGGATGTACCGCAACGAAGTCGATCCGTCCTGCCGCTCCCGGATGAACGTTCCCTTCTTTCTGTCCGACGTGTCGTTGACCGAGCCGTTTCTAGAGCAGGCACGCGACGCCGGCCTGTTGCAGCTGAAGGGCCACAAGTCGGTCGGCGGGCTGCGCGCGAGCCTCTACAACGCGATGCCGCTCGAAGGCGTGCAGGCGCTCGTCAACCACATGCAGGCGTTCGAGGCAAGACATGGCTGACCAGCCCACCGCAATCAATCCAGAACTGCTGGCCCTGCGCACGCAGATCGATGCGCTCGATCGTGACCTGCTCGCGCTGCTGAACCAGCGGGCCGCACTGGCACTGCAGGTCGGCGAGGTCAAGAAGAAGGAAGGATCGGTCGCGTTCCGACCCGAGCGCGAGGCCCAGGTGATCGATGGACTGAAGGCGGGCAATCGCGGACCACTGTCATCGGACAGCGTCGCGCCGATCTGGCGCGAGATCATGTCGGCCTGTCGTGCCCTGGAGACACCGACCCGGGTCGCCTACCTCGGACCGGCCGGCACGTTCAGCGAATCGGCCGCGCTCGGTTTCTTCGGTTCATCGATCGTGAAAGTACCCTGCTCGAGCATCGACGAGGTGTTCCGGGCCACGACCGCCGGCGCCGCCGATTTCGGTGTCGTGCCGGTCGAGAATTCGACTGAAGGCGTGGTTGCGCGTTCGCTGGACCTGTTCCTGACGACGCCGCTTTTCATCATCGGCGAGACAAGCATCTTCGTGCGGCACAACCTGCTGCGTCGAGACAATTCCCTCACCGGCATCGAAGCGGTGTGCGCGCATCCGCAGGCGCTGGCGCAATGCCACAACTGGCTCGGCAACCACCTGCCGAATGCCGAGCGCCGACCCGTGTCCAGCAACGCGGAAGGCGCACGACTCGCCAGCCTCGACCCCCGACTGGCTGCAGTGGCAAGCGACCGCGCCGGCAGCGAATTCGGCCTGCACATCGTGGCGCCGGCCATTCAGGATGACGCCCACAACCGCACGCGATTCGCGGTGGTGACCCACCCACAGCGCCATCCGCAGCCCCAGGCTTCGGGGCACGATTGCACCAGCCTCGTGGTGTCGGTGGCGAACCGGCCGGGCGCCGTCTACGACATGCTGATGCCGCTGAAGACCCACGGTGTGTCGATGAGCCGCTTCGAATCGCGGCCGGCCCGTTCGGGTCAGTGGGAGTACTACTTCTACATCGACGTCCAGGGTCACCCGAGCCAGCCCGAGGTGGCCCAGGCGCTGAAGGAACTGCGCGGGGTGTGCGCCTTCTTCAAGCTGCTGGGCACCTACCCGATCGACGTGCACTGATGAAACCAGACCTCAACGCCGCCCTGCTCCTGCCACTTTCGTCGACGGGCCGGACTGTCGGGCGGCCGCGTCGGCGCTGACCATGTTCAATCAACTCGGGGTGATCGGCTGCGGCCTGATGGGCGGATCGTTCGCGCTTGCATTGCGCCGTGCGGGCCTGGTCAAGCGCGTGGTCGGCTACAGCAAGTCGCCTTCCACGACCGAGAAGGCCAGACGCATGGGGGTGATCGACCAGGCCGCCGAATCGGCATTGCTGGCCGTGTCCGGATCGGACATCGTGCTCATGGCGGTGCCGGTGGCAGCCAGCGAAGCGACGTTCCGCGCCATCCGCAACCTGATCGAGCCCGGCGTGCTGCTGATGGACGTCGGTTCGACCAAGCGCGACGTCGTCGACGCGGCGCGGCGCGTGCTGAAGGACCGTCTTTCGAACTTCGTGCCGGCGCACCCGATTGCCGGCAAGGAAGTCGCCGGCATCGAGCATGCCGACGCCACGCTGTACCAGGGCCGGCAGGTGATCCTGACGCCGCTGCCGCAGACGCAGCCCGAACTCATCCAGAAAGCGACCGATGCGTGGTCGGCGGTGGGTTCGCAGGTGCTGCGCATGACCCCCGAGAACCACGATGCCGCGTTTGCGGCGATCAGCCACCTGCCGCATCTGCTGGCCTTTGCGTATTTCAACGGCGTGGCAGGGCAGCCGGCCGGACGCGACTTCCTGTCGCTGGCGGGTCCCGGGTTCCGCGATTTCACGCGCATCGCTGCGAGCGATCCCACGGTGTGGCGCGACATCCTGCTGGCCAACCGCGAAGAATTGCTGAAGCAGTCGAGGCAGTTTCGGCAGGCGCTCGATGCCATGGAATACGTGATGACCAGCGGCAACGCCGAAGCGCTCGAGGAATTGATACGCGCCGCGTCGACCGCGCGCGCCGGCTGGTCCATGAACTCCGGCAAGAGCACCCCTCAGCGCTGATGGCAGGTGCGCATCGCGGACGCTGCCGCGGAAATGCATGCTGCACACTTTGATCGACACCCCTTCGCCCCACGATGTACGCCATTCCCTTCATCGACATCCCCCCGCTTCTGCATGCTGGCGGCACGGTGCGCCTGCCCGGCTCGAAGAGCATCTCGAACCGCGTGCTGCTGCTCGCCGGGCTCAGCGAAGGCACGACGACGATCCACGACCTGCTCGACTCCGACGACACGCAGGTGATGCTGACGGCGCTGCGCACACTGGGCTGCCGCATCGAAGCCGAAGGCGACAGCCTGCACATCACCGGTCTGGGCGGGCGCCTGCAGGCGAAGGAAGCCTCGCTGTTTCTCGGCAACGCCGGCACCGCGATGCGGCCCCTGACCGCTGCGCTGGCGATGCTGGCCGCCACGCAGGGCGGAACCTTCGAACTCAGCGGCGTGCCGCGGATGCACGAGCGACCGATCGCCGATCTGATCGATGCGCTGCGCCCGCTGGGCTGCCGGATCGACTATCTGGGGCAGGCGGGCTACCCGCCGCTGAGATTGCTGCCAGGTAGCGGCGCGCTCGACCTGGCGGCTCCCATCCGGGTGCGCGGCGACGTGTCCAGCCAGTTCCTGACGGCGTTGCTGCTCGCCTTGCCGCTGCTGACGCAAGACCAGCAAGCCACCGTCGAGATCGACGGTGAACTGATCTCGAAGCCTTACATCGAGATCACGCTGAACCTGCTGGCGCGCTTCGGCGTCGAGGTGCAGCGCGACGGCTGGCAGCGGTTCATCATCCCCGCCGGCAGCCACTACCGGTCGCCGGGCGCCATCCACGTCGAGGGCGATGCGTCTTCCGCTTCCTATTTCATCGCGCTGGGGGCCATCGCCTCGATCGACGCCCCGCTGCGCATCGAGGGTGTCGGCACCGACTCCATCCAGGGAGACATCCGGTTCGTCGAGGCTGCCCGGGCCATGGGGGCCCAGGTCACCGGCGGCGCCGGCTGGATCGAAGTGCGCCGCGGACGCTGGCCACTGGCCGCGATCGACCTGGACTGCAACCACATACCCGACGCGGCGATGACGCTGGCGGTGATGGCGCTGTACGCCGACGGACCCACCCGCCTGACCAACATCGCGAGCTGGCGCGTCAAGGAGACCGACCGCATCGCGGCGATGGCCGCCGAGTTGCGCAAGCTCGGTGCCGTCGTGGTCGAAGGGGCTGATTTCATCGAGATCGCCCCGCCGCTGCACTGGTCACCGGCGTCGATCCATACCTACGATGACCACCGGGTGGCGATGTGCTTTTCGCTGGCGGCCTGCAACCCGCTGGCAGTTCCACCGCCGTCCGATCCGGTCGCCGTGCGCATCCTCGACCCGAAATGCGTCGGCAAGACATTTCCCGACTACTTCGAGGCCCTCTTCAGCGTGGTCGGCACCAAGCCAGAGTGGATCCCGGTGATCACCGTCGACGGGCCAACCGCCTCCGGCAAGGGCACGGTGGCGAGCGCCCTGTCCGAACGACTGGGCTATCACGTGCTCGATTCAGGCGTCCTGTACAGGGCCACTGCGCTGGCAGCTCTCCGAGGCGGTGTTGACTCCGATGATGAAGCCGGGCTCGCTGCGCTGGCCGAGGCGCTCGACATCGGCTTCGAGGCTGGCTCGATTCACCTGGATGGCGCCGATGTCACCGCACAGCTGCGGGACGAAGAAGTGGGTGCGCTGGCCTCGCGGATTTCGGCCTTGCCCGCGGTTCGCCAGGCGCTGCTGCGGCTGCAGTTCTCCTTCCGGCAACTGCCTGGGCTCGTGGCCGACGGACGCGACATGGGCACGGTTGTCTTTCCCGACGCCGACCTCAAGATCTACCTGACGGCCAGCGCCGAAGCACGCGCCCGCAGGCGACACCAGCAGTTGGAAGCTTCAGGCGTTTCGTCTACACTCGAGGGCTTGCTTGCAGGTTTGCGGGAGCGTGACGCGCGGGATCAGAACCGAGCCATCGCCCCGCTGAAACCAGCGGCAGACGCGGTGCTTCTGGACAACTCGGCGCTGACCATCGAATCAACGGTGGAAGCGGTGAAGTCGTGCTGGGAGCAACGAAGACCGTTCGCCTGACCGCGGACAACCCGGCCCAGCGCCTTCCCTCCGTGCCGTTCGAGGCACACCGAGGCGCCGGATTCGACCACTCCAACCCGCAGCACGTGCTGCACCGGAAACACCCCATGTCACAACCCCAAACTGCCATCACCGAAGGCGGCGAATCGTTCGCCGACATGTTCAACGAATCGCTGACGCGCTCCGAAATGCGCATGGGCGAGGTCATCACTGCCGAAGTGGTGCGCGTCGAACACAGCTTCGTGGTGGTGAACGCAGGCCTCAAGTCCGAAGCCTACGTGCCCATCGAGGAATTCAAGAACGACCACGGCGAGCTCGAAGTCCAGGTCGGTGATTTCGTCTCCGTCGCGATCGACGCGGTCGAGAACGGCTACGGCGACACCATCCTGTCGCGCGACAAGGCCAAGCGCCTCGCGTCGTGGCTGTCCTTGGAAACGTCACTGGAGTCGGGCGAGTTCGTCACCGGCACGGTGAACGGCAAGGTCAAGGGTGGCCTGACGGTGCTGGTCAACGGCATCCGTGCCTTCCTGCCAGGTTCGCTGCTCGACACGCGTCCGGTCAAGGACATGAGCCCGTACGAGGGCAAGACCATGGAATTCAAGGTCATCAAGCTCGACCGCAAGCGCAACAACGTCGTGTTGTCGCGCCGCGCCGTGGTCGAAGCCTCGATGGGCGAGGAACGCGCCAAGCTGCTGGGCACGCTGGCCGAAGGCGCCATCGTGACCGGCGTGGTCAAGAACATCACCGAGTACGGTGCGTTCGTCGACCTCGGCGGCATCGATGGCCTGCTGCACATCACCGACATGGCCTGGCGTCGCGTGCGTCACCCGAGCGAAGTGGTGCAGGTTGGTCAGGAACTGCAGGCCAAGATCCTGAAGTTCGACGCCGAGAAGAACCGCGTCTCGCTGGGCATCAAGCAGCTGGGCGATGATCCTTGGCATGGCGTGTCGCGCCGCTACCCGAACAGCACCCGCCTGTTCGGCAAGATCACCAACATCGCCGACTACGGTGCATTCGTCGAGATCGAGCCGGGCATCGAAGGCCTGGTGCACGTCTCGGAAATGGACTGGACCAACAAGAACGTGGCCCCGTCGAAGATCGTTGCCCTGGGCGACGAAGTCGAGGTCATGGTTCTCGAGATCGACGAGGACAAGCGCCGCATCAGCCTGGGGATGAAGCAGTGCAAGGCCAACCCGTGGGAAGAGTTTTCCACCACGGTCCAGCGCGGCGACCGCGTCAAGGGCCCGGTCAAGTCGATCACCGACTTCGGCGTGTTCGTCGGCCTGGCTGCAGGCATCGACGGTCTGGTTCACCTGTCCGACCTGTCCTGGCACGAGCCGGGCGAAGCTGCAGTGCGCAACTTCAAGAAGGGTCAGGAAGTCGAAGCGATCGTTCTGGCCGTCGATGTCGAACGCGAGCGTATTTCGCTTGGCATCAAGCAGCTCGACAGCGATCCGTTCACCACCTACACCTCGGTCAACGACCGCGGCAGCATCGTGACCGGCAAGGTCAAGACGGTGGATGCTCGTGGCGCTGAAGTGCAGCTCGGCGACGACGTGACGGGTTACCTGCGCGCTTCTGAAATCAGCCGCGATCGCGTCGAGGACGCCCGCAACATGCTCAAGGAAGGTGACGAAGTCAATGCCCTGATCATCAACGTCGACCGCAAGACGCGCTCGATCCAGTTGTCGATCAAGGCCAAGGACAACGCCGACAACCAGGAAGCGATGCAGCGCCTGTCGCAGACCAGCGAGCGTGAGAACGCCGGCACGACGAGCCTGGGCGCCCTGCTGCGCGCCAAGCTCGACAACCAGGGCGGCAACCCCTGATCGTTGGAGCGGCCGAGGTCATGGACGCAATGAAGGATGGCATGACGCGTTCGGATCTGGTGAGTCGGCTGGCTGAGCGTTTCAGCCAGCTGACGCACCGGGACACCGAGTCGGCAGTCAAGATCGTTCTGGATGCGATGTCCGATGCGCTCGCGCGCGGGCACCGCATCGAAATCCGTGGTTTCGGCAGCTTCTCGATCAACCGCCGCCCGCCCCGCGTGGGTCGCAACCCGCGCTCCGGCGAACAGGTGGTGGTGCCAGAAAAGCTGGTTCCGCATTTCAAGCCCGGCAAGGCCCTGCGCGAGGCGGTGGACATGAACCTCCCGGCCGACGGGCCTCCACCGACCCCGGCAGGCACGACCCGAACCTGACACGGCGGCGAAATCCGATAGGCTGGCGCCCGGAAGTCGCGATGTCGCGGCTTCGCCCGATGGGCCGATGCACGCAGTGGGCCCTGTTGTTGCGGAGACGTCATGCGCGTGATCACCTGGGTTTTCAGAGTCTTCGTCTTCTTCGCGTTGTTCGCGTTTGCCCTGAACAACAAGCAGGAGGCCGGGGTCAACTGGTTCTTCGGCTACGAATGGCGAGCACCGATGGTCTTCATCGTGCTGGCTGCATTCGGCCTGGGCTGCACCTTCGGCGTGGTCGCGATGGTTCCGAGCTGGTGGAAGCACCGCCGCCTCGCGAAACGATTACCCGCATCACCCTCCGACCGCGACCTGCACAACCCGCTTGCGGCCGCACCTCCGATACCCGAGCATCCGCCCCGCGATGGACTTTGACATTCAGTGGGTGCTGCTCGGCCTGCCCGTCGCGTTCGCGCTGGGCTGGCTGGCCTCGCGCTTCGACTTCCGCCAGCTCAAGCGCGAGCAGCGCGATGCACCCAAGGCCTACTTCAAGGGCCTGAACCTGCTCCTCAATGAGCAGCACGACAAGGCCATCGACGCCTTCATCGAGGCCGTTCAGCAGGACCCCGACACCAGCGACCTGCACTTTGCGCTGGGCAACCTGTTTCGCCGGCGCGGCGAATACGAACGCGCGGTGCGCGTGCACCAGCACCTGCTGAACCGCGCAGACCTGCCGCCGGCAGAACGCGATCGGGCGCAGCACGGCCTCGCGCAGGACTTCATGCAGGCCGGCCTGTTCGACCGCGCCGAGACCGCCTGGCGGGCGCTCGAAGGTACCGCCTACGACACCGATGCGCGCCTTGCGCTGCTGACGCTGCACGAGCGCTCGCGCGACTGGCGCGCCGCCGTCGACGATGCCCAGAAGCTCGAACGCGGAAGCACCGGCTCGTATGCATCGCGCATCGCGCACTACTGGTGTGAACTGGCACTCGAGGCAGACGCGAAACAGCAGCCGACCGACGCCGACGACGCGCTGCGCCGCGCGCACGAGGCCGCGCCCCAGGCCGCTCGGCCGATGGTGATGGCTGGCAGGCGGCTGGCGCGGCAGGGTCGCCATGCCGAGGCCCTGGAGGTCTGGGGCGAGTTGCTCGCCAGCCATCCATCAAGCTTCAATCTTGTCGCCGGCGACTACGCCGCCAGCGCCATCGCCTGCTCGGCGCAGGACACCGCCCGGCTTCGGCTGCTGGCCCTGCACCAGAAGAAGCCGAGCATCGACCTGCTCAACGCGATCGGAGCACTCGACACCGACCCGGCGTCGCGACGCGACCGCATCCGCACCCAGCTGTCGCTGCTGCCCACGCTGTCGGCAGCCCAGGCGGTGCTGCATGAGCACGAGGCATCGGCGGTGCCGTTGCTGCCCGCCGACCTCGAAGCAGTCAACGAGGTGATCGGTCGTGCCGCCAAGGCCGGCCAGCGCTACCGCTGCGCGGCCTGCGGTTTCGAGGCGCAGCACCATCACTGGCAGTGTCCCGGTTGCCTGGGCTGGGACACGTACCCGCCGCAGCGCCTCGAAGAGCTCTGATCGCACGTGCCCATGGCCCGCTCAGCGTCGAACGACCTCTACCTGCGCCTGATCAAGCGCATTCGCCCGCACTGGCGAACCTTCGCGCTCGGCATCCTCGCGATGGTTGGCTACGCCGCCACCGAGACCGCGCTGCCCGCCTTGCTGAAGGAACTGCTCGACGGCAGCTTCGTCAATCGCGACCCGTCGTCGATCCACGCGATGCCGATCCTCATCGTGCTGTTGTTCCTGGCTCGCGGCCTGACCGATTTCGTGCATGTCGCGACGCTGAACGCGGTCGCCAGCAAGGTGGTGCTCGAACTGCGCACGGACATGTTCGACAAGCTGCTGCACCTGCCGACCAGCCACTTCGACCGCGAGCCCAGCGCGGCGCTGATGTCCAAGCTGACCTACAACGCCCAGCAGGTCAGCCCGATCATCACCGTGTCCCTGATCACCATCGTCAAGGACAGCCTGATCGTCGTCGGACTCCTCGGCTACATGCTCTACCTGAACTGGCAGCTCTCGCTGGCCTTCTTCACCGTGCTGCCGGTGATTGCCTACGTGATCCGCTCCGTCAGTCGGCGGCTGCGCAGCCTCAGCCACGGCCAGCAGTCGTCTATGGGCACGATGTCTCACGTGATCGACGAGGTCATCGGCGGGCATCGCGAGATCAAGATCTTCGCTGGCGAAGCCTACGAGTCGAAGCGCTTCCATCAGGTTGCCAGCGCGTTGCGCCGCTACACGATGAAGGCGGTGACGACGTCGGCCGCCAATGGTCCGATCGTCCAGGCCATCGCGGTGCTCGCGCTCGCCGTCATCATCTACTACGCATCGATCCAGTCGAGCCAGAACCAGCTGACGGTCGGCGGCTTCGTTTCGTTCTTCAGCGCGATGGCCCTGCTGCTCGCTCCGCTCAAGCGCCTGTCCAACGTCAACGAGGTGCTGCAGCGGGGCCTGGCGGCGGCGGCCAGCGTCTTCGAAGTCATCGACACGCCGAACGAGCCCGACGCTGGAACCCGGGCGCTCGGCCGCTCGACCGGTCAGCTGCAATTCGAGGGCGCCTGCTTCCGCTATCCACAGGCCGACCGTGATGCGCTCGTCGACATCACGCTGGACATCCGGCCCGGCGAATCGGTGGCGCTGGTCGGATCGTCGGGCAGCGGCAAGTCGACGCTGATGTCGGCCATCCCGCGCTTTCATGCGCTGGATCGCGGTGCGATCCGCCTCGACGGCATCGACATCCGCGAACTGCGTCTGGCCGACCTGCGCGCCAACATCGCGCTGGTGACGCAGCATGTGGTGCTTTTCAACGACACGGTCGCCGCCAACATCGCCTACGGACTGAAGAACACCGCGTCCGAAGCGGACATCGTCGCCGCTGCCGAAGCGGCGCACGCGATGGACTTCATCCGCGAGATGCCGCAGGGACTGGCGACGCCGATCGGCGAAAACGGCGCCCGGCTGTCGGGCGGACAGCGCCAGCGCATCTCGATCGCCCGCGCGCTGCTGAAGGACGCACCGATCCTGCTGCTCGACGAGGCCACCTCGGCGCTCGACACCGAATCGGAACGCCTGGTGCAGATCGCAATCGACAACCTGAAGCGCGGCCGCACCACGTTGACCATCGCGCACCGGCTGTCCACCATCGCCAACGCCGACCGGGTGGTCGTGATGGACCAGGGGCGCATCGCCGAGGTCGGCACGCACGCCGAACTGCTGGCGCTGGACGGCATCTATTGCCGGCTGCATCGCATGCAGTTCGGCACCGCCGATGCCGCACCGACGGCCACGGTGGCACCGGTCGCCGATGCATTGATCTGATGGCTGCGGCGCACCTCCATCTCCGGGCCGCATGACCGAGACATCCGACGAACGACCGCGCATCCTGATCGTCCGGCTCAGCGCCATCGGCGACGTGGTGATGGCGAGCGGCCTGATACCCGCGCTGCGTGACCGCTGGCCGCATGCGCATCTCGCCTGGCTGGTCGAGCCGGCCGCCGCGCCGCTGCTCGCGCACAACCCCCGACTCGACGAACTGATCGTCTGGCCACGCGGCGAGTGGCGTGAACTCTGGCGCACGCATCGCTACGCCGCACTGCTTCAGCGCTTCCTGGCGCTGCGCAGCCGCTTGCGTGCCGGCCGCTACGACATCGCCCTCGACACGCAGGGCCTGCTCAAGAGCGGCGTCTGGGCCTGGCTCAGCCATGCGCCGAGGCGCATCAGCCTGATCGGACGCGAAGGCAGCCAGCACCTGGCGACCGAGCGGGTGCACCGGCCGCAGGAGACCGGTGTGCCGCGACGCCTGGGATCCGAATACCGCGTGCTCGCCAGTCACCTCGGTGCGGCTGACGAGGCCTTTCAGCCCGACCTGGCCATCGGCGCTGCGGCGCGCGAAGCGGCGCGCGCGGCACTTCGTTCGGGATCGGCGGTCATCACCGCCGGCGGACGGTATGCCGTGCTGTGCCCGTTCACCACCCGACCACAGAAGCACTGGTTCGAGGACCGCTGGGTGGCGCTCGCCGGACGATGCCACGACGACAGGCTGGTGCCGGTGCTGCTGGGTGGCCCGGGTGACCGGGAGGCCGCAGCGCGCATCGCGGCCGGGGCGCCCGGACTGGTCAATCTGACCGGTGCGCTCAAGCTCGACGAGAGCGTCGCGGTCATAGCCGAGGCCTGCGCGCTGGTCGGTGTCGACACCGGTCTGACACACATGGGCAGCGCCCTCCACGTTCCGACGGTCGCCCTGTTCGGCTCGACCTGCCCCTACCTCGACGCGGGTACGCCGCGCAGCAGCGTGCTGTACGAGAAGCTCGCCTGTTCTCCGTGCCGCCGCAATCCGACCTGCAACGGGCGGTTCGACTGCATGCGAGCGCTCGACGCCGACCGGGTTCACGCCGAGATGCGGCGGGTGATGGCGCTGCCGGCACCCGGCACGCAGGTGCACCGATGAGCACCACGGCGGTCTATTTCGTCGCATCGCCGTTGCAACTGCTGGCCGCGCAGCAGATCGCGCGCACCCATGAGGCCGGATCGAGACAGGTGCTGGTGTGGTACCAGCCGGGCGTCGGCACGCACGTGCGCCCAGCGGACTGGGACGCCAGCAGCTACATGCCGTGGCCGCGATGGAAGCCGCTGCCAGGCTGGTTCGGACGCCACCGCCGGCTGCTTGCCAACATCGATCTGGTCGCCGCACTGATCGGCCGATGCGACACCTTGCACCTGCACAGCGCGGTGTTCGACACCGAGGCGATCAACTACTTCCTGCGCGCCCTGCCGGCCCGCTGCGGCGCGCGCACGGTTCGCGGACGCATCCTGCCCGACGGCCTGATCAGCATCCGCCGGTATCCACTGTCGCCGATCCGCCGCTGGTCGCCCTGGTTCCGCAAGCTGCGTCGACTGGTATCGCCCGAGTTGAACTACTGGCTGTTCACAGGCGACCGAATCGGCTCAGATGCGTCGTTCTGCGACCGCATCTACGTGCTGTCGGACTGGCCGCACGAGTACGACCCGGCCAAGGTCGTCGTCCTCTCGCCGCTCTCGCAGCGTGCGCCGACCGATGCGGGTTCGGTGCTGCCCTCGCGCGCGCTGGTGATCGGGCAGCCGCTGGTCGGAGCCGGCCTGATGGGCACGGCGGATCGCGATGCAGTCGCGAGGCAGATCGAGCAATGGCTGACCTCCCGGGAAATCGCGCAAGTCGACTACAAGGGCCATCCGAAGGACCCGCAGCGCGAGTTGTGCCAGCCTGGCTACCGGGTGCTCGATCTCGACGAGCCACTGGAGATCTGGCTGGCCCACACACCCTACCAGGCTGTCGTCGGCGTGCGCTCGACCGCGCTGCTGTTCGCCCGCCAGCTGTGCGCCGCGCAGACCGAGGTGGTCGCCTTCGGATGGGAGCACACCCGCTTCAAGTCACAGCAGGAACGCGACGACATGCGCGCGGTGTTCGATCGCGTGGGAGTGCGTCAGGCATGAGCCCCCCGACCTGGCGGGACCGCATCCCGGCCATCAACTCGTCGCTGCTGGCGGCGCTGTTCTTTCTCATCCCGACGCAGATCGCGCCAGCCTACGTGCTGTCGGCGCTGATGCTCGCGCTGTGGCTCGTCGAGGGGCGACTGCAAGCCAAGTGGCAGGTGCTGCGCGTGAATCCGGTGTTCTGGATATTCCAGGCCTACTTCTGCTGGTACGTCGTCTCTCTGGCGTGGACCGCCGACATGACCGCAGGAGCCAGCATGGTCACGCGGCACCTCTTCTTCCCGCTGGCGGCGCTGTACTTCACCGTGGCGCGGCGCGAGCACACCCAGCGCTACCTCGTGGCATTCGCCGCGGGCGTGCTGTTGTGCGAACTGCTCGCCGGCTACAACTGGCTGCAGCTGAACCTCTATCCCCACTGGCCGGCCAGCCTGCGCGCGGCCAAGGACGCGATGGAAACCGCGCCCTTCGTCGACCGCATCCTGTTCGGCCCGACCCTCGCCTTCGCCGGCTACATCACCGCCTGGCAGGCGCTGGTCTGCCGCCGGGCCGGACAGCGCGGTATCGCGGTGGCCTGGGCAGCGGCCTGCCTGGCGACGATCGGGGTGCTGAGCTTTTCCGGCAGCCGCACTGGCATGCTCAGCTTCTCGCTGATGATGGCGGTGCTGACCCTGCAGGCCCTGAAACGCCATCGCGCGTGGGCCGCCCTCTGCGCGGCCATCGTGCTGGTGGGAACTGCGGCGGGGCTCTACGCGATGAGCGACGGCACGACCCGTCAGCGCGTGCTTGACGGATTCGCCGAGGCCCGCAACCTCGACGCAGCGGTCAACCTGTCGGTGCCGCTGCGCTACACGATGGCTGTCAACACGCTCCACATCATCGCCGAACAGCCCTGGCTGGGGGTAGGAGCAGGCGACTTCGTCAGCGCCTACAAGGACATGAACACGCGGCGCTCTCCGGCCTGGAATGCACCGCGAAACCCGCACAACCAGTTGCTGTTCACCGTGGCGACGACCGGCGTGTTCGGCGGTCTGCTGCTGCTCGCGGTGTGGTTCGCGCCTCCGTGGCTCAACCGGAACCTGAACGATGGCCTGGGCGCACTGCGGGTCGGCCTGCCGGTCTTCTTCTTCACGGTATGCCTGGCCGAGTCCTACCTGTGGCGCACCAACACCGCCTTGCTGTTCGCCCTGTTCTCGGCGCTGCTCTACGGCCCCGTGCCAACGCTGCACCCACCCGCCGACTTGCGTCCGACCCCCACTTGAACCGCCGCCGCGCCCGATGACCCGAAGCCGAGCGCAGGCATCGCGCCGGTGCGTCTTCCAAAGCCGATACGATCGCCGTCAGGCAGGCGTGCCTTCGCGCGCCCCGGTTCCAACCCGAAAGGACAGATCATGCAAACCACTTCTTCCGGACTGCAGTTTGAAGACACCATCGAAGGCACCGGCGAGGAGGCCGTGTCGGGCCAGCATGTCAGCGTGCACTACACCGGCTGGCTCTACAACGGAGGCGTCAAGGGCGCCAAGTTCGACAGCAGCAAGGACCGCGGCGACGCGTTCAAGTTCTATCTGGGCGCCGGTCAGGTGATCAAGGGCTGGGATCAGGGCGTGCCCGGCATGCGCGTGGGCGGTACCCGCGTGCTGGTGATTCCGCCCGAGCTGGGTTACGGAGAGCGCGGCGCCGGTGGCGTGATCCCGCCGAACGCGACGCTGATGTTCGAGGTCGAGTTGCTCGACATCTGACCGCCGGTTCGGCGACAGCAGCACACCAGGCCGACCCCATGTCGATCCAGTACGACATCACGCACACGACCGTCTACCGCTACAGGGAGCCGGTGAGTTTCGGCGAGCACCGCGTGATGTTCAGACCGCGCGACAGCCACGACCTGCGAGTGCTGGCCACCGACCTGCAGGTCAGCCCCGAGGCCATCGTGCGGATGATCCAGGATCCGCACTCCAACTCGGTCGCATTGGTGCAGCCGCTGACCTCGGCGCTCGAACTGCGCATCGTGTGCTCCTTCTCGATCGAGCACGCTCACACCAACAACCTGGAGCTGCCGGTGTCGGGGCTCGCCGAGTTCTTCCCGTTCGCCTATTCGACCGACGAGCGATTCGACCTCGAGATGTACCTGCGCCCCCATCACGAGGACCCGCAGGGCAAACTGATGGACTGGGCTCGCCAGTTCGTCCGCACCGACGGTCCCAACCGCACCCGCGACATGCTGGTCGCGATGAACGAGCACATACGCAACGGTCTGGTCTACCAGGGCCGCGAGGAAGAAGGCACGCAATCTCCGCTGGACACGCTGGCACTCGGCAGTGGAACCTGCCGCGACTTCGCGCTGTTGATGATGGAAGCGGCACGCCGATTGGGCGTGGCAACCCGTTTCGTATCGGGCTACATCTACGACCCGGCCCTCGACACCGCCACGACGTTCGACGACGCCGGTGAACCCTTGTCCACGCAGGGCGCCGGCAGCACCCACGCGTGGCTGCAGGCCTATCTCCCGGGCGCTGGCTGGGTGCCCTTCGACCCGACCAACAACCTGCTTGGCGGCAGCCAGTTGATCCGCGTGGGTGTCGCGCGTGATCCGAGCCTCGCAGCACCGGTATCGGGCAGCTGGTACGGGGCAGCGGACGCCTATCTGGGCATGGAGGCGTCGGTGCAGGTGCGCCGGGTGGTGTCTCCGGCATGGCAGGGTACGGCTGCCACCGATGCCGAGTCGCTCGCGGTGTAGGACACATCCGACAGACGCTGCGTGGTTTGGACGGCAAGAGATGCCGGTGCCGCTGACGAGAATCAGCGCATATTCAAGCGATGATCCAGCACCGCTCACCGTGCCCGTCCGGCACCGAGCTCCAACCCGGCATCTTCTTCACGCAGCACGCATGGGACACCTGAAAACCTACATCGTCGAGGACAGCCCCGTGATACGCGAGAACCTGATCGCTGCACTGGAGGAACTCGTCAGCGTCGATATCGTGGGCACTGCGGCAGACGAGAACACGGCAGTGCAATGGATGTCGAGCAATTCCCAGTCGTGCGACCTGATGATCGTCGACGTCTTTCTGGCGCAGGGTTCCGGGCTGGGGGTGCTGAAGGCTGCGCGACTGCACGACAAGCCCACCAAGCTCGTGGTGCTGAGCAACTACGCCACCCCGGACATGCGGCGCAAGTGCATCGAACTCGGCGCAGACCGGGTCTTCGACAAGTCCAACGAGATCGACGCCTTGATGGCCTATTGCCTGCGCCTGTCGACCGGTGATTCGGGAAACAGCGCCTTCAGCTCCCTCAGCTGAACGCCGCCGCGCGCAGACGCCCGCCGCACAACATCACTGGATCAACCCGGCTTTCAGCGCATAGTAGGTGAGGTCGCTGTTCGACTCGAGCTTCATCTTTTCCATCACGCGGGTGCGGTAGGTGCTCACCGTCTTCACGCTCAATGACATGCTGATGGCCATCGTGCCGATCGCCTCCCCCTTTGCCAGCCGCAGGAAGACCTGCAACTCCCGTTCGGAGAGCAACTCATGAGGCAGCTTCTCCCCCCCGCCGGCCAGTCCGTCGGCCAGCAGTTCGGCCACACCCGAAGTGATGTACTTGCGGCCGCGAAACACCGTTCGGATGGCCTTCGCGATCTCCTCGGGATCACAGTCCTTGTTGAGGTAGCCGGCGGCCCCCTGCTTGAGCATCGTGGTGGCGTAGTGCTGTTCGGGAAACCCGCTGAGGATCAGCACCGGCAGGTCCGGCGCGCGCGCCTTGATCGCCGCCAGCACCTCGACACCGCTCTGATCGGGCATCGACAGATCAACCACCATCACGTCGACGCCGCCGGCGCGCACGATGTCGAGCGCATCTCGCCCGTTCGCGGCTTCCGCCACGACGGTGAGGCCGATCTCCTCGGACAGGAACTGACGCAGTCCGGTGCGCACGATGGCGTGGTCGTCGACGATGGCAATGCGGATCATGTTGACGAGGCCCGGGCCGGAAGTGGATGCAACGAGTTTAGGGGCACCCCGTGTCGCCGCCGCTGATCGGCCGATTCTGGCGCAGCGCCTACGCCTTTCCGGTGGCCTGCGTGGCGGCGATCGTCCTGCTGGCATTCAGCGAGGTTTCGTTCAGGAGCGCTTCGAATTCGATGGAGCGCCTCGAGGCGATGGCCAGGGCCCGCACCGACATCCAGTCGCTGTGGCGCCAGCTGGTCGACGCGGAGACCGGCCAGCGCGGCTACCTGCTGACCCAGCGCAACGAGTACCTCAAGCCTTACCGGGAGTCACTCGAGCGCATCGACGCGTCACTCCATTCACTGACGACGTACTACCGCGGTCACCCGCAGGGAGCGCCCCTGATGGAGCGCCTGTCCGGCCTGAGCAAGGACAAGATCTCGGAGCTGGCAACGACCCTGCATCTGCAGGACGAGGGCGGAGGCGCCTGGCGCGATTTGCTGATGACCAACATCGGCCAGGAGAAGATGGAATCGATACGCAGCACCGCACAGCAACTTCTCGCGCTGGAGACCCAGCGCGTTGCCGAAGGTCGCGCCGACGTGCATCGCACGCTGATGATCAACCGGGTCGGCGTCGGCCTCACGACGCTCCTCAGCCTGCTGGCGCTGGCGCTGTACTTCCGGCAGTCGAGCGCGCTGGTGCGTGTGCAGCGGGAGCAGAAGCAAGCGGTTCAGGTGGAGCGCGACCGCCTCGATGCGGAGGTGAAAAGCCGCACCGCCCAGCTGACCGAACTGGCGCAGCACCTGCAGACCGCACGTGAAGACGAACGCAGCCGCCTGGCGCGCGAATTGCATGACGAACTGGGCGCGCTGCTGACCGCGGCCAAGCTCGATGCCGCGCGCCTGAAGGCGCGGCTGGGGACGATGTCGCCCGAAGTCGCCGAGCGACTGCTGCACCTGAACAAGCTGCTCAACGAGGGCATCGCGCTGAAGCGGCAGATCATCGAGAACCTGCGGCCGTCGTCGCTCAGCAACCTGGGCCTGGTGGCGGCGCTCGAGATCGTCACCAGCGAATTCGCCACGGCTTCGGGACTGCAGGTGCACGCGGAGCTGGAGCCGGTCGAACTCAGCAGTTCGGGTGAGCTGACCGCCTATCGCCTGGTCCAGGAAGCACTGACCAACATCGCGAAGTACGCGAAGGCCAGCGAGGTCTGGGTCGTCCTGTCGCAGCAGGGCGCGTCAGCCGCGATCTCGGTGCGCGACAACGGATGCGGCTTCGACACGCTGACACCCCGTGAGGCAGCGCACGGCCTGCTCGGCATGCGCTACCGCGTCGAAGCCGAGGGCGGTCACATGACCCTGTCGAGCCAGAAGGGTCACGGCACGCTGATCGAGGCGCGCCTGCCGCTCCGACCTTCCTGAGCAACGGCGCCGCGGCGGCTGACCATCGGCTGGGCGACGTCGCGGTCCCGCCGTCGGTCCGGGCACCACCCCAACCTGCCGCAGCGGCTGCCAACGCGATGGTCCGTCGTGTCGGTCCCGTCCTACACGCACGGGCCGAATTGCCTGACGCTCGAGAGGCGAGGCGGACTATCGATTGCCGCCGCGCGCGACCGAACACTGGAGCCCTGCGATGCCCGGGCTCGTTCCGACCATGCATCGCTCCACTTCCAGGGAGATATCCATGTTGCATTACGCGGTCGTGTTCTTCGTCATCGCGCTGGTGGCTGCGCTGTTCGGCTTCGGCGGCATCGCCGCGAGCGCCGTCGGTGTCGCGAAGGTGCTGTTCGTGATCTTCCTGGTGCTGGCCATCATCAGTTTCCTCTTCGGCCAGATGAGGAAGTAGAGCGCTTCAGGCGCCGCCGCTTCGAATCCAGACCCCAACCCTCACCACCCTTCAGGAGTCACCCATGAGAGTCACCATGCCCAGCCAGTTCGTTGCGGGCGCCGCCAGCGGAGCCGCCGATGCCGTCGACCAGATCGATCGCGCCGAAGAGTCCCATCGCCTCCTGGCAGAAGAAGCACATGACGCGGTCGATGCGGCCGTTCCGGTGATCGATCGCCTGGTCAAGAACGCCGAAAGCCTCGCCCGACGTGGAATCGACGGCGCCCGCGACGGCTCGCAGCAACTGCGCGACCGTGCCGTGCGCGCGACCGACAGCACCGTCAACTACATCAAGGACGAGCCGCTCAAGGCGATGCTGATCGCGGCTGCGACCGGTGCCGCGCTGATGGCGCTGATGGCCCTGCTGAATCGGTCACGCCAGAGCGACTGACCTGGCGTCTCGCAAAAGCACCCCCACCCGCCCCCGGAACACGCATCGTGATTCACCCGCTTTTCAAATTGATGGCCGCGCACCCCACGGTGCTGACCGATCACGTCGAGGCCTACGCATCGCTCGCGGTGCAGGAACTCGGCACCGCTGCAACGCAATGGCGCTCGCGGGCGTTGAAGACGGGCATCGCGATGTTGTGCGCTGCATCCGCAGCCGTTCTGGCCGGGGTGTCGCTGATGCTGTGGGCAACGACAGCGCCCACCGATCTGCAGGCGCCCTGGGCGCTCTGGATCGCGCCCGGGCTGCCCGCGCTCGCCGCGATGGCCTGCTGGTGGTCCGCTCAGGAAAAGCCGGCCGAAGGCCCCTTCGCGATCCTACGCGGGCAATTTGCCGAAGACATGGCCCTGCTGCGTGAGGTGAACGCGTGAGCGCTGCGGCCACACCAATCGCCGATCGCGCCATGGCAGACGCTGGCACCGCACCGGTCGATGCGGTCGCAAGGCTCGGACAGTCCAGGTTGCGACTGCGTCAACACCTGATCGCGTTGAACGGCAATCAAGCCGGTCCCGCTGGCTCGCAGGCACTGACCGGCTGGCTTGGCTCGCTCAGATCGATCCCGTTGCTCGGCACCGCGCTGGACACGGTGTCGGGCTGGTGGTCTCGGCACCCATTGCGCGTCGTCGCCACCGTGCTCGCGGCGTCGACCGCGTCGGCGGTCCGCCCGGTCGCCCAACGGCATCCGGCCTGGAGCGTGTTCGGCGCGCTGGCCGTGGGCGGGCTGGTGATGTGGGCGAAACCGTGGCGCATCGCGCTGCTCAGGCGCGTGCTCTACGCCGGCTTGCTGCCGCAGCTGGTGTCGAAAGCGATGTCGCAGCAGCCCACCACCGGCTGGCTGAGCTTGGTGGAATCGGTGCTGCGGCGCAGCCCCACCCCAGCGCCCTCCGCCGGCCCGGTAACAGCAATGGTCATCCACCCAAATCTTCCTGCCGGCAGCGATTTCACAAGGACATCGCCGTTGCGCTAGCCGGCCTCTGTGCCCGCCTCCGCTTTTTTCATCCACCCCAAGGAGCTACATCATGTTCACACGCAACACCCTCGCGGCCCTGGCCGCCTCCGTCGCACTCATCACGATGACCGGCTGCGCCGTGACGCGCGATCAATCGACCGTCGGTGCATACATCGATGACACCGCGATCACCACGTCGGTGAAGGCCCGCTTCGTCGACAACAAGGAAGTCGATGCCTCGGCGATCAGCGTCGAGACCCTGAACGGCACCGTCATGCTGTCGGGCTTCGCGAAGAACGGCACCGAGAAGATCCGGGCTGAAGAAATTGCACGTGCCGTGAAGGGCGTGAAATCGGTCAAGAACGAAATCGCTCTGCGCGGCTGATCCAGCCGAGTTCGATGACCGGAGTGCTGGGCGCCGTCACGAGCGGCGCCCGCACTCTTTGGGCCGCGCTGACTCGATATCTCGACGCCGATGGCATGCGCCAGGGCGCCGCGGTGTCGTTCTACGCGGCTTTTTCGATGGCGCCGCTGCTGGTCGTCGTGGCCGCCGTCATGGTCTGGCTGCTCGGCGACGACGGCGCTCAAGTCGCGTTGCTCGACGCGCTGACCCGGCTGATCGGCGAGCGCGAAACGAAGACCTTGAGCGAGTTGCTGGCGCGTCACGCCAGCACTCCGGCTGAGGGCGCACAGGCGATCTTCGGGTCGTGGCTGGCGCTGGGCACCACGCTGATCGGCGCCACCGGTGTCTTCGTCGAACTGCGTTCGGCCGTGCAGGCGATGTTGGGCGAGCGCGATGGCGCTTTCACCTGGTGGCGACTGGTCCAGGTCCGACTGCTGGCTGTCGGCGTGGTGCTGGGCTGCGGCTTCCTGCTGTCGGTGGCGATGGTGGCGCAGACGGCGAGCCTGCTGGCACTGAAGTGGCTGACCACGGAATGGGCGTGGCTGGCGCCGATGCTGATCGCGGTCGAGGGGCTGTGGTCCTGGGGTGTCATCACCGTGATCTTCGCGATGATGATCCGCTGGCTGCCCAACACCCGGCTGCCGTGGCGCGACACCGTGATCGGTGGCGCCGTGGCTGCCACGCTGTTCATGGTCGGCCGCTACGGCATCAGCCTGTACGTGGCGACCACGGCGATGCAGTCGGCGCTGGGCGCGGCGGGCTCGTTCGCGGCGTTGCTGGTGTGGGTGTACTGGTCGAGCCAGATCTTTCTGCTGGGGGCCGCACTGGCGGTCGAACTGGGCCGACCGGATCCGGCGGTGCTGCCTCACCCACCTGTCCTCCGGGAAGCCGCCATCGGATGAATAACCGGCGAGCGCCCTCCGTCAGGTCGTAGAAAAGCCCGCTTGCGCGGGCTTTTCTGGTCTGGCGGAACAATCGCAGCGCGGGACGCTCAGCGAGTGAACCCGCCGGTGCGCGGACGCGCCTTGAACGGAGCCTTGCCGGGCGCTGCGCCGCCTTCGACCGGACGCCGTGGCGCGCGGTCGAACGGGCCTGCCGAACGTGGCGCGAAGCTGTCGTCACGGCGCGGTGCAAATCCACCCTCTTCGCGACGCGGTGCGAACGACGGCTTGCTGAAGCGATTGTTCGACGGCGCACCCGACCGGTTGCCGAAGCCGCCGGGACGACGCTCAGTGTCGGCACCCGGACGCGGTGCGTACATGCGTGGCTCGGGGCTCTTGGGCTCCAGGCCGACGATCGCACTGACCGGGATGTTCTGCGTCGTGAACTGCTGGATGCGACGGATCATGCCAGCGTCCATGCGCTCGCCGAGCGTGATCGCCAGGCCGTTCTTGCCGGCACGGCCCGTGCGGCCGATGCGGTGGACGTAGTCCTCGGCCTTCATCGGCAGTCCGTAGTTGATGACGTGGCTGATGCTCGGCACGTCGATGCCGCGAGCAGCGACATCGGTTGCAACCAGCACCTTCAGCTGACGCGAGCGCAGGCCTTGCAGCACGCGATTGCGGCGGCCCTGCGGCATGCCGCCGTGCAGCGACGCGACCGCATGACCCATCTCCGCCAGGCGATCGGCCAGCCAGTCGGCATCGCGCTGCGTGCTGGTGAAGACCAGGGCCTGTTCCATCTCGCGCTCGGTCAGGATGTGATCGAGCAGCGCGTTCTTGTGGTTGTGGTTGTCGGCCCAGTGCAGACGCTGCTCGATGTTCTCGTGCGTGTCGGTGTGCGAGGACACGTCGATGCGCTGCGGATCACGCAACAGGTTCTGCGCCAGGCGGCCCACGTGACCGGCAAAGGTGGCGCTGAACATCACTGTCTGGCGTGCAGCGGGCACGTGGTCGGCGATGGTGTTG
>Ga0209717_1001664_pt1 | contig 23198 bp, 16 predicted proteins | sample AD_UKC048_MetaG_FD_184418 | JGI IMG/M metagenome (GOLD analysis project Ga0209717, IMG submission 184418) | Active sludge microbial communities of municipal wastewater-treating anaerobic digesters from USA - AD_UKC048_MetaG (SPAdes) (version 2) | ecosystem: Engineered > Bioreactor > Anaerobic >... | reverse complement strand
GTTTTCAACATTTTTCCTACACTTAACATACTATTCATTTAGGAAAGCCAAAACAACCCAATCCATAATTTATAGCTTCGATAGCTCAAAAAACCCAACATCTGTAATCCAAATAAAATTGTTCTATTGCCATTGTCATTGAAACTACGGCTGAAATTGACACACTAAATCAATACAAAAATCTAAATAAACCAACTCAATTTCAATAAAAATCCATAAGTGGTCAAAAAAATGGTATGAGTAGCAGTTTTCAAGGTATCAAACCTAAAAGAGAGGCAAGGGATTGAATTGAAACAAATCTTATCTGCCCTAAAACGAATGAGATTTATTTCTTAAACCATTCTACTTAAGGTGGTACTGCCATAAAAAAACAATAGAAGTTGACACCCCTTTTGTTAGGTAGAACTTTAATTTTTACAAAAAAAGAAATATGAAATAACAAAACGTAAATGTCAGCACTTCCAAGCCCTCTTTCTATTCCACCTTCAGGGAGCTATGGGCGGGCGGGACTAACCGAGAACCGACCAACTCCAACCCAATAGCATTTTCATTTTGCAACAAGTACAAAACTCCGTTAACCTCCTGATAAAATTTTAGCCCCACAAAAGCCAACTGACTACCAGTACCCACAGGTAAATTCGTTGGACTCAAACTAAAACTAGTGGCTTCAAAATCACGACCGATAAGCAAAGGAGTTCCCATAAATAAGGCATAATCCAAAGTGTTAAAATCAAAACACAAAACCCCAAAACTAACCTCAAAATGCGTAGCTGAACGGGCAAAACGTACATTCTTAATAGCAAAACGACGTATTGAATAACTAAAAGAATCCCAATCTAAAGAACCGCTCCCCATTAATGTCTTCGAAACTGACCGCTTGGGAGTATAGACAAATTTTTGGAATAACAATTCCCCCATTGGAGTAGCTATACCAATACCCACATTGCGCTTCCCCCGAACTGAAATAGTATCACACATCTTTATTTGTTGAAAAACTTGCATCATTCTGGCATGCAATTCTCCCTCCTTATACTGATACAAAAACGGATGCAAACTAGCTTTAAGACACTTCTTAACTTTCGAACAATCTCCAAATTCTGTATTATTCTCCCGAACCCGCTCCATAGTCGGACTATTCTTGATGCTTTCCTTGGTAAAACCCCCACCCGCTTTCCGAGCAACAGGTTTCCCCTTTCTCGTATAAAAATTAATTCCACCCAATGTTCCTTCCAACTTAATAATCCCTATTTGCTTTGCCATAACATTAAAATTTATGGCAGCTAATGTACACATTATTAGTATTAAAAACTAATATATGTCGTATATATGTCGTATATATACCGTATTAAATGAATATATAAAGCATACAATCCCCTACTTTACTCCTAACACAACAAAAAGAAAAGGGTAATAAATAATAAACCTCATTCGTTTTCAAAGCGAATGAGGTTTATTATTAATCCCTACTACTAAAGGAGATTCGGAAAAAAAGATCTAATATTGGTTAGTCGTCAATAACACCAAAGTACAGGCTACTTCAACTTTTATATTATTTAATTCCAATAGTTGGTACAACTCTGGATTCTCGGTTCCTGGATTGAACAGTACTCTTTTGGGCTTTGATTCTACAATATAATTGTAATAATCACGCTGACGCAAAGGGTTCAAATACAAAGTAATTGTGTCGATATTTTTTAAAGGAATAGCTTTAGTCTGGATTTTTATTCCTGCTACTTCCCCTGCATTTTGGCCTATTGCTAGAACGGAATGTCCTTTTTCGACTAACATTGTGATGGCTTTAAAAGCATATTTTTCTGGTTTCGAACTAGCCCCGAGAACCAATGTTTTTTTATTTTTCATTTTGTATAATTCTATTTTGCAAAAGTAGTCAAAAAAGGGCTAAAGGGGAATATATTTAGAATCTTAGTTCCAAGACCAAAAACCTTCCAAAAAAATCAGAAACAAAAAACAATAAAAACACTACTTTTACACCCTCAATACAAGTCAATATGGATCTTTTTATCTATTTATTTGCCGCGCTGTTTTCTGTGCTAAATCCCATTGGAACGGTACCTATTTTTGTTGGACTCACCCAATCCGATTCTAAAAAGGAGCGCTCTAGAATTTCGTTATGGACGGCAATAGATGTGTTTATAATTCTAATAGTTTCCTTTTTTGTAGGTCAATATGTACTGACTTTTTTTGGCATTAGCATTGAAGCACTTCGAATTGCTGGAGGTATAATTATTGTAAGCTCTGGATTTTCATTACTTTCTGGTAAGTTTACAAAAAAGCGAGGCATAAATAAAAAAGCGGAAACAGAAGCCCAACTAAGAAATGATATTGCATTAACCCCTTTAGCTATCCCTATGCTTGCAGGGCCTGGCTCTATATCATTATTAATTGCATTCTATCAGGAACATCATAGTACAAATGAAATTATTATTTCCTGTTGTGCCATTTTTGCCATTGCTATTGCCATATTCATTATTCTGAGAAGTGCTCATTATCTATCAAAAATCCTAGGAGCATCTGGAATCGTTGCGATCTCCAGAATCGTTGGTTTCATCGTAATTGCAATAGGAATCCAATATATCGTGAGTGCACTAATCAGTATAATCAAAGGGAATTTACTTTAGAAAAAAGACCTTATATAAATAGATGTCTGACTGAGACTGTCGAAGTCAACTAAGAAAAAACATCCGTCCTTATAACAAATCTATTCTCTTGGCAAGAAAATTTCAGCCATCATACATCTGGCACTTCCTCCGCCACAAGCTTCAATAGTATCAAGATTGGAACTCAAGATGGTAACATGTTCTTCGAGTTTTTCAATTTGCTTTTTGGTGAGACTTTGATGGGCTGACTGACTCATTACTAAATATCTTCTATCATCTGCACCTTTTACTTCGAGCATATTGCCTGCAAAAGAATTGACTTGATCTTCAGTAATTAGAATGATTTCTTTTTCATCTCCTCTCAAACTGTCCAAAACCATTTTGCGTTCTTTTTTGTCATCGATACAATCGGCACAAATCACGGCAAAAGTATCGCCAATACACATCATTACGTTGGTGTGGTAAATCAGTTTTCGCTCTCCGGTAACCGTTTGAAAAGCTTCAAAAATTACTGGAGAATACTCAAAATCTTCACAGAATTCTATAAATAATTCTTCGTCGGCACGAGGGGACAAAGCACAATAAGCTTTAGTGTTTTCTCTATCCAAAAGCAAACTTCCAGTTCCTTCGAGATAAAATCCATCGGCTTCGGCCGAAGTATAATCCATAATTTCATTGATGACAAAACCATTTTCTTCAAGAATATCTAAAATATCCTCTCTGCGTTCTTCTCTGCGATTTTCGGCAAACATGGGATACAAAACTACATCACCACTTTCGTGAAAGGAAATCCAATTATTGGGAAAAATACTGTCGGGTGTATCGGGATTCAATGTGTCATCGACTACAATAACATTGACACCCACCATTCGAAGTTTGATTACAAAAGCATCAAACTCTTCTTGCGCTTTTGCATTTACAGTTTCTTTGGACAATCCATCAAGGACTTTTTGATAATAATTATTTACAGCCGTTTGTTCGTTCATTCGGAACGCCACCGGGCGAATCATTAAAATGGAATTTGTAGTTTGGTTCATGTTTTTTATTTATTTATTTATTTCGTAGAGACGCACTGCAGTGCGTCTCAACTGTGGTGAATCTCTATAAATAATTATTCTCTAATTAACGGCAACGTAGAACATCGTAACAATCCCTCTTGTTTGGCAATTTCGGCATAAGGAATTTTTTCGACTATGAAACCCTGCTTTTTCAACCATTTGTTAAGCCTAGTAAACTTCTTTTCAGAAACCACCACATTGGTATCAATGGAAAAAACATTGGAATTCATATTGTACATTTCTTTTCTAGTGATATGAAACAGGTTTTCTTCACCGAATAGTTTAACTAAAAACAAATAATCGGCTTCTTCTCTGAAACCCCGTTTGTAAATGATTCCTTTATTTTCTCCAATAGGTTGAAAACAACAATCCAAATGCAAGGCATTATCTCTGGCTTCAATTTTAGACTTAATCAAATCAAATTCCTTGACTTTCTTATTTGGAAACAAATCCTTAATGTACTGAACTCCTTCTGTGTTTGTTCTTGCGGTAATATAATCCTTGTAATCACTGCCTTTATAGGTTCCTATAAAAATATAATCATTCCATAACATTACATCTCCTCCTTCTATATGAACTTCCTCTGGTGGAGTTGCCACTTTAGAAGGTTCTATTTGATCTATTACATATTGAATCGCCTCAACTTCACGCTCTCTGTCGGGCAAAATATTCGATTTAATAAACACATCATCGATAACAAAACCAATATCTCTGACAAATATTTGATTGTAATTGACAATGATTTCAGGACGAAAAACCGTTACCCCATATTTTTCAAAAACCTGATTAAAGGCTTCCATTTCAAGAATCATATCGGCTTCTTTAGGATAGGTTCCTGCCAAAATATGCTCTAGTGATTTGGGATCATAGGCCTCATTTATTGTTGGTGTTGGTCCATTACTATTTGCTGTTCCTAATACCACAGCTTGTAATCTTGAAGTTTCATTTTTTATGTTTAATTTTAACATAATAGCAGTTTTGGTTTTGCCAAAGATAAAAAAGCTCCTCGACTAAGAGAAACTTTGTTTATATCTATTTTCATCCGTTAACCTGAATATGAATTACTGCTATATCTATTAAACTACAAGAGTCTGTTTTTTTTTACTTACTTAAAATTAAAAAAAATACCACTCCGATTGAAGTGGTATTTAATATTACAAAAATTAAATTATCTTTTTTCCATCCCTACAAATGATCTCAAAGGATATCCTGTATAAATTTGTCTTGGTCTTCCTATAGGTTCTTTATTGAGTCTCATTTCTTTCCATTGTGCAATCCAACCTGGTAATCTACCAATGGCAAACATAACAGTAAACATTTCAGTAGGGATTCCTAAAGCTCTGTAAATAATTCCAGAATAGAAATCAACATTTGGATATAATTTTCTAGATATAAAATATTCGTCTGTTAAGGCAGCTGCTTCTAACTTTTTAGCAATTTCAAGAAGTGGATCCTCAAAACCTATAGTTCTTAAAACTTCATCGGCTGCTTCTTTGATGATTTTGGCTCTTGGATCGAAATTTTTATATACTCTGTGTCCAAAACCCATCAATCTAAATGGATCATCTTTATCTTTAGCTTTAGCAATATATTTATCAGCATCTCCACCATTATTTTGGATTTCTTCCAACATTTCTAAAACTGCTTGATTAGCTCCACCATGTAAAGGTCCCCAAAGTGCAGAAATACCGGCCGAAACTGATGCGAATAAACCTGCATGAGAAGATCCTACCATTCTTACTGTTGAAGTAGAACAGTTTTGTTCGTGATCAGCATGAAGTATAAACAATTTATCTAAAGCCTTAACAATTACTGGATCTGCTTTATAAGGTTCTGTTGGCAATTTGAACATTAATTGCATGAAGTTTTCTACATATTCCAAAGTATTATCATAATAATTCAAAGGATACCCCAAACTTTTTCTATATGTCCACGAGGCAATTACAAGGAATTTACCCATCAATTTACAAACTGCTTCGTACAATTCGTCAGGGTGTTCTGGATTTACAGCTTTTGGATTAAAAGCAATCAAAGCACTAGTTAAAGCAGATAAAACTCCCATCGGGTGTGCTGTGGTAGGAAAACCATCGATGATGCTTTTCATCTCTTCATTTACCAATGTATATCTTCTGATATGAGTTTCAAATTCAAGCAATTGATCTTTGGTAGGTAATTCTCCAAAAATCAACAAATAACAAACTTCAAGAAAATGGGCTTTCTCAGCTAATTCTTCGATTGAATACCCTCTATAATGCAAAATTCCTTCTTCTCCATCAAGAAATGTAATTTCACTCTTACATGCACCAGTATTCTTATACCCTTGATCTAGCGTTACTGCTCCTGATAGATCACGTAATTTGCTAATATCGATAGACATTTCATTTTCAGTCCCCACAAAAATGGGTAACTCGTATATTTTGCCGTCAATTTCTAATTTTGCTGTTTTTGACATAGTACTTTGGAATAAATCTTAATAAAATTATTTTTCAAATTTAGGGAATTTCGAGGGAATTAAAAAATGAAATTCACAACGAAAATGTTAAAACTCAAAAAAAAAGCCATTTACTTTACGCAAATGGCTTTTTAATAAAAATCGTATGCTTATTTTATTTTAAATGCATTTTTACCAGGAAAATAGGCAGTATTTCCTAATTCTTCTTCAATTCTAATCAATTGATTGTATTTTGCCATACGATCAGAACGTGAAGCTGAACCAGTTTTTATTTGTCCACAGTTTAAAGCTACTGCTAAATCAGCAATAGTATTGTCTTCTGTTTCTCCTGAACGGTGAGACATTACTGAAGTATAACCTGCATTTTTAGCCATATTTACGGCTGCAATAGTTTCGGTCAAAGTTCCAATTTGGTTCACTTTTACCAAGATTGAATTAGCAATTCCTTTATCGATTCCAGTAGAAAGACGCTCAACATTGGTTACAAATAAATCATCACCTACTAATTGAACTTTGTCTCCTATTCTTTCAGTAAGCAATTTCCATCCATCCCAGTCATTTTCGTCCATACCATCTTCGATAGAGATAATTGGATATTTAGCGGCTAATTCAGCCATATAATCCACTTGTTCTGCCGATGTTCTGATTTTTCCTGTTGGGCCTTCAAATTTAGTGTAATCGTAAACACCATTTTCGTAGAATTCAGAAGAAGCACAGTCTAAAGCAACCATCACTTCGTCTCCAAAAGTATAACCAGCTTTTTCAACTGCCAATTTAATAGTATCTAAAGCATCTTCAGTTCCACCAGCTAAGTTTGGAGCAAATCCACCTTCGTCACCTACAGCAGTACTCAAACCTCTATCATGTAATACTTTTTTAAGATTATGGAAAATCTCAGTTCCCATTTGCAATGCATGTGTAAAAGAAGTTGCTTTTACTGGCATAATCATAAATTCTTGAAATGCGATAGGCGCATCTGAGTGAGAACCACCATTGATGATATTCATCATTGGAACTGGCAATGTGTTTGCAGAAACTCCACCAACGTATCTATATAATGGCAATCCTAATTCATTTGCAGCTGCTTTTGCAACAGCAAGAGAAACTCCAAGAATGGCGTTAGCTCCCAATTTTGCTTTATTAGGTGTTCCGTCCAATTCAATCATAGTTTGGTCAATCAAGTTTTGTTCGAAAACTGATGTTCCAACTAATTCTTCTGCAATTAAAGTATTTACATTTTCAACCGCTTTAAGAACTCCTCTTCCAAGAAAGTTTTTTCCTCCGTCACGTAATTCCATGGCTTCGAACTTTCCAGTTGAAGCTCCTGATGGGACTGCTGCTCTTCCTATTACTCCGTTTTCTGTAACTACATCTACTTCTACAGTAGGATTTCCTCTTGAATCGAAAATTTGTCTTGCGTGAATTTTGATAATAATACTCATTTTTTTTAATTTAAATGTTGAAATATAATTTATTTAGTTACAAATATACCATTTTCATAATTAACAAGAAATGAAAAAATTGTAATGTTATTAACGAAAACGTTATACTATTTTAAAAATTAAGGTGTTGAATGGTTTTCTTTTTTTTATTTACAATTTTCTAATCTAGAAATATTAAAATCAATTATCCAAACGAAGACTTTGCCAATTAACATTTTCTAACAATCCATATGTTGCTATTTATTTTGCTTTTTGAATTCGCATTTATAAATAGTACTTTTGCAAACTATTTATACAAAATATGGGCTTTTTAGAAGAAATACAACGAAGAAGAACTTTTGGGATTATTTCGCATCCCGATGCTGGAAAAACAACTTTAACCGAAAAGTTACTCCTTTTTGGAGGCGCCATTCAAGAAGCAGGTGCTGTTAAAAGTAACAAAATCAAAAAAGGAGCTACAAGCGACTTTATGGAAATTGAACGTCAAAGAGGAATTTCGGTTTCAACCTCGGTTTTAGCATTCAATTATCAAGATAAAAAAATAAATATTCTCGACACCCCGGGACACAAGGATTTTGCCGAAGACACTTTTAGAACCCTTACTGCTGTCGATAGTGTGATTGTGGTTATTGACGTTGCCAAAGGTGTTGAGGAACAAACCGAAAAATTAGTAGCAGTGTGCCGACTCAGGAATATTCCTATCATTGTTTTTATCAACAAATTAGACCGTGAAGGAAAAGATGCTTTCGACTTGATGGACGAAGTGGAACAAAAACTGGGCTTAACGGTAACACCTTTAAGTTTTCCTATAGGAATGGGTTATGATTTTCAGGGAATTTACAATCTTTGGGAAGAAAACATCAACCTGTTTAGCGGTGACAGTCGCAAAAACATTGAAGAAACTATCGCTTTTGAAGATGTTAAAAGTCCTGAATTAGAAAAAATTATTGGCGAAAAACCCGCTTATAAACTTCGAGAAGAATTAGAATTGATTGATGAAGTGTATCCAAAATTTGATCGTCAGGATTATTTAGATGGAAAACTGCAACCTGTATTTTTTGGTTCCGCATTGAATAATTTTGGTGTTCGCGAACTTTTGGATTGTTTTGTTCAAATTGCACCCTTACCAAGAGCTAAAGATTCCGAAACCAGATTGGTTGACCCAAAAGAAGAAAAAATGTCTGGATTTGTTTTTAAAATCCACGCCAATATGGATCCCAAACACCGCGACCGATTGGCTTTTATCAAAATAGTTTCTGGTACTTTCGAAAGAAACAAACCGTATTATCACGTTCGCCAAAAGAAAAATCTAAAATTCTCCAGTCCGAACGCTTTCTTCGCAGAGAAAAAAGAAATTGTGGATATTTCCTATCCAGGCGATATTGTAGGCTTACACGACACCGGGAATTTTAAGATTGGTGATACGTTAACCGAAGGAGAAATAATGAGTTTCAAAGGTATTCCGAGTTTCTCACCAGAGCATTTTAGATATATAAACAATGCTGACCCAATGAAAGCCAAACAGCTTGACAAAGGAGTGGATCAATTGATGGATGAAGGTGTGGCTCAGTTATTCACCTTAGAAATGAATAATAGAAAAATTATTGGAACTGTAGGAGCGCTTCAATACGAGGTAATACAATACCGATTGGAGCACGAATATGGAGCCAAATGTACGTATGAAAACTTCCCTGTGCATAAAGCGTGTTGGGTAAAACCCAATGACCCTAAAAGTGAAGAATTCAAAGAATTTAGAAGAATTAAACAAAAATTTTTAGCTCACGACAAATACAATCAATTGGTTTTTCTTGCCGATTCCGATTTTACGATACAAATGACTCAAAGTAAATTTCCAAACGTGAAGTTGTTTTTTACATCGGAATTTGAGTAAAGCCTCATTTTTATTAAAAGAAAAAGGAACCAAAAAAGAATTGAATTAAAAAACACTAAGTATTTGACCCTATTACACAAAAAACCTGTTCCAAGTTTTGGAACAGGTTTTTTTATTATGAAAACTAGACATTTTCTTATCCTTGAATTCTATTCTTTTGGATGGCTCTGAACTTCATAAAAACAAAGATTAAACCCAGAACTGCTAAAACCCAAATGTAGTCATTAATTGGCATCGGAGTATCTTCACTTTCTAAAGGCGTACCATTATCAGTTCCTGTGCCGGGCTCTGCAAACATTACAAAGGTAGAACACAAGTAAAAAGCAACTATATAATATTTTAATAATGTATTTTTCATTTTTGTCAATTTAATGGTTTTTTAATTTAGTAAAAAAATAAATTTAATTATTAATTTGCTACTTTCTTACTTACTACTTTGTTATCCTCAGAAGTTACTTTTACAATTAAAACTTGATACATTGCTTTCAAATTATGAATACTAGCAGTGCTAGATTTTACATTTTTTTGTTCAGCAATTAATCTTCCTTGAACATCATATACTTTTATGTTGTTAATACTGCTCTCTTTTGAATTTACATATATAACCTCATTATTTCTGTATATAGTTACACTATTTTCATTGAAAAGTGGTGCGTCAACTTTCAATGTTTTTTGATATTTCAAAGAGAATCTGGCATTATCAACTCCTGCAATTGCTGTAAAATTGTATGAAGTTGTTTTCAAATTGGTTTCGGCTCCCGTTTTACTGTCAATCAAATAAACATCTTGACCATTGGCAAACAATCCATCTACGTGATCAATAGCAATAGTATAATCTCCAGCCAAATCGGTTTTGAAATTCAAAGGAACTACATCAGAAACATCGAATACAGGACGACTTTGAATAGTATATTCTTCGTTGTTGATATTTGATGTCAAGGCTATTTTACTATCATTAATGTATTTACCATCATATCTATCTATGCCTAAAGTTGCATCTGGTAGGTAAGCTACTAAAGCTTGACTAAAAACTCCCGTAGTATTGGTAAGATTTAACCACAAACGGTCTTTCTGTGCAACTTTTTTGGTTTTGAAAAATTGTGTGCTTGTTGGACTTGCTTCACGCATTGCATTAGTAAAAAAAGCAGGAACTGTTACAGCACTTTTTGCCTGTACAAAAAATCCTTGACCTATTTGAATTTTTCCATTTGGAGTTTCACTAGACGGTGTTGCAGTTCCTCCTACATCTTTTGTGTAAGTTGCATAAGCAGAACCTCCAGCTGCATTTGTTTTTCTCCAAAAATACAAGGTACTTTCTATGTTTGCTGTATTATCTGTGATAAATTTATCAGCATCAATAACTGTTGGATAAGGATTTCCAACTAAATTATAAGAACGTTGAACATCTGTATAACTTAAGATTACAGGGACGTCTCCATTATTAGGAATACCAGTAAAAACTCCAGGATAAGCCAAAGTAGCTGTTCCATCATCGTAACCAGAAGTTGGGTCAGTGTTAGGCATACGTATCATATAACCGGCTCCAGCAGAAAATGTGGCTGTAGTAGGGTTTGCAATAGTACTATATGCACCATTTACACCACCAACATTATAATTAGTGTCAAAAGAATAAAAACGACTTGGTGATTGTGTTGTCAAAGGAGAAAAATTTGCCAATGTTTGCGCTCCAGAAACTGGCGACGACCACAAAGTATAGTCTAAACGTTTTAAAGCATTGCTATTTCTCTTTACAGTAACATCTCCTGAATTAACACTTAGTTTATTTGTTTGAATCAAATTAGCATCATTGCTTAAAGTAAAAGTGCTTCCTGCATCAACAGTTACAGGAGCGTTTAAAGTAACTTTAAAACCTGTTGGGATTGTAACAATTGCATTGTTAGTTATAGTCAAGGAACAAGCATCAATATTAGCGGGTTCGCTGTAATCAAAAGAAATAATCGCAGCTGTTGCACTTGTAGGGGCTCCATTATCCCAACTTCCCCCTAAAGCAGAAGTCCAAGTAGTATTCAAACCCGATTGGCAATAAGTATAAACAGAAGCCGCATCCTTTTTCCATAAATTAGTATCTATCCCATATGCTACCTGAACATTATCAACAAAAATATCTATCCCAGCGGGGGTGTTGCTCTCACAATAAAATATACCTGAATCTTCAACTAATCCTGTTAGCCCAGTTACATTCATAGAAGACAATTGGTTCCCACTACAATAAAACGTTTTTAATTTAGTTAATCCTGTTACATTGATACTTGTGAAAAGATTAGAGTCACAATCTAAATAAGATAAGTCAAGATTATTACTTACATCTAAGGTGGTTAATTGATTAACCCAAACTATTAAAGTTTGTAACCTTGTTAAACCAGTAATGTCTAAACTAGTAAGCTGGTTATTTTCACAATCTAAAAAGTATAAATTTGTTGATGAACTTACATCCAAACTAGTTATTAGATTATTATTAATCACTAGCTCCCAAAGATTTAATCCAGAAACATCTAAACTAGTAAGAGCATTATCTGCACAATACAAGAATTTTAAACTTACAAAATCGTTAATTCCTTCTAAACTAGCAATATTTTTGTTGGTTACGTTTAATGATTCTTCATCACTAATATCACTAGTCAAGACTTGAGTATTTACAAGTCCATCTGAGTCAATTCCTAAATCAACTAAGGCTTGTTCGAAATTTGAATCAGGAATTGTTGTGTATTGTCCAAATGCAAAGTTTGTACATAGCAAAAATAATACTGGCGCTACCAAAACCCGAACTTGAAAAGCTAAATTTGTTTTTAGATTGAGTAAAATTTGTTTCATAAGTAATTATTTAAATGATTTATCAGATACAAGTTTAAAATTATTAAAATATTGAATTTAATCGCAAGCTTGAGCGACAAAAATACAAATTATTACAAGAGAATGTGTGTTTTTGTTACCTATTTTACAAAACAATGTGTTTTTTATTAATTCAACGTCACAATTATAAAAAAAGAACACTTTATCGAACTCTTCTTCTACCTGCAAATTTGTTTTGTTCGATTCAAAAAAAAAAAACGCTAATTTATAAATTAACGTTTTTAGAATATAAAATATTTTGAATTTTCTTAAACAACAGCACTTTCAAAGTTTACTGCTTTTTTCAAGAAAGCTTTTATCAACAAACGGTTTGGTGCAGTTCCTGAAGTCATAAATTGTTTTTTAGTAGTATTTCCTGTAGGCACTATTTTTGCGTTTGGGTCTTGTTTTGAACCCATAAACCAAAGTACAAAATTCATATTAGAATTAGAAGAACTAGCTTCGTCTTGTTTTACAGCGATAGTTTCAATAGAATCTGTTGTAAGTGTAGAATTTAAGTGAGCATCATTTTCTAATGCAGTTTGACCGAAAGCAGTTCCAAATGACAACAAAATAAAAGTCAACACAATAAAAAAGGTGTTTTTGTTTTTGTTCTCGTTTATTTTTGGATATTGATTCATAGTGACTTAGTTGTAGAGATATTATTTTTGTTCTCTTATCTGAGGTCAAAACTAAATCAATACCATTCTACTAAAAAATATTTTCGATGAATCACAATAATAGTCGTTTAAAACACATAATGACGTTGTACAAAGTTAAAAAATCAAGTTATTATCAACTGAATCTATTATTTTTATAAAAAACAAAAGGCTCCATTTCTGGAGCCTTTTATAATTTATGCTTGTCCTGCAGGACCAAAATTAAGTGGTATTGGAGGTTGTTCGGTGTCTTTTATTTCGCCGTGAGCGACTTCAAAACGGTGAATGTTTTCTCCAATAGCTTTCAACAATCTTTTGGCGTGTTGCGGTGTCAAAACAATTCTTGATTTCACTTTGGCTTTAGGAATACCAGGCATGATACTTACAAAATCCAATACAAACTCTGACGATGAATGATTGATAATTGCTAAGTTGGAATAAATTCCTTCGGCAGTTTTTTCATCCAACTCAATGTCGAGTTGTCCTTGTTGTGGTTTTGGATTGTTCATGACTTAATAGATATATTCTTCTTTACTTGCCATCATCTCATTGTAATCTTCATTCGATCCTACGATTGTGTTATCATATTCTCTCATACCTGTTCCAGCAGGGATTCTATGACCTACGATTACATTTTCTTTCAATCCTTCTAAGTAATCGATTTTACCTGCAACAGCAGCTTCGTTCAATACTTTAGTAGTTTCTTGGAAAGATGCAGCTGAGATGAACGATTTCGTTTGAAGCGATGCTCTTGTGATTCCTTGTAAAACAGGAGTTGCTGTTGCTGTGATTACATCACGTGCTACAACTAAATTTTTATCAGTACGTTTCAAGAGTGAATTTTCGTCACGCAATTCACGAGGAGAAATAATCTGTCCTGGTTTTAAAACACTTGAATCTCCAGCATCTTCAACTACTTTCATTCCGTATAATTTATCATTTTCAACGATAAAATCTTTAGTATGAATTAATTGTTCTTCTAAGAATAAAGTATCACCTGGATCTTGAACTCTTACTTTACGCATCATTTGACGTATTACTACTTCAAAGTGTTTGTCGTTTATTTTTACCCCTTGCAAACGGTAAACTTCTTGAATTTCGTTTACCAAATACTGTTGCACAGCAGCTGGCCCTTGAATTCTCAAAATATCTTCCGGAGTGATAGCGCCATCAGATAATGGCACACCCGCTCTTACAAAGTCATTCTCTTGTACCAAGATTTGGCTAGATAATTTCACCAAATATTTCTTAACCTCACCAAATTTAGATTCGATGACAATCTCACGGTTACCTCTTTTGATTTTTCCAAAAGTAACCACACCATCAATTTCAGACACAACTGCTGGGTTCGATGGATTACGAGCCTCAAGCAACTCGGTAATTCTTGGTAAACCTCCAGTAATATCTCCAGATTTAGAAGAACGACGTGGAATTTTAACCAATACTTTACCTGCTTTAATTTTTTCCCCATTGTCAACCATCAAGTGGGCTCCAACTGGTAAGTTATAAGAACGAATCAATTCTCCATCTTTACCATAAACTAATAAAGTTGGGATTAATTTTTTGTTTCTAGATTCTGAAATTACTTTTTCTTGGAATCCAGTTTGCTCATCAATTTCAACCATAAACGATTGTCCTTGCTCTAAATCTTCGTAAGCAATTTTACCTGTAAATTCCGAAACAATAACTCCATTATAAGGATCCCATTTACAAATAGAAGTTCCTTTAGCTACAGATTCACCATCTTTAACAAAGATACTTGAACCGTAAGGAATGTTGTTTGTACTTAATAGAATTCCAGTTTTTTCGTCGATTAATTTCAATTCGGTAGAACGAGAAACTACAATATCAACTGCATTACCATCGTTATCTTCTCCTTTAACTGTTTTTAAATCTTCGATTTCAATTTTACCAGCAAATCTTGTAACGATACCTGATTCTTCAGAAATACCTCCCGCAACCCCACCAACGTGGAATGTACGAAGTGTCAACTGTGTTCCAGGTTCTCCAATGGATTGAGCGGCAATTACACCAACTGCTTCTCCTTTTTGGGTCATTTTTCCTGTTGCCAAGTTTCTACCGTAACATTTAGCACAAATACCTTTTGTAGCTTCACAAGTTAATGGAGAACGAACTTCTAATTTTTCAATTGGAGAAGCCTCGATCAATTTCATATAAGATTCGGTAATTTCCTCACCGGCTTCTATGATAAGTTCGTTGGTCAAAGGATTGATAACATCTTGCAATGCTACACGTCCTAAGATTCTTTCGCCTAAAGTTTCAACAATTTCTTCGTTCTTTTTCAATGCTGAAACTTCAACACCTCTTAAAGTACCACAATCCACTGTGTTTACAATTACATCTTGAGAAACGTCATGCAATCTTCTTGTCAAGTAACCCGCATCAGCCGTTTTCAAAGCCGTATCCGCAAGACCTTTACGAGCACCGTGAGTAGAGATAAAGTACTCCAAAATCGAAAGACCTTCTTTAAAGTTAGAAAGAATCGGGTTTTCGATAATTTCACCACCACCAGCAGTTGATTTTTTTGGCTTAGCCATCAAACCACGCATACCAGTTAATTGACGAATTTGCTCTTTGGAACCCCTCGCTCCAGAATCTAGCATCATATACACGGAGTTAAAACCTTGTTGGTCTTCTCTAATGTTTTTCATTGCTGCTTCTGTAAGCTGTGCATTTGTTGAAGTCCATACGTCAATAACTTGGTTGTAACGTTCGTTATTGGTAATAAGACCCATATTATAATTAGCAGAAATACCTTCAACTTGCTCTCTAGCATCTGCAATTAATTTTGTTTTTTGTTCAGGGATTCTAATATCTCCCAATGAGAATGACAATCCCCCTTTGAAGGCGAATTTATAACCCATATCTTTCATATTATCCAAGAAGGCAGCCGTTGTAGGAACATTGGTAACACTCAAGATGTGTCCGATAATGTCTCTCAAGTTTTTCTTAGTCAATACATCATTGATATAACCTGCAGCTTCTGGAACTACTTCGTTAAACAAGATACGACCGGCTGTGGTTTGAATGATTTTATAAACTAAATCTCCATTTTCATTAAAATCTTTAGCACGAATTTTCACTCGAGCATTCAATTCTAAACGTCCTTCATTCAAGGCAATATTTACTTCCTCTGCAGAATAAAAAGTTAAGCCTTCACCTAAAATTTTATGATCTGGAGTTGACAAACGCTCTTTGGTCATATAATATAGACCAAGTACCATGTCTTGAGAAGGTACCGTAATTGGAGCACCATTAGCAGGATTCAAGATATTGTGAGAAGCCAACATTAACAATTGTGCTTCCAAAATAGCTTCTGGCCCTAACGGCAAGTGAACTGCCATTTGATCCCCATCAAAATCCGCGTTAAACGCCGTACAAACTAAAGGGTGCAATTGGATTGCTTTTCCTTCAATTAATTTTGGTTGGAATGCTTGAATACCTAATCTGTGCAAAGTAGGAGCACGATTCAGCATGATTGGATGTCCTTTGATTACATTTTCAAGGATGTCCCAAACTACTGGCTCTTTTTTGTCTATTATTTTTTTCGCAGATTTAACTGTTTTTACAATTCCTCTTTCTATCAATTTACGGATAACGAAAGGTTTGTATAATTCAGCTGCCATATCTTTAGGGATACCACATTCGAACAATTTCAATTCTGGTCCAACAACAATTACCGAACGAGCAGAATAATCCACACGTTTTCCAAGTAAGTTTTGACGGAAACGACCTTGTTTTCCTTTAAGGGAATCCGAAAGTGATTTCAATGGTCTGTTTGATTCTGTTTTAACGGCAGATGCTTTACGCGTATTATCGAAAAGTGAATCTACTGATTCCTGCAACATACGTTTTTCGTTTCTCAAGATTACTTCTGGGGCTTTAATCTCCATTAATCTTTTCAAACGGTTGTTACGTATAATTACACGACGATATAAATCATTTAAATCCGAAGTTGCAAAACGACCTCCATCAAGCGGCACCAATGGACGCAATTCTGGTGGAATAACAGGAACTACTTTCATGATCATCCATTCAGGACGGTTTTCGCGGTTCAAGTTAGACTCACGGAAAGATTCAACAACTTGTAATCTTTTTAATGCTTCGGTTTTACGTTGTTTAGACGTTTCATTGTTAGCACTGTGACGCAATTCATAAGACAAAGCATCTAAATCGATACGAGCCAATAAATCCATAATACACTCTGCTCCCATTTTGGCAACAAATTTATTAGGATCAAAATCGTCTAAATATTGATTGTCAGCAGGAAGAGTATCTAAAATATTCAAATATTCTTCTTCTGTCAAGAAGTCCAATCTTTGTACAGATTCTCCGTCTGGACCTTTTGCAATACCAGCTTGAATTACAACATATCTTTCATAGTAGATAATCATATCTAATTTCTTAGAAGGAAGACCTAAAATGTAACCAATTTTATTTGGAAGAGAACGGAAGTACCAAATGTGAGCAATTGGCACAACAAGATTGATGTGACCTACTCTATCTCTACGAACTTTTTTCTCAGTTACTTCAACACCACAACGGTCACAAATGATTCCTTTGTAGCGGATTCTTTTATATTTACCACAAGCACATTCGAAATCTTTTACTGGTCCGAAGATTCTTTCGCAGAAAAGTCCGTCACGCTCTGGTTTGTGGGTTCTGTAATTGATAGTTTCAGGCTTCAAAACCTCACCTCTTGATTCTTTCAAGATGGATTCAGGAGAAGCTAGTCCTATCGAAATTTTGTTGAATCTTTTTACAGGATTCTTATCTTTATTATTATTCCTATTGTTCATCATAGTTTTTACTATTGATTTATTTGCAATTAAAATTGATTTTGTACAGTTGTAACATTGTTACTTTTCTGTCTCCTCGGATTACTTCTCTAAACTTCAACTAATTTTGAAGTGCTAATTATATAGATTATATAAAAAATCGGAACGGGTTACGGGTATAAATCCTAAAAACTCTTATAAATGAGTAATCAGTTTTCAGGCACTGCTGCCTGAAAACTGAATACTGCAAACTTTTTTATTCTTCTAAACGAATGTCAAGTCCAAGACCTTTCAATTCATGCATCAATACATTGAATGATTCTGGCAATCCTGGTTCTGGCATAGATTCTCCCTTAACGATTGCTTCGTAAGTTTTGGCTCTACCAATAACGTCATCCGATTTCACAGTCAATATTTCACGAAGTGTGCTTGATGCTCCATAAGCTTCAAGTGCCCAAACCTCCATCTCTCCAAAACGCTGACCTCCAAATTGAGCTTTACCACCCAATGGCTGTTGTGTAATTAATGAGTATGGTCCTATTGAACGTGCGTGCATTTTATCGTCAACCATGTGACCCAATTTCAACATATAGATAACACCTACAGTTGCTGCTTGGTGGAAACGTTCTCCAGTTCCTCCATCATAAAGATGCGTATGTCCGAAACGTGGAATTCCAGCTTCGTCAGTCAATTCATTGATTTGGTCAAGAGATGCACCGTCAAAAATTGGAGTAGCAAATTTTCTACCCAAGTTCATTCCAGCCCAACCTAAAACTGTTTCATAAATTTGACCAATGTTCATACGTGAAGGTACTCCAAGTGGATTCAACACAATATCTACTGGTGTTCCATCTTCTAAGAAAGGCATATCTTCGTGACGAACGATACGAGCAACAATACCTTTGTTACCGTGACGTCCCGCCATTTTATCCCCAACTTTCAGTTTACGTTTTTTGGCAACATATACTTTAGCCAATTTCAAAATTCCTGATGGCAATTCATCTCCAACAGTAATCGTGAATTTCTCTCTACGTAATGAACCTTGCAAATCGTTCAACTTAATTTTATAGTTATGAATTAAATCATTAACCATAGTATTAGTTGTATCATCGGCAACCCATTGACCTTTGCTTAAGTGAGCAAAATCTTCAACAGCATAAAGCATTTTTTGAGTGTATTTTTTACCTTTTGGTAATACTTCTTCACCCAAATCATTCATTACACCTTGAGAGGTTTTTCCGTTTACAATTAAGAACAATTTCTCTACCAATCTGTCTTTTAAATCAACAAATTTAGTTTCAAATTCCATTTCCAAAGCGCTTAAAGCATCTTTGTCCTGAGTTCTCTTACGTTTATCTTTTACTGCTCTTGCAAACAATTTTTTGTCTAAAACCACACCGTGCAAAGATGGAGACGCTTTCAATGAAGCATCTTTCACATCCCCTGCTTTGTCCCCGAAGATTGCACGAAGCAATTTCTCTTCTGGAGTAGGATCTGATTCCCCTTTTGGTGTAATTTTTCCGATAAGAATGTCGCCAGGTTTTACTTCGGCTCCAATTCTAATCATTCCGTTTTCATCTAAATCTTTAGTAGCTTCTTCAGAAACGTTAGGAATATCATTCGTTAGTTCTTCGTTACCTAATTTTGTATCTCTCACTTCCAATGAATAATCATCAACGTGAATAGAAGTGAAAATATCGTCACGAACTACTTTTTCAGAAATCACAATCGCATCCTCAAAGTTATATCCTTTCCAAGGCATGAACGCTACTTTTAGGTTACGACCTAAAGCTAATTCACCATTTTGGGTAGCATATCCTTCTGATAATACTTGTCCAAGAACCACTCTGTCCCCTTTTCTTACGATAGGTTTCAAGTTGATACTTGTACTTTGATTGGTCTTTCTAAATTTAATTAAATTGTATGTTTTTTCATCAGGCTCAAAACTTACCATTCTTTCTTCTTCAGAACGATCATATTTGATGGTGATGATATTTGCATCTACGTACTCAACAGTTCCAGGTCCTTCAGCATTAATCAATACTCTAGAATCTGAAGCTACTTGACGCTCTAAACCTGTTCCAACAATAGGTGCTTCTGGACGTAACAATGGTACGGCTTGACGCATCATGTTTGATCCCATCAACGCTCTATTCGCATCATCGTGTTCCAAGAAAGGAATCAACGAAGCTGAAATCGAAGCAATTTGGTTTGGAGCAACGTCAGCATAATCCACTTTTGATGGGCTAATTACTGGGAAATCACCTTCTTGACGGGCAATTACGTTATCAGCAAGAATTTTTCCTGTAGCATCCATTTCAATGTTTGCCTGAGAAATCATCATACCTTCTTCCTCTTCTGCGCTCAAATACACTGGAGTAGAAACTAAGTCAACAACTCCATTAGTTACTTTACGATACGGTGTTTCGATGAAACCCATTCCGTTTACTTTAGCATAAACACCAAGAGAAGATATCAAACCAATGTTTGGCCCCTCAGGAGTTTCAATTGGACATAAACGTCCGTAGTGCGTATAGTGAACGTCACGAACCTCAAATCCAGCTCTTTCTCTCGAAAGTCCACCTGGTCCAAGTGCAGATAATCTTCTTTTGTGCGTAATCTCAGCTAATGGATTCGTTTGATCCATAAATTGAGACAGCTGGTTTGTTCCAAAGAAAGAGTTGATAACAGATGATAATGTTTTCGCATTGATCAAATCTATTGGTGTAAACACCTCGTTATCCCTAACGTTCATTCTCTCACGAATGGTTCTTGCCATACGAGCCAAACCAACACCAAATTGTTGAGACAATTGTTCTCCAACTGTTCTAACACGACGGTTTGACAAGTGATCGATATCATCAATATCTGCTTTCGCATTGATTAATTCGATCAAGTATTTCACTATGGTAATGATATCTTCTTTGGTAAGCACTTGCTTTTCCATTGGAGTATCCAGACCCAGTTTTTTGTTAATTCTATAACGACCTACTTCACCTAAATTGTAACGTTGGTCAGAGAAGAATAATTTATCTATAATACCACGAGCAGTTTCTTCATCAGGCGGTTCTGCGTTACGCAATTGTCTGTAAATGTGCTCAACGGCTTCTTTTTCAGAATTGGTTGGATCTTTTTGAAGTGTGTTGTGAATGATAGAATAATCAACTGCATTACTATCTTCCTTGTGCAACAAAATAGATTTAACGTTAGAATCGATGATTTCTTCCACATTATCTTTATCGATAATGGTATCTCTATCAAGAATTATCTCGTTACGTTCGATAGAAACAACTTCGCCGGTATCTTCATCCACGAAATCTTCATGCCAAGTGTTCAAAACACGAGCGGCTAATCTTCTACCAATATATTTTTTAAGTCCTGTTTTAGACACTTTAATTTCCTCAGCAAGGTCGAAAATCTCAAGGATATCCTTGTCTCTTTCGAACCCAATAGCACGGAATAAAGTAGTAACAGGTAATTTTTTCTTTCTATCGATATAAGCGTACATAACGCTATTGATATCGGTTGAAAATTCTATCCAAGAACCTTTGAAAGGAATTACTCTGGCAGAATAAAGTTTTGTTCCATTGGCATGGAATGATTGTCCAAAGAAAACCCCTGGAGAACGGTGCAATTGAGAAACAACAACACGCTCGGCGCCATTGATTACAAAAGTACCCGAAGGAGTCATGTAAGGAATTGTACCAAGATAAACATCTTGAACAATTGTTTCAAAATCTTCGTGCTCTGGATCTGTACAATATAGTTTTAACCTAGCTTTTAAAGGCACACTATACGTAAGCCCTCTTTCAATACATTCTTGAATTGTGTAACGTGGTGGATCTACAAAATAATCGAGGAACTCCAATACAAAATTATTTCTTGTATCTGTGATTGGAAAGTTTTCCATGAAGGTGTTGTATAAACCTTCGTCGCCTCTTTCGTCAGATTTAGTTTCCAATTGGAAGAAATCTTTAAACGATTTTACCTGAACATCAAGGAAATCTGGATATTGAGGTATGTTTTTTGTAGAGGCAAAATTCAATCTTTCAGTCTGATTTGTTATCATCTATGGACAAAATTTTGATTTAAAAAAAGTAATTTTTTGTGTAAAACACTGTTTAATATATACTTTTCCTTATAATAACCATTACATCTTTAAAAATAAACCAGGAAAATATAGTTCATTTTTTTCTTCGTATTGATTAAAAAACACTTTTGTATTTTAAACTATTTTATAATAAAATGGGGTAAATTTTTATTATACGAAAAATGGTTTAGGTCTTTGGATGCGTATCCAAGACCTAAACCTATTCTCTAAAGCGGGTTGAATTATTTTAATTCAACAACAGCTCCAGCTTCTTCTAAAGATTTTTTAAGACCTTCAGCCTCATCTTTAGAAACACCTTCTTTAATGTTTGACGGTGCAGAATCCACTAAATCTTTAGCTTCTTTAAGACCTAAACCTGTTAATTCTTTTACAGCTTTAACAACAGCCAATTTAGAAGGACCAGCTTCTTTTAATACTACTGTAAATTCTGTTTGTACTTCTTCAGCAGCAGCATCTCCACCACCAGCGGCAACTACTACAGCTGCAGCAGCTGGTTCGATTCCGTACTCATCTTTTAATATTGTTGCTAATTCGTTAACTTCTTTTACTGTTAGGTTAACTAATTGTTCTGCGAATTGTTTCAAATCTGCCATTTTTTCTATCGTTTTAAAATGATTTGTAAAATATTATTGTTTATTGTGCGCGTTTTAATGCACTTAAATTCTTTTAGTATTTAGAAATCTAAAATAAGAAATCTAAATTCTAAAATTGAATTAAGCAACCTCTTCTTCTGTATTAGCGAATTGGTTTTGAAGAGCAGAAATAACTCTTTGAGCTGGTGATTGAAGTAATCCAATGATTTCGCCAATAAGTTCTTCTTTCGATTTAATAGTTGCCAAAGCATCTAATTGATCATCTCCAATGTAAACTTCTGCATTGATGTAAGCACCTTTCAAAATTGGCTTAGCATTCTTTTTGCGGAAATCTTTGATTATCTTTCCAGGGGCGTTAGCTACATCAGCAATAAAAATAGCACTATTACCTGTCAATACAGAAGGCAAATCACCATAATCATTAGCCGAAGCTTCCATTGCTTTTGCAAGCAAAGTGTTTTTAACTACCTCTATTTTTATACCTGCTTTAAAGCAAGCTCTTCTTAGGTTTGAAGTTGTTTCTGCGTTTAGCCCAGAAATATCAGATACATAAATAATATTTGTACCAGCTAACTGTGCAGTTAAATCTTCAATCGCAATTGATTTTTCTTCTCTAGTCATACTAAAAATTTTTAACTACCAATTATACTGCTTTAGGATCCAACGCAATTGCTGGACTCATCGTGCTAGTTAGGTAAATACTTTTGATGTAAGTTCCTTTAGCC
>Ga0209717_1001663_pt1 | contig 23223 bp, 23 predicted proteins | sample AD_UKC048_MetaG_FD_184418 | JGI IMG/M metagenome (GOLD analysis project Ga0209717, IMG submission 184418) | Active sludge microbial communities of municipal wastewater-treating anaerobic digesters from USA - AD_UKC048_MetaG (SPAdes) (version 2) | ecosystem: Engineered > Bioreactor > Anaerobic >... | reverse complement strand
GAGTATCAAACGATGAACCGCCAAGCGCAGCTTAATAATATTGGGATCTATAGTCAAATAAAAGTATTCTGATTTGTTGTACTTATGTTGTACTAGAGGGTTTTAAAAATTAGAGAGTACCAATAAATACAATACCTTACAGGCGTTAAGAAGATATATACAAGTTGGCAGTAATTATCAAAAACCGAATAGAAATCTATGAAAAGAATACTACCATTTCTTATTGTTTTAATTTTCACTTCTTGTAGAAAAGAAAATGCTGTTAACAAAGAAATTGTGATTCCGAAAAGCAACAATAGTTTAGTAAAGAAAGAAAATTTGAAAGTTATTGATACAACTATAATTTTGTCAAATATTCTGAACTCAAATGACAATTACGCCAATATAACCGAAATAGAGGCTGAAAAATTTCTCTATAAATATTTTAAATCTCACGGAGCACTCCCAAGAAATGAAATTAAAGATTATTCAAAAGGAAATGTGTGTATTGATTATGACACAATTTATAATCTAAAATCAGACAAAACTTGCAGTGCAGTTATAAGATATTGGTTAAAACCAGTAGATTTAAACGGTACTTGTGTTCAGCCCAGTATGGCAATAATTTCAAAAACTAAACAAGGTTTAATATTAACGAATCAAGAATTTGTAAATTCAGATTTTGGAATTGACAGTATTGCAGAGAATCTTATAGTTTATGGTTATAAATATGACTGTTCAGAACACAAAGTTTTGAAAAACTATAAATTGAAACTTGAAATAAAATAACTACTGCCAACACACGTAGCTGTTGCGCAACCTCATTCAAAAACTAAACTTTCAAAATAAGTATAAAAAACAACCTCGTTTAAGCACATTTAAGCGAGGTTTATTTTTGGTTTTAAGTTGTAGTTTTTAAAAAATGAGGTGCTTAAAAACAAGTTTTTCAAGTCATAGAAAGCTGTTTTTAGAGAAGTGTGTGCTTTTGTTTGTAATTCACCTACAACTCCAGCTAGCGCGAGCGCAATGTCATTAAGTTAAAGGATTTTTCGATGATTTTGTCATTCTGACGAAGGAAGACTCGAGCGATAGCGAACAGATGAAGTAATCTCAACAATCGTGAGCAACTAACACGAGATTCTTCCTTCGTCAGAATGACAAATAAAGCTTAACTTAAAATATAGCCTGTACAAATCCAACCAAAAAAAAGGTGCAAGAACTAATTCTTACACCTTTATTATTTTAGACTTTCGTCTTATTTATCTCGAATAGTTCGGAGCTTCTTTGGTAATCGTCACATTATGAGGATGACTTTCGGTAATTCCGCTAGAAGTAATACGAACAAAACGTCCTGTTTCTTGCAAAGTAGGAACATCTTTGGCACCACAATACCCCATTCCTGCACGAAGTCCACCAATGAATTGTTGCATACTTTCTTCCAATTCGCCTTTGTAAGGTACACGTCCTACAATTCCTTCTGGAACCAATTTCTTCACATCGTCCTCTACATCCTGGAAATAACGATCTTTCGATCCGCCTTCCATTGCTTCAACAGAACCCATTCCACGATACGATTTGAATTTTCTCCCTTCGAAAATAATTGTTTCTCCAGGTGATTCTTTTGTACCCGCTAAAAGTGAGCCTAACATCACACAGTGGGCTCCAGCTGCAATCGCCTTTGGAATATCTCCTGTATAACGAATTCCACCATCAGCAATAACAGGAACTCCAGACCCTTTCAAAGCAGCTGCCACTTCAAGAACGGCAGAAAACTGAGGGAAACCAACACCTGCAACTACTCGAGTTGTACAAATTGAACCAGGACCAATTCCCACTTTTACACCATCGGCACCATTTTCAACTAAATACAAAGCCGCTTCTGGCGTAGCAATATTTCCGACAATTACATCCAATTTTGGAAACTTAGCCTTAACTGCTTTCAACACATCTACAACTCCTTTGGTATGCCCATGAGCAGTATCGATAATAACTGCATCTACTCCTGCATTGACTAGAGCTGCTGCTCTTTCTACAGCATCTGCAGTAACTCCTAAAGCTGCAGCTACACGTAAACGTCCAAATTTATCCTTATTAGCGTTTGGCTTTTGAGTTAATTTGGTAATATCTCTAAAAGTAATTAAACCAACTAATTTATTTTCTGAATTAATTACTGGAAGTTTTTCGATTTTATGACCTTGCAAAACTACTTCTGCTTGGGCTAATGAAGTTCCCTCGGCAACTGTAACTAAATTTTCGCTAGTCATCACTTCAACTATAGGTCTTGAATTATTAGTTTCAAAACGCAAATCACGATTGGTTACAATTCCTTTTAGGATTTTATTTTCATCTACAATTGGAATACCACCAATTCCATATTCTTTCATTGCTTTTTTTGCATCGGCAACAATACAAGTTAATGGTAAAGTTACAGGATCGATAATCATACCTGATTCAGCACGTTTTACTTTTCTAACTTTGGCAGCTTGTTGCTCGATAGTCATATTCTTATGCAAAACACCAATCCCACCTTCTTGAGCCATAGCAATTGCCATTTCACTTTCAGTTACGGTATCCATAGCAGCGGATACGATTGGAACATTAAGAGATATGTTTCTTGAAAATTTTGATTTAATACTAACTTCACGAGGAAGTACATTCGAAAAGTTGGGAACTAATAATACATCATCGTAAGTTAAACCTTCGCCGATAATTTTTGAGTTGTGTGCTATCATTGCAATTTGAAGTTGTAGTTAAATTGCGTGCAAATATAGACAATCTTAAGAAAACAACACCATTCTTCTGCTATAAATATTGTAAATTGCATTGCAGAACTAATTCTTAGTTACATTTTTCATTCGGAATATTAAAAAGTTTTTAGAAAATACCCAATGACACCGTCAAACCCTAAATTACAAGGCCTTACTAACGAAGAAGTAACTCTATCCAGAGAAAAAAACGGATCAAATTCGCTAGAACATCAAGATAAAAATCATTTTATTACTTCTTTGATTGAAATGATCAAAGAGCCTATGTTTTTACTGTTATTATTAGCTACAAGCATTTATTTCATCACCAGCGAATATAGCAATGGTATTTTTATGTTGGTAGCAATTATTTTAGTTTCTACCATTTCTTTGTATCAAGAATCGAAAAGCAGAAATGCTATCGAAGAGCTAAAAAAATTATCACAACCTAAAAGTAAAGTCATTCGAAACGGGGAAATTATCGAAATTCCTAGCGAAGAAATTGTTATAGACGATTTAATTCAAACCGAAGAAGGTACTTTTATTCCAGCTGATGGTTTTATTATTCAATCAAATGATTTTTCGGTAAATGAATCTATTCTTACAGGCGAATCGCTTTCAGTTTTCAAGAATGAAAAATCCGAAAACAATCAGGTTTTTCAAGGAACGATTGCAGCAAGTGGCTTGGCAATTTGCAAAGTTACTGCCATTGGCAACCAAACCCAGCTGGGAAAAATTGGTAAAAGTTTAGATTCCATTGCCGAAGAAAAAACACCTTTACAACTACAAATTGGGAATTTTGTAAAAAAAATGTCAATTGTTGGTTTAATCATTTTTGGTATTGTCTGGGGAATTAATTTTTATAATTCCGGATTATTTTTAGACAGTTTATTAAAAGCACTAACCTTGGCAATGAGTATTATTCCAGAGGAAATTCCAGTGGCTTTCACCACTTTTATGGCTTTGGGTGCTTGGCGATTAATGAAAATGGGGATAATCGTAAAACAAACCAAAACCGTTGAAACCCTAGGAAGTGCAACCGTAATTTGCGCCGACAAAACTGGAACCATTACTGAAAACAAAATGAGTTTGGCCAAATGGTACACGTTTTCAGATGATAAAAACAATAACCATTTCAATGAAAAATTAAATATTGAAGAAATTGAATTATTCAAAATAGCAATGTGGGCAAGTGAACCCATTCCGTTTGATGGTATGGAAATCACGCTCCACGATGCCTATTCGAAATTGGATATTGATGATGACAGACCTAATTTCAAATTAATACATGAATATCCTTTGGGCGGAAATCCTCCGATGATGACGCATATTTTTGAAAACAAAAAAGGAACAAAAATTATCGCTGCCAAAGGCGCACCAGAGGCCATAATTGCGAGTTCTAATTTATCTAAAGCAGAAATACAACAAATCAACCTAGCTATTGAGTCTATGTCCAAGGAAGGGTTCAGAGTTTTGGGAGTTGGTATTTCGGAATTTTCAGGAGATCATTATCCAAAAACACAGCAAGAATTCTCTTTTAATTTTAAAGGATTGGTTGCTTTTTATGATCCTCCAAAGCAGAACATTAATAAAGTATTCGACACTTTTTACAAAGCAGGTATTCAGGTAAAAATAATTACAGGAGATAATGCCATAACTACTTCAACCATTGCGAAACAAATAGGTTTTAGAAATCCTGAAAACACTTTGAATGGAGATAAATTGATGAAAATGGACGAAGCTACATTGAAAGCAAAAGTGATGGAAACCACCATTTTTACCAGAATGTTTCCCGAGGCCAAATTCAAAATCATTCAAGCTTTGAAAGACAACAACCAAATTGTAGCGATGACTGGCGATGGCGTAAACGATGGGCCGGCTTTGAAATCGGCACACATTGGAATTGCAATGGGGAAAAAAGGAACTGAAATTGCCAAACAAGCCGCCAACCTCATCCTGATTGAAGATGATTTAGCTAAAATGACCGATGCCATAGCAATGGGCCGAAAAATCTACATCAACCTAAAAAAAGCCATTCAATACATCATTTCTATTCATATTCCTATCGTGATGATTGTGTTTATTCCATTGGCTTTAGGATGGATTTATCCTAATATATTTTCACCGGTTCACATTATTTTTCTAGAAATTATAATGGGTCCAACATGTTCCATCATCTATGAAAATGAACCTATGGAATCGAATTTAATGCTGCAGAAACCACGCCCTTTTACCAATACTTTTTTTAATCTGAAAGAAATAACAATCAGCATTATTCAAGGATTGGCAATCACTCTTGGGCTGTTATTTGTTTACCAATATTGTGTTAGAGAAAATTGCAATGAAAGCGTTACCCGAACAATTATCTTTCTGACTTTAATAGCTTCGAATATTTTCTTGACATTAGCCAATCGATCGTTCTACTATTCGATAATTACAACTATTCGATACAAAAACAACTTGGTTTTGATTATCATTGGAACCACGATACTTTTGACTAATTTACTGCTTTTTGTACCCGTATTTTCAAAATTCTTTATGTTTGATGATATTTCGAAAACACAAATAGGTTTGAGTATATTAGTGGGATTTGTTTCGGTATTTTGGATAGAAATCTATAAAGGCTTCAAACGCAGCAGTTCAAAATAAACATTTATTCAGGCGTATTCTTTTCTGGAAAAATAATATTAAATCCCAATTGAAAGGACAAACTATTGGCTTTGGAAATATCTTGGTATTCCAATAGATTGTCAGCAAGAAAATAAAAATTGACTTTTCCGAGGGTTGTTGACAATCCTAAACCTATATTTTTGGCAGAAAAAGAATCTACCGTATAAGTAGCTTTCATTTCTAAGGAATCGAAAATTTGTCTTCTGTAAAAAGCCGTTAGCGCCATAAGCGGAGTTCTTGGCGCTGACATTGCAAACAATTGTGCTCCGACAGAATTGGTGTATTTTTTTTCATTTTCACCAGTACAATTACAGTCTGAACTTCTGCCATCGCCAAAGGAATATTGAATCGAAGAATTGAATTTCAAAGGACGCCAAGTGGTATATTTTGTGTGTAAAGTATCTTGAGGAATGGCATCTTCGAATTCTTCTAAGATATCATCCGAGTTACCCAGAATAAAATCGGGTGTAAGACCCACATAATTGTAATACCCTTTATAACTATAACTTTCGATTTCTTTAGAATGATTAATAAAACCTATATCTATTAAGCTTGCTGTAAGTTGAAGGTTTCCTTTTGGGTAATATGTCAAGCCAAGATCTAATCCTAAGCCAAGATTGCCTCCAAAAAAAGCTTTACTTACAACGTCACTTTTTGCATTGCCAGAGTAATTATAGATATAATTTGTCAATCCAGAAGTATTTACCAAAGCATCTGCTAAAATGACTTGCTCATACATTGTATCGGTACCTTGAATAGTATAAAAATAACCCGAATTCTTTGTTGATGACACATTAAAAATACTCGAATAAATTTTTCCTCGTGCCCCTAGAATTATTTTTTCATTTACTTTTTTGTGATAACCAAGATGAAAAACCGAAAGTAGTTCACCTCTGGCATTCAAATCGCCCATATCAAAAACTTTTCCAAGATAATCTCGATTTCCATCTAAATATAAAATGGCATAATCTTTTGGAATATAGGCTAAAACATCTAATTCTTGGTACATTCCGAAAGAGAGATAAGTACTTTCCTGCCAATCACCCAATCTAAAACCACCACTAAAGATTTCTAGTTGCTGATTTGTAACTACTTTATCATCTCTAGAAGTTGAGAAAACTACATCTCTTAATTTGGTATTGAAATCCACTCCATTATCGGCAAATAAATCATAAACTGAAAAACCACTTGAACCCATATTGGCCGAAAAACCCGAAACAAGAGGAATTCCAACAAACCAATTGTAACTTACATCAGAACCTGGATTACTCAGCATCGATTGAGGTACAGAAGTGAAGTTATACAGAATTTGCCTGTTTTGAGACAAGCTACTTATCGATAGAAGTAAAACAAAAGACAAGCATACTTTTCTCATTGCACTAAGAAATAAAGAGTAGCACTTGAACGCATTTTCAAACTTCCTATACTACTATCTGTCAATGGTGGACCTGGCAACATTGCAATAAAAAAAGCAATTTTTTGAGTTTTTTTAAGTAGATCAAGTTTAGCATTATCAAATACTTCCGTCTTTGTAACTTCTATTGTACTACCCGAATAAGCAGGAATAACAAATGGAATGCTATAAAGCCTCACATCATTGGCATCCAGAAAATAAAGATTGATAATGTAAGCTCTATTAATGGTGTTATTAAATTCAAAAAACAAATCTGTTTTATTGATATTTCTAGAAAAATCTTCATCATTAAAAACGTCAAAATCCATCACATCACCCACAATTGGTTGTTCTACACCACCTATTACAAATTGATTGGCTATTATATCAAAGGAAGCCATATTTGCAACAAAAACGGGTTCCAACTTCAAATCATTGACTTGATCGAAGTCTAAATCGCTGGAGCACGATAAAAAGAAAAAAAAGAGGATAAATATTCCAAAAAGTTTCTTCATAAAATCATTCTATTTGGGGATATCAATTCAACGATATTATTTTATTTTTAGTATTTAATGGTACGCTCCAAACAATTTGGATGCTTCATTATAGGAGCTTTCAAAACTCATTGCTCTCAAATTAGTATTTTCTTTTTTAGAATTAAAATAGGACAACAATTTTTCAGTTGGCATATTGCCTGTCAAAACATCTCTTGCCATCGGGCAACCTCCAAAACCTTGGATGGCTCCATCAAAACGACGACAACCTGCATTGTAAGCCGCATCTATTTTTTCAAACCATTTGTCGGGTGTCGTGTGCAAATGAGCACCAAATTCAATTTTAGGATATTGTGGTATTAAATTTGAAAACAAATATTGAATAACTTCTGGTGTTGAACTTCCAATTGTATCCGAAAGTGACAGGATTTTCACTCCCATATTAGACAATTTTTCTGTCCATTCGCCCACAATTTCCACATTCCAAGGGTCGCCATACGGATTTCCGAATCCCATCGAAAGATAAGCCACAACTTCTTTATTGCTTTTATCGGCAATAGCTATAATTTCTTGTAAAGTTAAAACTGATTCTGCTATGGTTTTATGTGTATTCCGCATCTGGAAATTCTCAGAAATCGAAAATGGAAAACCTAAATATTGAATCGATTGATGTTGAGAAGCGGTAATTGCACCTTGAGTATTAGCAATTATAGCCAATAATTTACTTTGTGTTTTTGAAAGATCTAAACTTGCCAAAACTTTGGCTGTATCCTGCATTTGAGGAATGGCTTTGGGTGAAACAAAACTCCCAAAATCAATTGTATCAAAACCCACACGCAATAAAGATTGAATATAAGCCACTTTCCTATCGGTAGGAATAATTACTTTTATGCCTTGCATAGCATCACGTGGACATTCGATAATTTTTATTGCTTCCATAGAAGCCCAAATATAAGAAAGTTTAAAGTCTAAAAGTTTAAAGTTTTTCTAAAATCTTTTTGTTGATAGCTTTTATCAAAGCAGGTCCTTCGTAGATAAAACCAGTATAAAGTTGGATTAAACTAGCTCCTGCTTCCAATTTTTCAATCGCATCATCGGCTGAATGAATCCCTCCCACTCCAATAATTGGAAAGGCTTTGTTGCTTTTTTCGGAAAGAAAACGAATTACTTCTGTCGAACGGTTTTTCAATGGCTTTCCAGACATTCCGCCCGTTTCAACTTTATTTTCCGAACGTAAACCTTCGCGAGATAAAGTAGTATTCGTGGCAATAACACCCGCGATTTTGGTTTCTTTGACAATATCAATAATATCCAATAATTGTGAATCGGTCAAATCTGGAGCGATTTTCAATAATATTGGTTTTTGTTTTGGTTTGGTCAAATTTTGGTTTTGCAAGGTTTGCAACAATTGTTTCAACGGCTCTTTTTCTTGTAATTCACGTAGATTAGGTGTATTAGGTGAACTCACATTCACCACAAAATAATTCACATAATCGTATAAAGCATCAAAACAAATCAGATAATCCGAGGTAGCTTCTTCGTTGGGTGTAACTTTATTTTTTCCAATATTTCCACCAATAAGAACGCCTTTATTTTTCTTTAAACGTTCAACAGCTTTTTCTACTCCTCCGTTATTGAACCCCATTCTATTGATGATAGCGCTATCTTCTACCAAACGGAAAATACGTTTTTTAGGATTGCCTTCTTGCCCTTTTGGTGTAATGGTTCCAATTTCGATAAATCCAAATCCAAGGTTCGACAATTCATTATATAAAGAAGCATCTTTATCCATTCCGGCCGCCAATCCAACAGGATTTTTGAACTTCAACCCAAAGACTTCGGTTTCTAAACGTTTGTCATCTACAACATATAGTGCTCTAAAAATCGAAGGAATTCCAGGTAATTTGGATAAATTTCTAATTAATGAAAAGGTAAAATAATGCACTTTTTCAGGGTCAAAACAGAAAAAGATAGGACGGATAATTTGTTTGTACATAATAAAGTGTGTTGTCGTGCAAAAATAGAATTATCTAATCGAATTAATAAATATTTACACGAATAATTTCCTTTATTAATAACTTCTAAAAAAAATGAAATTTGATTAACACGCACTAAAATAAGGCAATCCCTTTTGAAAAATTTCACACAAATTCCACAAATTTACACGAATAGTAAACTGAAAGAATAACACAAATTCATAAAACTGATAAAATTCGTGATAATTCAATTTTAATAATCAATACAATTTGTGTTAATTGGTGCAATCCATCTCTGAAAATTTTAAGCGCAAAGCACGGCACTGCAAACTGACCACCTGTCTGCCGACAGGCAGACTGCCAACTTTTTTATTACCTTTGCAAAAAAACATCTTATGTCAAACATATATTTAGGCTACCATTTTACAGTTGAACCCAAAGAGTTAGGTTCCGAAATTCTGATTGCCGAACTGGGAGAATTGCCTTTCGAAAGTTTTATCGACAGTGATTTAGGCATCGTTGCCTATATTCAAAAAAACCTTTGGAATGAGAATATCCTTGACGATTTATTTATTCTAAAATCGCCAGAATTTACCATATCCTACAAAATCGAAGAAATAGAGCAAGTCAACTGGAATGAGGAATGGGAAAAGAATTTTGAACCCATCGATGTCGATGGAAATTGCCACGTTCGCGCTCCTTTTCACCCCAAAACTGATGCCGAATTTGACATTGTCATCGAACCCAAAATGAGTTTTGGAACCGGGCATCACGAAACCACACACATGATGATTCAGCATTTATTAGAAATGGATGTTGCTGGATTAAAAACCTTGGATATGGGTTGCGGTACAGCGATTTTAGCAATCTTAGCCGAAATGAAAGGCGCTCAACCTATTGATGCCATTGATATTGACAACTGGTGTTATTTGAATTCCATCGAAAATGCTGAACGCAATAATTGCAAGCACATCACGGTTTATGAAGGCGATGCCGAATTGTTGAAAGACAAAAAATACGATTTGATTATTGCCAATATCAACCGAAATATTTTGTTAAACGATATGCAATCTTATGTAGATTGCTTGAATCCAAAAGGAACCTTATTATTGAGTGGTTTTTATACCGAAGACATTCCGTTTATAGATGCTTCTTGCACCGTAAAAGGATTAACTTATGTTAAAAAGTTCGAAAGAAACAATTGGGTTTCATTAAAATACGTAAATTAGTATTCGAAAAATGGAAATAGAAAGAAAAAATCATTGGGAAACAGTTTATGAAACCAAGCAGCCCAACGAAGTCAGCTGGACACAGGAAAATCCGAAAACTTCATTAGATTTTATTCGGGAAACCCATTTAGATAAAACGGCAAAAATCATTGATATTGGAGGTGGTGATAGCAATTTAGTCGATTTTTTATTGGAAGAAGGATATGAAAACATAAGCGTTTTGGATATTTCTGCCAACGCATTAGAAAGAGCTAAAAAAAGATTAGGAAAAAATGCCGAAAAAGTAACTTGGATAGTTTCTGACATAACTGAATTCAAGCCAGAAACCAAGTATGACATTTGGCATGACAGAGCTACATTTCATTTTTTGACAACAGAAGAACAAATCAAAAAATATACTGAAATTACCCAAAAATGGATTAATGGTTATCTAATAATAGGTACCTTTTCTGAAAATGGGCCAAAAAAATGTAGTGGATTAGACATCAAACAATACTCTGAAACAGCAATGGAAAATCAGTTTTCTAACAGTTTTAAAAAATTAAAATGTATTACGGAAGATCATACAACCCCTTTTGAAACCAAGCAAAATTTTACCTTTTGTCTGTTTGAAAAAAGAAATTAAAAGCAATAAAATTTTTATTTAAAACCTACAAATTATCTAAAAATGAGTACCAAAGAAAAAGTTAGAGAACGAGTTAGCCTCAAAGAAGCAACTTCAATAAACAACGAAATTATAGTTTATAATGACGATGTGAACACTTTTGATCACGTTATCGAAACCTTAATCCGAGTTTGCAATCACACTCCAGAACAAGCAGAACAATGTTCGTTAATTGTTCATTATAACGGAAAATGCACCGTGAAAACAGATGTTTTAGAAAAACTAAAACCACAATGCACCCAATTACTCGAAGCGGGTTTAAGTGCTGAGATAGTCTAAAATTTCAAGTTATCGTATAAAAAAGCAGGATTTTCTAAAAGGAAATCCTGCTTTTTTATCATTATTATTTAGGTATTAATGTGGTAATTTGTCTTTTATCAATCCGTATAAAAAAGTTCCGAAAAGTGCTCCGAAAAGCACCAAAATCATCGGTAAAAATCCAGCTCCGAGTAATATAAATATCGGCCCAGGACAAGAACCTACCAAAGCCCAACCCAATCCAAAAAATATTCCACCAATCCAAAACCGAGTAGAACCAGCTTCTTTAGGAATAATTTCTATGGGCAAACCTCTGAAATCTTTGATGTTTTTTCTTTTTATTATTTGGATTCCAACAACTCCAGTGGCAATAGCAACCATAATTATTCCGTACATATGAAACGACTGAAACATGAACATTTCATAAATTCGATACCAAGAAACCGCTTCGGATTTTGTCAAAACAATCCCGAATATAAATCCAACAACGATGTATTTTAATACTTTCATTTTTTTAAAAAATTAAGGGTAAAATAAAATGCGCCATTATCAGTCCTCCTATAAAAAACCCAATTACGGCTTTTAAGGATGGTAATTGCAAACTGCTCAAACCATAAATGGCGTGTCCTGAAGTACATCCGCTGGCGTATCGTGTTCCAAAACCAATCAAAATACCACCAATAATCAATATTAAAATCATCTTTGGAGACTGAAAAATGTCATTCGCAAATAATGCATCAGGTAATAATTTTCCGTTGGGAGCATCGATACCCATTTGTGTCAATTGTGTAATTGTTTTGGGATTAATGTTCACATTAGAAGCATCACTCATAAAATGAACGGCAACAAAACCACCTAACATTGCTCCTAAAACCACCAATAAATTCCATCGCTGTGCTTTCCAATCAAAGTCGAAAAAACCAACTTTTTTCCCCAATCCTGTCATCGCACATAAGGAACGCAAATTAGAAGACATTCCGAAAGTCTTTCCGAAATAAATCAGGCTAAGCATCACCATTCCTATCAAAAACCCAGAAACATACCAAGGCCAAGTTTGAAATAAAATCTCCATAATAATATTTTTATTGGGCTAAAATAATAATTCTAATTTTATAAGGGGAATAATTAAGGCATAATTGTTGTTTATGGCAGCAATACCCATTAAATTTGTTGTCTAAATTATATCAAAAAAATAATACATCTATATTCAAAAAATAATTATGAAAAAAATAGTAACTCTTTTCACCTTACTAATTATAATCACATCGTGTACGAGTACAAAATCGACTATAAAAAACATTGATAATGATGCGCCAGGTCTTCAGGTTAATGAAAATAATACCTTTACTATTTCGGAATTCAGTAAAGACAGAAAATACGGTTATGAAAAGGATTACCCAATCAATATTTTTTTCGAAAGTACTCGAAATGTAACGATTAATCAGCAACGTTTTTTGAATGCATTGGCTGGACCAAAAGGCGAAAAAATAACCTATACCAAACTAGAAAGCTGCTGTCCCTTTCCAACAAAAAGAAGCGAAATGGGAGCAGGATTATTGGATGTTTATGAATTGAAATGGGAAGGACAAAAATCGCCAGTAATTTTATATTTAAACATCTACGAAAAAGGAGTTTTGATGGTTCCGTTTGGTTTGAGTTTGAAAAAAAAATAATTCAAAACCACAAATCCTAACTATCTTTGCGCATTCAAAAATCACACTATGAACATACACCATATTCCACAAATAAAACATACCGATAGCGGCAACTTCTTTTTATTAGCTGGGCCTTGCGCCATTGAAGGCGAAGAAATGGCAATGCGAATTGCTGAAAAACTAGTTGGAATCACTGATAAATTAGAAATTCCTTTCGTTTTCAAAGGTTCCTTTAAAAAAGCCAATCGCTCCAGAATTGACAGTTTTTCAGGAATTGGAGACGAAAAAGCACTGCGAATTCTTCAAAAAATTTCAACAACTTTTGGAGTTCCCACCGTGACCGATATTCACACCAATGAAGATGCCGTAATGGCTGCCGAATATGTCGATGTGTTGCAAATTCCAGCTTTCTTAGTACGTCAAACTGATTTAGTCGTGGCTGCTGCCAATACCGGAAAAGTAGTCAACCTGAAAAAAGGACAATTTATGAGTCCCGAAAGTATGAAACATGCCGTTCAAAAAGTATTGGATTGCAACAATCAAAATGTGATGGTGACCGATCGTGGAACCATGTTTGGATACCAAGATATGATTGTTGATTTTCGCGGAATTCCAACGATGCAACAATACGCAACTACCGTTCTAGACGTTACTCATTCCTTACAACAACCCAACCAATCTGCTGGTGTAACTGGCGGAAGACCCGATATGATTGAAACCATAGCCAAAGCCGGAATTGCCGTAGGTGTCGATGGAATATTCATAGAAACTCATTTTGACCCAGCCAATGCCAAAAGTGATGGTGCCAATATGTTGCATTTAGACTATTTCGAAGCCTTAATGACCAAGTTAGTCGCCATCCGAAAAACCATAAATCAATTTTAAATTTCACATTTTGAAAACTATAATTTCATTCTCCGCTTTACTATTTCTTTGCATTTCTTGGAGTTCTTTTGCACAAAATGACAGCATCAAACAAGAACGATATACCGCTCACAACAAAGGGAAATTTACCATTTCTTGGGGTGGAAATAGAGAAAAATATTCGCAATCCGATATTCATTTTGTGGGTGATGATTACAATTTTATGGTGCAAAGTGCCGATGCGCACGACAAACCAAAAGGTTGGCACGTTGATTATATCGTGCCGGGAAGTATGACAAAACCGCAAACCAATTTCAAACTGGGTTATTTTTTCACCGACAAATACAGTGTATCTATTGGAGTGGATCACATGAAATATGTAATGACTCAAAACCAAACGGCTAACGTAACTGGTTCTATTAATTTACCTGCAGATCAATCAGGATCTTATTACAACGGTGGTTATGCTAATACACCCATAGATATGTCTCAAAATGGCGCTCAGGAAGGTGGTTTTGAGGAAGGTACTACTCAGGAAGGTATTCCTGCTTTTCTAATGTTCGAACACACCGATGGTCTAAATTATGTTTATACCGAAATTGCCCGTCAAGATGATATTTCGAAATGGTTTGGCATCAAAAACACCGATAAATTTCAAGTAAACATCAATGAAGGATTTGGTTTTGGGCTGTTATATCCAAAAACAAATACTACCCTTATGGGCAAAGAAAGATACGATCAGTTTCACGTATCAGGATATGGAACCTCGATTAAGGCAGGAATTAACTTTACTATTTTCAAGTATTTCACTATCGAAGGAGTGCTTAAAGGTGGCTACATCAATATGCCCGACATTCGAACAACCAAAAGTACAGCTGACAGTGCCTCTCAGGAATTCTTTTTTGCCCAAACCATTATAGCATTTGGAGGAATTTATAGAATCTAAATTTGATCTATCGCTTTATAAAAAATCTCCTTTTAGGAGATTTTTTCATTTATACAAACTAAAAAGCGATTTGCATTTGCGATTGCAAAAAAGGATTTCAATCTAATCCCGAAACACAAACTCATTCATTTTAAAATCCAGAACATCGGATTATACAGCACGGTTTAAATAAATAAAGAGTTGTTTTGATTTCTTAGAATAAAAAAATACTACATTTGGTAGAAATACAAAGCGAAACAACCCTATCTAATCAACTAATAATTAGACCTATAAGTATTTTTTTACCTTCATTCAAATTATGAATCTTGCTGTTGGAAACTGTGCAAAGTTCTGATTTAGCTTTTATCAAACTAAATAACAATAGAAATTGATATGAAAGACAATAGAGAAACACCCATTACTATTTCCAAAGACGAGTTCAAAAAAATAGGCTATCAATTAATCGAGACCTTATCTGATTTCATTGACACTATTGATAAAAAACAGGTTACCACGGGAGAAACACCAAAACAAATACAAACCGTTTTAGGTAATGCTTCACTGCCTGAACAAGGCACTTCCGTTTCAGAATTATTTTCCAAGACTTCCGATTTGTTACTCAACCATTCCTTGCTCAACGGACACCCCAAATTTTTTGGATACATCACTTCATCTCCGGCACCAATTGGAGCATTGGCTGACTTGTTGGCTTCAGTCGTCAATCCCAATGTGGGCGCGAATATTTTAAGTCCGATGGCAACCGCAATCGAAAAACAGACCGTGAAGTGGCTGGCCGAATTTATTGGAATTTCTCCCGGCTGTGGCGGAATATTGGTAAGTGGTGGCAATATGGCCAATTTTACGGCTTTCTTGGCTGCAAGAACGGCCAAAGCCCCAAAAAACCTAAAGGAAGACGGTTTAGCGAATACGCATGGAGAAATGGTTATGTACTGTTCAAAAGCAACTCACACTTGGGTTGAGAAGGCAGCAGTATTGTTCGGACACGGTTCAAAAGCCATTAGATGGATTCCTACGGATGCCGAAAATAAAATGAATACGGAACTATTATCACAAACAATTAAGGACGATTTGCAGCAGGGGAAAAAACCATTTCTTGTAATTGGAAATGCGGGAGATGTCAGTACAGGTGTAGTGGATAATCTTTCGGCAATAGCGGCTATTTGCAAAGCGCAAGATTTATGGTTTCATATTGACGGTGCTTATGGAATTCCTGCCGCTGTAATTCCAAAATATAAAAATTTATTTGACGGAATTCAGGATGCAGACTCCATTGCCCTTGACCCACACAAATGGCTTTACGCACCCCTTGAAGCAGGTTGCACATTAATAAAAAATCCGCAACACCTCATTGACACCTATAGCTCCCATCCCGTTTATTATAACTTCAGCAATCAGGATGACGAACCCACAACGAATTATTACGAATATGGTTTTCAAAATTCAAGAGGATTCAGGGCTTTAAAAGTTTGGATGGCTTTGCAACAAGTGGGAAAGAATGGTTACATAGAAATGATTGCGGAAGACATCGCGCTATCCGAATTGTTGTTTGAAGAAGCCAAAAAACATCCGGAGCTTGAAGCAGTAACACAAAACCTGAGCATTACCACTTTGAGATATACTCCTATTGGCTTCACGCAAGACGAAACTTATTTGAATACCTTAAATGAAAAATTATTGAATGAGCTGCAACAAGGAGGTGAAGTGTTTTTGTCCAATGCTGTTATTGAAGACAAATATTGTTTAAGATGTTGCATCGTAAATTTTAGGACTTCCAGAAAAGACATATTAGAAATGGTTGACATAATAGTTCGTGAAGGACGAAAAATCCACGAAATACTTCAAAAAAAATGACAACAGTTTTAGTTGCCTATTGTTATAGATAGCTATGAAATGGTGACTTCGCAATGCGCAAACAAGTCCAAATACAGAGGCTTTTACGCTAATTCCATGAGTAACTTAACGGAAAAACACATTGCTTGCGGCCTGATTTACAATCCTGCAGCAATCCAATTTCTCAAAAAAGGGGCAGCAAAAGGGGCACAAATCAAAAACGTGCAGGATATGCTTATTTTTCAAGTGGAAAAGGTTTGGAAGATATAGAATAAATAATAGTATTTATTCTAAATTGTAAGTATTTATTCCTATTTTAGCTTCTCTAAAAAAGGATCCCGTTTATCATAAATATTAACCGATTATCTCGTTATTGAGATTTTAGTATAAATCAAAAACACCCTATATGTCTTTAACTTTACGCAACATTTTTACCATTATAATTTTTACAATATTACTTCCTAATCTTGCAAAAGCCCAACCAAGAACAGGGAAATTTATTGATATTTCCGTAGGCCTCGGATTAACTGCTCCTTATGACGATATCGATATTACAAGCTCTGGTTTTTATGCACAAGGAGAATATGTAATTGGGATAACCAAATGGTTCGGTGTAAGGCCATATGCTGGACTTGTTGTAACATCAGCTGATAAAAACGCTTATCAACAAGACCAACCAAATTACAAAGTGACCTCTAAAGCCTTTTTATTTGGAGGAAAAGCTCGAGTTGCTGCTCCTATTCCTTGGGTTGCTCCCTATTTTGAAATTGGTATTGGTGCTTCTATAGGTTCTTTTGAGGCCTATACTCCATATACTAATATTAAAAAAAATGGAATAGTTATGCATATTCCTTTTACTATTGGGCTGGCATTAGGTCCCAAACATAATTTAGATGTTGCATTTACCTATTATTATCAGCCCTCTGTAGAGCAGTTTTCTGGAGCGGCAGCCATAGGATTTTCTTTTCCATTAAAATAATCTAACAGAAAGAAACCTCAAAAAACCCTAATCTGGAAATACAAACTCATTCATCGTAAAATCTAAAACATCCGATTTTACTGCAGTGCGAATGATTTCATCGATGCCTTTTTCGAGCAATAATGGCGTGGTGTATTTTCGGCTGGTAGCGATTACGGTTTCATCAAGCATCATTTTGAAAAAATACTTTCCGTTGGCAGCCCTTGCTTTTACGTAAGTGTATTTTTCGATATTGGCTTTTATGGCTTCAATACAATCTTCACACTCCATTTTGAGCTCTATCGAAGGACTCGTGAAAATAGTTTTCCCTTTTCGGGATGTGAATACAAATTTATAACGATCATCAAATCGCTTGCTGATAACGAATGTTCCCATAGAATGAGGCGGATAGTAAATGGAGTTAAAAAAGTAAAGAAGCGTCTCTACTTTTGGAAAATGTGCTATAAATTATGATTTATACTGTCACAATTTCGCTTTGAGATTGTCTTTCACTTCATCGAACCATTCGTTGCGAAGAATACTCAAAATAATACTGTCTCGTCGCACCTCGCTGCCAAAAGTTGGCATATGATTTCGCAACACACCTTCGACTTTGCAACCGATGCTTTTCATGGCGGCAATGCTGCGCTCATTGTTGTTGTCGGCACGAAATTCCACGCGCTCCATTCCGAGGGTTTCAAAAGCAAATTGCAAAAGGAGAAACTTACAATGCTTGTTAAGTCCTGTTCCGCGAAAATCTTTTCCGTACCAGGTGTAACCCAATTGCAGGGTTTTGAACGGCAATTGAATGTCGTAAAAACGGGTGCTTCCGGCATACTTTCCTGATTTCTTGTCAACAACGATGAAAGGAAATTCGGTTTGGTTGGCTCTAGCTTTTAAAGCAATTTGAATATAATGAGTAAGATTTTCTTTTCCGTTGGCTCGAACCAACGAATATTCCCAAGTTTCGGGTTCGTTGAGAGAGATTTCCAATAAGTTTTCTACATCGGATTCCTGCAATGGACGAAGCAAAACAAAGTCGTCTTCGAGGATTGTATTTTGTGGGAAGCTATAATTTATTGACATACGATTTCTATTGAATTAGCCACAGATGACACAGATTAAACGGATTTTTTGATTTGATTTGTATGTAATGAAGAAAATCTATTCGTTGAATTCGTCGTAACGAACCGGAACTTGTGGGTCGTAGAGTGGACATTTGAATTCTTCCAAAGTATCGGCTAGCAGATTCATTGTTTTACCTTCGGTACCGTAACAATCGATTTGGATGCTTTGTGGCGTGGTTTTTACTTGAAAAGCACCTTTTCCTTTCGTGTTTTTCCAACTATTTTCATCTACTTTTTCCCAAGTGGAGAAAATTGAATTAATACGATTCAGGATTACTTGCACGGGAAGAATTTCAAGACCTTCTACTTCTTGTTGTTCGACCAAGGCTTCGTAAACCAAATGATGGTTGAGATAGATTCCGTCCTGATATTGCCAAAAAAGTAGTTCGTACATTAGGGAAAAGGTTAAGTGTTTAAAAAAAGTTTAATTGGTTAAGGGTTTAAAAGCTTAAAAAAAATTAATGAATCATCGATTAACAAATTAACCTTTTAATCAATTAACCCATTTTAATATTCGAAAGTACCGTATTCGCTGGTAATAGTCAGTTTTTTAGCATCGGCGGCTTCAACTCTACCCACGATTTGCGCGTTGACATTGAATGATTTTGAAATCGCAATAATGTCTTGAGCAACGGCTTCGGGAACGTAAATTTCCATACGATGACCGCAGTTGAATACTTGGTACATTTCTTTCCAATCAGTTTTAGATTGCTCTTGAATCAATTGGAACAATGGGGGAACTGGGAATAAATTATCTTTTATGATATGTAGATTTTGCACAAAATGTAAAATCTTGGTTTGCGCTCCTCCACTGCAATGCACCATTCCATGAATTTCATTGGACGAATATTTATCCAATATTTTCTTGATGATTGGCGCGTAGGTTCTGGTTGGCGAAAGCACTAATTGTCCTGCATCGATTGGAGAATTTTCGACAGCATCGGTCAATTTTACCTGACCTGAATAAATTAATTCTTCAGGAACGGCTGAATCGTAACTTTCAGGGTATTTGGTTGCCAAATATTTACCGAAAACATCGTGACGTGCTGATGTCAATCCGTTGCTTCCCATTCCGCCATTATAGCTTTTTTCGTAAGTAGCCTGACCGAAAGATTCCAATCCTACGATTACGTCACCTGCTTTGATATTCGCATTATCAATCACCTTAGAACGCTTCATACGAGCCGTAACGGTTGAATCGACGATGATCGTTCGAACAATATCGCCCACATCGGCAGTTTCTCCACCCGTTGAATGAATGGTTACGCCAAAAGAATCCAATTCCTTGATCAGTTCTTCGGTTCCGTTGATGATGGCTGAAATGACTTCGGCAGGAATCAGGTTTTTGTTTCTTCCAATGGTGGATGAAAGCAAAATATTATCGGTGGCTCCCACACACAATAAATCGTCGATATTCATAATCAAAGCGTCTTGCGCAATGCCTTTCCAAACGGAAATATCGCCCGTTTCTTTCCAATACATATACGCCAAAGACGATTTTGTTCCTGCGCCATCTGCGTGCATTATCAAACAATAATCTTCATCATTGGTTAAATAATCCGGTACAATTTTGCAAAAAGCTTGAGGAAATAATCCTTTGTCGATGTTTTTTATGGCGTTGTGCACATCTTCTTTAGATGCTGAAACTCCTCTTTGTGCATAACGTTTGCTAGAATCTGAACTCATTTTATAGGTGTGTTGTTGTGGCGCAAATATAAATCTTTTTTTTGGGTTTTGCCTATACTGTTTTGCGGTCACACGCTTTGCAATGCGTCATTCTTGCTATTTGTCACGCTGGAAGCGTCTAGGTTATGTTGCTCTCGTGCGATGAGACGCTTCCAGCGTGACAAACATGGAATGGATTTAGTAAATCAATGGCACACAGATGACACGGATTGAACAGACCGAAACGGATTTTTTTGTTTAATATGATAAAAAAAATGCCTCTCTTTAGAAAGGCATTTTAAGAATCTTAGCAACTGATTATTTGGTAAGCAACAATTCTCGGTATTTGGTCAATGTCCAACTTTCGTCATCGACTAATAATTCGAGTTTGTCGCAGTGATTTCTGATTTGTTCGAAATAAGGCTTCACTTTATCACAATACGCTTCGGCCATAGCTTGAGCATTCTCCAAATGGTTGGCTTTTTTTCTTTCATTAGTCATCGCTTCCACTTTGGAATTAATTCCTTCGATGTGTCCAGAAATTTCTTTGATAAGAATTATTTGCTCTTTAGCCAATGTTTTAAACTCATCTCCAAAAATATCTTTCAAACCTTTCACATTTTCGATCAAAGTATTTTGATAACGAATAGCAGTCGGGACAACATGATTGATAGAAAGATCACCCAAAACTCGGCCTTCGATTTGAATTTTCTTAGTATATTCTTCCAATTCAATTTCATAACGAGCTTCCATTTCTACGTGATTCAAGATTCCCAATTCTGAAAATAAATCCAAAGCTTGTTTAGAAACTCTAGCTTTCAAAGCTTCGGGAGTGGTTTTGAAATTGCTCAAACCTCTTTTGGCAGCTTCTTTTTCCCAAACTTCGCTGTAACCATCGCCTTCAAAAAGTATTTTTTTAGAAACTTTGATGTATTCTCTTAAAACATTGAAAATAGCTTCATCTTTTTTCAATCCTTTGGTATCAATCAAAGCATCTACTTCAATTTTGAAATCTTTCAATTGTTTAGCAACGATGGTATTCAAAGTGGTCATTGCATTGGAACAATTGGCAGAAGAACCTACAGCTCTGAATTCGAATTTATTTCCTGTAAAGGCAAATGGCGAAGTTCTATTTCTGTCGGTGTTATCCAAAATAACTTCTGGAATTTTCCCCACCACATTCAATTTTAAATCGGTTTTTTCTTCTGGCGATAATTTACCGTCGGTTACGCCCTCTAATTCGGCTAAAACTTTGGTCAATTGTTCTCCAATAAAGACTGAAATAATAGCCGGTGGTGCTTCATTGGCACCCAATCTATGATCGTTACTGGCGGTTGCAATGGCAGCTCTCAATAAAGTTTCATAATCATTTACCGCTTTGATGGTGTTGATAAAGAAAGCCAAAAATTGCAAATTACTCATTGGAGTTTTACTAGGACTCAACAAGTTAACACCGGTATCCGTGGCTAACGACCAGTTGTTGTGTTTTCCTGAACCGTTTACTCCTTTGAATGGTTTTTCGTGTAATAAGACTTTTAAATCATGACGCTCGGCCACTTTTTGCATCACATCCATCAACAAGCAATTGTGGTCGACAGCTAAGTTGGTTTCTTCGAAAATGGGTGCCAACTCAAATTGGTTAGGAGCAACTTCATTATGACGCGTTTTTACAGGAATTCCGAGCAACATGCATTCTTGCTCTAAATCTCGCATATAAGTCAAAGCACGAGTTGGAATAGAACCAAAATAATGATCGTCTAATTGCTGTCCTTTGGCAGAAGTATGACCTAACAAAGTTCTTCCCGTCATCAAAATATCGGGGCGAGAATTGGCTAAAGCACTGTCAACCAAGAAATATTCTTGTTCCCATCCGAGGGTTGCTGTAACTTTTTTTACATTTTTGTCAAAATATTTACAAATATCGGTTGCAGCTTCATCAATGGCAGATAAAGCTCTCAACAATGGAATTTTATTGTCTAATGCTTCTCCTGTATAAGAAATAAAAACCGTTGGAATACACAAAGTGGTACCATAAATAAACGCTGGAGATGTTGGGTCCCAAGCGGTATAACCTCTTGCTTCGAATGTGTTTCTAATGCCTCCATTTGGAAAACTAGACGCATCGGGCTCTTGTTGAACTAACTGTCCGCCACCAAATTTTTCGACAGGATCGCTACCATCATACGAAGTTTCGAAGAAAGCATCGTGTTTTTCGGCTGTAGTTCCTGTTAAGGGCTGAAACCAATGGGTGTAATGAGTCACACCTTTTGATAAAGCCCACTCTTTCATACCCATAGCGATATAATCAGCTAATTTTCTATCTATTTTTGTTCCATTCAGAACAGCACCTTGTACTGCTTTTAAAGCATCCGAAGTCAAAAATTGCTTCATCGCTTTTTCATTAAAAACATTCGAACCAAAAATAATTGATTTCCTGTCAGTCTCCTCAAAATGGACTGGTTTTCTCGTAGAAGCTTCGTTTAAAGCTTGAAAACGTAATGTTGCCATAATTTCGATAATTTTTAACAAAGGTAATTATTAATTTTAGCATATAAAAAATTTTAATTTTACAATATTACCCATATAATTATAGGGTATTCACAAAAATAACATCATACAATTAATTTACACCCCATTGTTTTACACTAATAATACTTTTAATTTATATTTGCATAATAATAAAACAACACTTAATTAATTTATATTGTTATGGCAAAAATTAAACTAGAGTACCTTTGGTTAGACGGATACGAACCAACTCAAAATCTTAG
>Ga0209717_1001658_pt1 | contig 23291 bp, 23 predicted proteins | sample AD_UKC048_MetaG_FD_184418 | JGI IMG/M metagenome (GOLD analysis project Ga0209717, IMG submission 184418) | Active sludge microbial communities of municipal wastewater-treating anaerobic digesters from USA - AD_UKC048_MetaG (SPAdes) (version 2) | ecosystem: Engineered > Bioreactor > Anaerobic >... | reverse complement strand
GCCAATTATACATAAAAACGGGTTTAATTTTGCCATAACCTCGCTATTTCTCTAATATTTCAGCCACTAAAAAAGTAAGCTCTAAAAACCAACCCTTTTTAAACATTACTGCTCTCTAAATTCTATATTCCAAAGATATGGAATGCTGAATCTGTTTTGTACTGGAATTTATTTTTTGAACCAGTCATTTATGTACGCAGATTCAATCTTCATAAAGAAAAATGTTTCTTTGTTAGAAAAGAAACTAAAATGGAGGAGAAATAAATGAAGAATATAAATGTAAAGAAAGTAGTTGCTGGCGCAGCAGCACTTGCATTAGGCGTAGGTGTTCTTGGCGTAGCAATAGCTGGTAACAACAATGGTACGACATTTGGTACAGTTGCACAGTCAGATGTTTACACGACATCATCAATGACACCAAAAGTTAGTATAGTTACCGGAACAATCGGAGACGATGATGCATGGGCACAAAACATTGCAAACGCAATTGCAAGTAATGCAAAGAGAGAGAACCCAGATTATGCTTCATGGGTACCATCCGATGGCACAACCACTTCAGAGATGGACGATGGTTTATTAATAGACGACATCGCAATTGAGATAGATGGTGGGAGCATAGCACCGATAGAATTAGATGACGGAGATTATGCTAAATTACACGATGAAGATCTAGAAGGAGAATACCACGATGACGATTTAGACATAAACGAAAAAGAGACATTAACTGTTGATGGTACAATGGGTTTCATGGCTGATAAAGACTCAGAAAGCTTTATGTTTTTAATAGAATCAGAAGGCATAAATTATACTGCAGACTTTTCAGAAGATGGCGGAATACCTGTTAAATTTTCAACACGCGATGATTTATCAATCTATTTTATGGGTCAATTATATGATGTCCAAAAAGTAGAAAGTGACGGTGCAAAGATTACATTAGTTGGTTCAGGCGGAACACAAGCATACACAACCGGTTCATCAATGAATGTAACAGGAACTGATGGCGAAGAATATACTTTGGTTGTTGGAAATGCATACGGCAGTTCTGGCGATGACTTATCAATTAATTTGTCATTAATGCAAGGCGACACAAAAAAGAAATCTCAAATGTTTGAAGAAGACGACACAATCGAATTCGATGGTTACGAATTAGATGAATCAATTTCTGTTGTAAAAGTTTACGATGATACAAGTACTGTTAACGAAGACATTGTTGAGTTAAGTGTTGGTTCAGGTGGATTACTTGTATTAGAAGACGGCGAAGCATTACCAGGTTATGAGAACGATGATGAAGACAAGTTATGGTCTGTAGGCATTACACACGATAAAAACAACATTACAAAAATCCGCGTTTATAACGACGAAAAAGTATGGGATAACGAAGACTTAACAGAAGATGACGATTTAGGTTTAGTTCCAGGCGATGAGATTGAATTACCATTAGGCTTTGGTTCAATAAAGTTCTTAGAAGATCTTACAGAAGAGACATTAGGGACATTGACAGTAGGCGGTAACGAAGTCACATGGGAAGATAGAAAATTAAGAGAGCACACCGCACAAATTTTCTACGAAGATGTTCAAGAAGAAACAATCACAATTGACGGCAAGAACGACTATTATTTCGTAACAGACGGAATCGATGTAAATATTATGGAAAACGATGAAGACGGAACATTAGTAGACACCATATCAACTTTAGGAACCGTAGAACTTGAAGGTGCAAACGACACAACATTAGATTATACTGCAGTAATCTATGATGAAGACAAGATTGCTTTAGTATTAGATACCGCAGATATCGACTTTGCAGACGGTAAAGCAACTTGGGCAATAGTCGGTGCAGAAGCCGTAATCTATGATTATAATTCAGAAGACACTGACTCAGGAGTATACATTGACGAAGAAGGTGTTGCATATGCTACATTAACAATCACAGAAAATTCAGTAGATACAAACTTCTTTATAGATGTTGCTACAGGTAACTTAGTTAATACTGCATTAGATGAAGACGATGTAGACGACTACAACTTTTGGTCAGCATCAGCACCACGCGGTCAAGCAGACTATAATGCTGGCACAAAAACCTTAAATAGCGAAGATGCAGAAGACGACTTAGGTATGTTGTACACTCCATTTGGTTCATACATCGAAGTAGATGGCGATACCGGTAAATTTATTGCACCTGAGGGTCAAAGATACTTACAAGTTGCAGTAGGCGGAGTAGTAACAACCTCAACAGGCGGTACAGAAGAGAACCCATATGATGAATACATTATGACTCCAGTAACCGTATCAGATCTTCTAAAGAAAGACTCTATGGCAGCAACCGGTACCTTAATCGTAGTCGGTGGACACCTTGCAAATACAGTAGCAGACGGTATAACAAACGATTCATTAGCACAAGAAGGCCAATGGATAATGGGTAAACACTCAAACGGTAATATCTATGTTGCAGGTTGGACAAAGGCAGACACAGGTACAGCAGCAGGCGAATTAGTAACCACAATAAATGGTTGGTAAATAAGTCTAAAACCAAAATTGTAAGCCAATAACTTACAATTTTCTTTTCTTTTTCTTTTTAGTTTAATTTAAAACTTGCTATCAGACTACATAAAAAAGACGATTTTTGTCAATTAGCGTTGTTCATCTTGTTGACCAAAAAAGCCTGTTTTTGTTCATCCCACTGACCAATTTAAAAATGTTTACTTTCATAGATATTTGTGTGTGGATATGAATGAAATTATATTTTCTAAAATTTTACTTGAAAGTCAAAATAAAAAGACAATAATAAAGGATTTCCCAAAGAAGAGATATTTGTATGCTGATTTACTCAATTCAAAATCGAATTATTTTATTGGAATTTTTGGTCTAAGAGGCATAGGAAAAACCATCTTGTTATTGCAATTATTTGATAAATCCAATGATGCAATCTATTTTTCAGCAGATTCTATTTATTTATCTAAATATACATTATATGATATTCTTAAATTTCTTATAAAAAAAGGATATAAAAAAATATTTATAGATGAAATTGCTTATAAAGATAATTGGCAACAAAATTTAAAAACAATATATGATGAAGAAAAAGTAAAAGTGTATTTTACAAGCTCTTCTTCACTAAATATATTAAAAGGCGCAGATTTATCTAGACGCGTATTGTTATTTGAATTAAAGCCTGCGTCTTTAAGAGAATATATTAATATAATGTATAATCAAGAAATAAAACCAATTAAACTAGAGGAATTATTAGATAATAAAATAAGAAAAAAAATATTAAATAAACACATTTCTTATTTTGATTATTATGAAGAATATTACAAATTTGGGGGATTTCTATATAATAAAGAGAAAGATTTATCTGAATTTTATAAGTCCGTAGATAGTATATTAAAGAAAATAATATATTCTGATATCAGCAATATCAGATCAATTAATCCAAAAGTGGAAACAGATATTTATAATATTTTATACTTATTGTCTACTTCTTCTCCTTTTGAGATGAATTATTCTAAGTTATCAAAATCAATTACAGCAGTTAGCAAAAATACATTAATTGCAATAATTGCAGATTTAGAAAAAATAAATCTTATTAAACAATTAAAACCATGTAATTCCGGATACCCATTAATTAGAACCGAACCAAAGATATTTTTAAATTTACCATTTAGATATTTCTTTAATAATTCTTTAAGTAAAACGCCAGATACCGGGTCTTTAAGAGAAGATTTTTTTGTATATTCTACAAGCCCGGAGTGTTATGTTAAAACCGGCAAATCAAAATCCGCAGATTTTATGTTAAATAACAAAGTATTTGAGATAGGTGGAGAAAACAAGAAAAATAATCAAAATGCAGACTATATAGTAGTAGACGGATTAACTTGCGAAAATAATAAGATTCCTTTATTTTTATTTGGATTTTTGTATTGATATTAGGTGATTCTTACAGATTGGACAGCAAACGATACAGGTACAGCTGCACAAGAATTAATCACAGCAATACAAACCTGGTAAATTCCAAAATAGAATTGTAAGCTAATAACTTACAATTTTCTTTTCTTTTTCTTTTTAGTTTAATTTAAAACTTGCTATCAGCCCATTTTTGTGATTATTTTTAGTTTTTGGCAATTAGTTAATTATTTAAATATAATTGTCTATAAATATATTATATGCAAACAAAAAACTATATGACTTTTCAAGAACAAATTATTTATGAAGTTATAAAAGATACAAAGACTTCCTTTTCTACAATGGATATTTGTGCTCTTTTTCCAGAATTAAAGAAACAAAGAATAAATGAATTACTTCTTTCTTTAAAACAAAAAGGACATATTAATCAATTAAAAAAAGGCACATATGAAATAAATCAACTAAAAACAAACATTGAGCTTTTTAAAGAAGCACTATCTATCTATTCGGGATATATCTCTTTTCTATCTGCTCTAAGATATTATAATCTAATAGATTATGAGCCAACAACAGTATTTGTTTCTACAATAAATAAATCAAAAGAACTAACAAATAACTCTGCTGTTTTTAAATATATTAATCAAAAAAGGAATTATTCAGACTATGTTTCAAAAGATGGAATATTTGTTTCAAGTCTTGAGAAAACAATATTTGATTGTTTTTATAAACCACAGTATAGCGGCAATTATTCTGTAATTACAAAAGCAATTTTTGATTCTTGTAAGAATATTGATTGGAATAATCTTAAAAAAATCTATGAAAAACACGCAAGTCCTAGGCAATTTCAAATAACAGGTTATATTCTAGAATTATTAAAAAAAAGAACAAATTGTGAAATCCCCAAAAACACCATTGATTTCTTCAAATTCAAAAAAAAATCAATAGTAAAGTTAATAAACAACAACACCAAATCAATATATATAAAAGAATGGTTACTTCAAGATAATCTTGGAGAAAGAGAAATACTTTCTTGGTGGTTTTAATTTGGAATTAAAAGATATAAGAAAATTGGCTTTAAGTAATGAGTTATCAATAAACTATATCTTAAAAGATATAGAAATTTCAAAAATCTTCAAGCAACTAGAATCAAAACTAGAAAATGTGGTCTTAAAAGGAGGAACAGGCATAAATAGAGTTTATTTTAAAAAAGAGAATAGGCGTTTTTCTGAAGATATAGATTTTGATATCTATTCCAAAGAAGATATAAATATAGTAAAAGAAAAATTATATATAAAATTAAAAGAGATATTAAAAGACTATATTGTAGAAAAGCCAAGAATTATGAATGAAACAATAAGATACGATATATACTATAAAGGCATACAAAAAGACAAAATAAAATTAGAGTTTAAACTAAACAAAGGAATTATAAAAAATACAAATCAAAAGATTGTAGATTTTGGTTTTGTTCCAGAGACTGCATCAATATTTTTAATATACGATCTAGAAGAATTAATTAATCAAAAGCTTTTAGCTTTTGTAAACAGAACTGATGGAAAAGACGCTTATGATCTTTATTATTTATTACAATTAGAATACAACAAATCAAAACTAAAAGAAGAGTTACTAAAAAGATCAAAAGAGAAAGTAAAATTATTGCTTCAAGATAAAAAGCAAATCAAATATCTAGAAAACTCAATAAATCACTACATCCCTAAATCAAGAAGACAGGCCTTTGTAGGTCTCTTAACTAATCTTTTGGAAATGTTGTGATTTTTTTCTATTTTTTAGTAAAACAATTAGCCATATAAAATATATAGCTATATAATATTTTAATAAATAAACAATATTTAAGGGGTAATTAATTATGTCTAAAATAATATCTAAACTTTTCATATTTTTATTTTTAATGCTTTTTTCAAGTTCTGTTTTTTCTTCTAACACCTGTACCGTAGAGGTTGAAAATGCAGTAATAACTGACTCCGACCTAAATCAAGTAATAACAATTACTTTTAATCAAGACATGAATATAGACTATAATCCAGATATTAATTTTAATAATGCAATAATAGGCACTTGGACGGAAATTTCAGAAAGCATAGGCTGGACTGACAGCAACATATACACCTATGCAATTGCAATTCCTGATGCTAATGAAGAATCAACAGTTCCTGTAATTGTTTCTGGAGCAATAGGTTTAGATGGAAACCCAATGGATGTAAATAACGAAGTTACATTTTTAATAGACACTAAAGAGCCGACAGGGTATTCTGTGGATTTTGATCAAGATTATGTTAATTCTACAAATATAAGTGCAATTTCGTTTACTTTTACTACTGCAGAATTAGGCGCAACATTTAATTATTCTATAGATGATTCAAATATAGATACCAATGCAGAATCTAATTCCGGGACAATTGCAGATGTAAATGGATTTGTTATTGTTAATAATCTTTCTGGTCTGAATGATGGGACACTAACATTAAGTGTCACATTAACAGACACAAATGGTAACATAAGTGCTGCGGTAGAAGATACAATAGTAAAGGATACAATTGCCCCAGTATTATCTCAAATAACAATTCCAAACAGATTTGGAATGACTTTAAGCTTTAATGAAGATGTGAATTTCGATACCAATAGCGAAGATACGATAAGTAAAATAACTGTTAATGGAGAAGAAGATGTTGTTTCTGAGGTAGAGTTTGGAGATAATATAGTTACATTTTATTTCTATCCTGCGTTCTTTACAGATCTAAATATTGATTCTTTTGTAATTGATGAAAATGCGTTTGTTGATTTATATAATAATTCTCTACCAGAAATAGACGGCACATATCTTGGTTCAATAATAATAGACGATAACGCCTTTCCATATTCTATGGTTGATCCAATTATAAATGATGAAAATCATTTAATTATCCGATTAACAGAAGCTTTATATTTAGAAGATGGAAATCAGTTACAAGACGGAAATGACTTAACAGATTACTATTTAACTTACGATGTCAATACAGATAATTTTTCTGCAATCTATCATTATGATGATGAAAATGGCTATTATATTGATTTTGTAACAACAGATTCTAATGACGGCGCAACAATAATAATTGACGATATTAATTATCCATTAGTTGATGATTCTAACAACCCATACACCCCAATTCATTTGTTATTAGATGGAGGAAGCTGGTCCTTTAAAAGAATAGTTTCAGATGGAGATACAATAATTGACTTTGAACCAGACGATTCAAGCTATAGTATAATTATTCCTTCAGATATCAATTCAGAACTACCAATTGATTTAAATCTTTCTGGAATATTATATGGAGATTATGACTTATTAGTTCCAGACGGAGATGATTTCTTCCTTGAAAGACAAACAGCAACAACAAAATATTCTGTAACAATACCTGCAGGCACAACCATAACAGGCGAAGACGGTTGGGATGGTTTAATTACTCTTCCAATAATAACTGATAATTTTACAATCACAAATGGCGCTGCAGATGTTACAATCAATATCGGTAGTGGTTTTGGTTTAACCTTTGATAAAGCAGTAAAGATTTTAATTGGAGATATGAATGGCAAATCTGCAGCATATAATGACGGTACAACACATCTAATAACTGCCTGTAATACAGACTTAAGTGATGCAAATTCAGAAACCGCAACAACCGATCTAAACTCTTGGAATAAAACAGATTGTTCTTCTTCGAATGGAACAGATTTAATAATTTGGACAAAGCACTTTACAGACTTTGCAGCATACACCCCAACAGAAGAAGATGACGATGGCGGCCCAGGTGGAGGCTCTGATGATGATGAGGAAGAAGACGAAGATGAAGCAAGTTGTTCAGATATAGATATAACAACCACGTCAATAACAATTTATTCAGATAGCACAAGCACAAAATCAATAGCTCTAATAAACGATTCTGAGGATTTTGATTTTGAAATAGAAGATATAACAATAACAGAAGCAACAGGTATAGATGTTTCTATTGTCGATGAGCCAGAAGATGTTGCTTCTGAAGATTCAGAATATTTAAAAATAGAATTAGAAACAGACGAATTTAGTTCTGCAACCACAAAAACTATTGAATTAGAAATAGAGGGCGTCTTTGATGATGACGATGAAACTGATTGTTCAATAGATCAAGATATAAGCGTAAGAATACAGCTTGTTTCTGCAGATGAAGAAGGTGAAGAACCAGAAGTCGTGGAGGCAGATACAAATGCAACAACATATAACGGCAATACAAGTGATGACGGAGCTATAGACGGAACAACTGACGATTCTGGAGCAAATGCAATTTCAGACAAAACAGAACAATCAGTAACTCCAACAAAAAAGAAATCAAATGATTGGCTTTTCTGGCTTTTAGATCTTTCAATTGTAGTAGTAATTATTGCATTAGTTCTAATTATTAAAAAGAAGAAAGACCCAAGAAGAAGTAGATTATAATTTCTTTTCTTTTTCTTTTGTTTTTAAATTGCTTTCTTTCTATAAGACTATATTTTTAAATCTTGCACTGGACAGCTACCCCCGAAAAGAACGTCCCCTTTCTTATCAAGATATTATTGGTAATCAAGATGAGCGATATAAATCAAATAGCAGTTTTTGAAGAAAAGAATATAAGGAGAATATGGCACCAAGAGGATTGGTGGTACTCTGTGATTGATGTAGTTGGAGCATTGACTGAAAGCTCTGAGCCAAAGCGATATTGGTCAGATATTAAAATCAAGCTGAAAGACGAGTCTGGAATTGAACCGTACGATTATATCGTACCGTTGTAATTAATTGCTGAAGACGGGAAATTAAGAGAAACGGATTGTGCTAATCTTGAAGGTATCTTTAGAATAATACAATCAATTCCTTCAAAGAAAGCAGAGCCCTTCTAAACAAATGGGTTTTTAAATTGTTTTATTAATTAATTATTTAATTAAATAGTGATATTATGGGAACAATAACTATATCTTTGGATAAAAAATCAGAAAATAAATTAAGAGATTGTGCAACAATAATGTATGGTACAAGAAAAGATGCACTAAGTAAAACAATAGTTACTGCAATAGATAAATTAGAAGAAGACAATGTAAAAAAAAGAGACATTTTAACAGAATGTTTAGATAACCCTATAAAAGTAAAAGGCAAAATGCCTAAAACAAGAGCTGAGCTTTATGACAGAAAGATTTTTGATTGATACAAATATTTTAGTCTATGCATTTACTGATTTAGATATTAAAAAAAAAGAGAAAGCGCGAGAAACAATTACTTTCGCCCAAAGCTCTGGTCAAGGATACATTAGCAAACAAAATATAATCGAATTAATTAATACCACTCACAAATTAAAAATAAGAGAGCCAAATAGTCAATTGTGTAAAGTAATATCTGGATTAGAATTTTTAAGAATAATAGATTATTCTACAGGATCTATAAAAAAAGCACTAGATTTAGAAACAAAAGCCAATTTAGATTTTTTTGATTCTTTAATAGTTCAAACTATGCTAGAAAATGATATATATACTATTTACACTGAAAATGAAAAACATTTTAATAGAATAGAAAACTTAAAAGTAATTAATCCATTTAAGTAACCCTATTCTTCTTTTTCTTTATTTTCATTTATTCTTTTTACAATCTTTGGAGCAAAGTCTTCTTTTAACCATTTCTTCCATTCTATAAGAACAGCATTAAAATCAATCTTGCCATGCTCTTCTATCCATTCTTCTTTAATCAGAAGTAGCTTATTATGCACAGCAATTGTGTATTCTGCTTCAAGTAGTTCCATACATTTAAGTTCTCTTGCAAGTTCTACCTGGTATTCTTTTTCATTAGCTAAAAGTTTAATATTGTCCCAGATCTCTTCAATAGACATTCCTGATAACGTTGAAATCTTTGTGAAAAGATCAGAGTCCTTAAGTGCGTCTTCGTTTAATATTAGTGCGTCTTTTCCTGCATCATAAGTCATTAGATCAATTAGTCCGCCTTCGGCATCAGGGTCAGTATTCCAGTGTTTTTTAACTTCTGTAATCTGCACAACTCTTCTATAACTTTTTAATGAACCTTTAAATCTAATTGGTTTTGTCACAATAACAAGATCTGTTGCCTTAAATGAAGTTGTTGGAACACCAAGGTCATTAACAACTCTATCCCAAACAGCATATGCAGAGTCTGCGTGTATTGTTCCCATAACAACATTACCTGCAGCACCAATTCTCATAGCTTCATATAAGACTTTAGCTTCTACACTTCTAACTTCTCCAACAATAATTGCAGAGTCTCCAAGTCTTAAAGCAGTTCTTAAAGCATCCTCTGGCTTAACTTCTGCAGATTCTTCGTCTGAACCAATTGCTGATTTTGTTTTTAGTCTTTGTGCATTAAATCCAATTTCTTTAAAGTACATTATTGGCAATTCAAGTGTGTCTTCCTGAACAATTATTCTTTTGTTCTGTAATATCTCCTGAATTAACGCAGTCATTAACGAAGTTTTACCAGAACCACGAGAGCCAGCAACTAAGATTGTTGAGCTGTTATCAATAAAGAACGATAACATTCCTGCTGCTAAAGGACTTAAAGACTTAACATTTATCAGTTGTGGTAAAGTCCATGGCGTGTCTTTATGTAATCTAAATGCAAAAGCGATGCCGTCTGTTGCTAGGGGCCTGCCAATTGCTGCAACTCTAGTATTAAGATCAGGAAGATCAAAGTCTAAGATTGGGTGAGCATCATCAAAAGGCCTTCCAGACATTGCTCTCATTTTTCCAACTAAGCTTTCTGCTTCTTTGTCAGTATAAAGTATATTTGTTTGGCATTGTCCATATTTGCTATGCACAATATAGATTGGTCTACCCCCAATTGGTGAATCAATATAAACATCTGTTATGTTTCTATCAGACAATACCATTTCTAATATGCCATAACCAATAGTATATCTCGTTACGATTTCAGAAAGTGCAGTGATATCGTCAGGCGCCAAAGCAATTCCATATTTTCTAGCAACATCAGCAATCGTGCTTTGATATATTCTTTGAAAGTATTTTCTAGTGCCTGTTCCAGAAGTTAAAGTTACTTTCCCTGGCTGATAGTTAGCAACCGTGTCTTTAGTCTTTGACAAAACAAAATAATGGTCTGGCGAGAGAGTATACTCTGGCGGATTGATATTATAAATAAATTCAATCTTTTCAGGGTGTTTAAATATTTGAACGGTTGTAGTTAATACTTGATACTCATCAATCAATTCAAATTTCTCTGCATCGCTTCTTAGAAGTTGAGATCCAATAAATGCAGGCTTAATCTGTGCTTCAAAAACGGTTTTATAAACATCAGTTAGATCGTTATAGTCTTTTACTTTTGTTAGTATTGGTTTTAAAATTTTAATAAATTCTGTTTTATCATATTGTTCTTTTAAAGATAACAAATGTTTAAGATTAGCCTTAAAGCATTTTTCACAATCTCTTCCTGCTTGTTCTTCTGCTCTGGCTTTTGTGTTTTCTAATTCTTTAACAAGAGAGATATATGACGCAATCGGGTCATATGTTAAAAGATCTCTAGCAAACCTAATGATATTATTATGTCTTTGCGGATAACAGTCATCACAATCCAAGTCGTCTACTTTAAGATGAGAGGACACCCAGACTGCTCTATTCTCAAAATCCAGTAATAGGTCTACCATGTCTTTAAGAAAAGAAGTTTGTTTTTGAGTATATACTCTTTCATAGACTTCTGCTAAGATTACTTCATCAGCGTCTACAGTTTCTAATATTTTCATGACGTGATATCTACATCTAGGGTCATCAGAAATAGAGGTATTATACACACAATGTCTACAGTCAAAGATAAGCTTTTTCTTTCCCCCCTCATTATCTACTATGTAGTCTCCAACCGTGTAGTTACCAATCTTCATTTTTTATTCTTGTTTTAAATATATTCTAGTAAATATATATCATACTTTATGTTTATATATGTTATTAATTTATCTTACTTTTATATTTTTACTATCATATAGAACTACAAAGTTAGATATTTTAACCTGGCTTTTTATTTTCCAAACTTTTGAGTTTAAATTTCTACCAGATATTTTAGGTGAATCAAAACTTGGCAAATCAATTTTAAATTCAAATTCTTTGTTGTCGCCCACATTAAAGGTTATGTTCTTTTCTAAAGTTATGTCTTTTCTAAATGATGTTAGGTCCCCTTTCTTTCTTTCAAGAACAATGCTCACATCTATACTTTCTGCAACGAATTGTTTTTTGGCATTTACAATTAATTTCCCTGAAATAGTTTCTCCATAATTATACTCTGTTTTATATAGTTTAATTTTAGATTTGCCTTTACCAAAACCACTTCTTGCAAAGTAAATAAAAATAAAAATAAAAACAAATGCAGAAATCACTATAATTAACGCATTCATATTTTTTATAGCCATCATTAACATATCCATATCTCTAATCCCCACATTTTAATTAGAAAGATTAATAACAAAATGTTTTAAAAATAATTGTTTTTCTTTTTTCGCACTGGACAAGTGGTCTAGGTAACTTTTTAATATATTGGTTTCCTAAATATATATTAGGTGAAAAGTATGCAACTTACAAGTGAACAAATCTATTCTATTATTAAAACCCAAAGTGGATTAAGCGACGAGGAGCTTAACCAAAAGCTTGAAGAGATAAAAGAGAAATACCAAGGCCTTTTAAGTGATGTTGGCGCAAACATTCTTCTCTCTAAGCAACTAGGAGTTAATCTAGACTTAAAGCAAAAGACTAGCGCTGTAACTAAAATTTCGGAGATTAATCCAAGCATAGATTCTGTTACTCTTTATGCAAGAATAAAATCCATTCCTCCAGTCAAGACCTATAAATCAAAAGACGGGGGCCACGGAAAGATTCAAGCAGTTTATTTAGAAGATGAAACTGGAATAATTAAATTAAATCTTTGGCAAGACAAAGCAGAGATTATTAAAGAGCAAGGCTTTGAAAAGAACGATTTAGTTTTGATAAAGGATGCAGCAATTAACCAATACAACGAAAAAGTAGAATTGTCTCTAAGACAAGGCGGCCAAGTAATTAAAGACCCCGAAGGCGTAGATATTAAAAATATTAAAGAAAATGTTATTAAGATTTCAGGAATTGATGCTGCGCCTGAAGGCACAGTTGACACCTATGCAAGAATTATAGCAATTTATCCAATAAAGACTTTTAAAAAAGAAGAAAAGGAAAGATTTGTTATTAATTTTGAGATAAGTGACGGTCTTAAGTCAATAAGGTGTATTGCTTTTGATGCTTGGGCACAAGAGATTTCAAATAATTTTAAAAAAGGCGATCTTGTAAGGTTATGTGATGTAAAAATCAAAGATGGGTTATATGATTTAGAGTTATATGTTAATTGGAATTCAACATTAACAAAAGATCCAAAAACAAAAATTAAGATTCCACCATTAAGCGAGCTTGTTTCAAATGATGTTAAAGAGGAAAAGATTAATGCTCTTCAAAACAACAGTAGCTACAAGATTATTGGAACAATCATCTCTGTTAACAAAGGAAATTTAAGGTCATTTAAATGCCCAGACTGTAAAGAAAAGGTCTTTATAATCAATAACGAGTTTATTTGCGAGGCTTGTAATAAACCAGTAGAGCCAGACATGAATATCTTTTCTTCAGTGACGCTAGATGATTCTACAGGCGTAATAAAAGTAAGTCTTTTCAATCAGCTTTTAGAATCAGTTTATGATATTAAAAAAGAAGACTTAAAAAAAGACTTAAGCCAGGAAGAAAAAGACGCAATATTCTCTAAAGCCGAAAGTAAGATTCTTGGAAAGAAAGCAATAGTTACAGGAAAAGCAAAGCAGAACGGTTTTTCCAATCAACTAGAGTTTATGGCAAGCACTTTTGAAATAGAATAAAACATGAAAACAGAATTTAAATACATTCCGCCGTTCTTACCACAAGAGATTTTACAAAAAATAAAGATTGTTGAAAAAAATAACATAAGAACAATTACTTTTCATAATAAAGAACAACTAGAGTTTGCAAAGAAATCAAAAGATTTCTTAGAGGATTTCTTGGATTTCTACGGGTCTTCTAGAATCGATAAATCCAGAATAAAGTTTGGAGGAAAAGAGTTTAGGCCAAATGTTTTTTTTGATACAGTACTATTAGAATATTTAAGCAATTGCGCATACACTGAAAAAAAAGAAATTATCAATTCATTAGTTAAGCTTTCTGGCAAGTATTCAGAAATAGAGCTAGCAAACAAGTTTTCTTTGTTTTTAATAAATCTAAAAAAACTAAGTAAATCTTATGCAAAAGACGGCTTACATAAATCCATAATGCCTACATTAAGATCTTTATATAATAATACAATACCAAGAGAACCACACGTAATAAAGTTTAATAAGAAATGTAAAGAAACCTATTCTGGGTTTATTAGAGCAATAAGGTCTGGCACTATAACTACAGACAAGGTAGTTGTTGATGGTAAAGAAAGAAGAATGTTTTTTAAGTCTCTTGTAGGTTCAACAGAAACAGATGTTTTTACTAAACGCGAAAATAAATCCCTAAAGTCAAAAGAAATAGACCTAAATGAAGGCCATCTAGAATTGGCTTTAGATCCTATGACTTTTGATATTTATGCAATAAGAACAAAAGACAGAATTCATTTTGGAACGCCAGCAGAAAAACTATTGGGTAATTGGATGCCAAAAGATAAAGAGCAGTTTATGAAAGAGCTAGTAAAAACAGAACTTGAAAAACATTTAAACAAAGTTTATGCAAAACGAAAAAATGGCAAAGTGATTGTTCCAGGAATACAAAGAATGAAGGAAACACACAGAAGAATGTCTTCTAAAGCCAGATAGTTTGGTTTTTTCCCCTTCACTTCCTGTATTGTTTTTGTTAGTTTTTATGAATAACTATAGGCTTTTCCTAAGTAGACAAGCATATAACGCATTTGACATAATATAATATAGGGGATTAATATATGACAGAGTTTGATTTTGATGAAGTCGATGAGGGCCTAAGTGGTCAAACGAATTTAGCTTTAGATGAATATATCTCTGTGTTTACTGATTTTCTAGAAGCAGTCTATAAAAAAGAAATAGAAATTCTAGCTTCAAATTATCCAGATAAAAAAAGCCTAGATATTGATTATAAAAAACTAGAAGCCTATGATCTTAATATTGCAGAAAGATTAATAGAAAACCCTAATTTAATTATTGAAGCAGCAACTGCAGCTCTAAGAAGAATTGATGTTGGTATCTTAGAGCAAACAGACCAAAAGTTTGAGCCACATATAAGATTTTTTAATCTCCCAGAGGAATATCGTGTTGATATTAGAGACATTGGTTCAAAGCATCTTACAAGTTTGATATCAGCAGAAGGAATGATTAGGCAAATTACAGAAAGACTACAAAAGATGACAGATGCTCATTTTATTTGTAGGAAGTGTCAAAATTCTTATACTATTAAACAAACAACTCAAACTCTAACAAAGCCAATCATGTGCGACTGTAAGTCTAGAGAGTTTGATTTAGATCTTGAACAAAGTAAATTTATTGATTATCAAAAGCTTGAGATTCAAGAGCCTATAGAAAATCTAAAAGGTAGCGAACAAGCAAACCACGTTGAGGTTTTTATTTCTGACGATCTTGTTAATTCTTGTTCTGCTGGTGACAAGATAATTGTAACTGGTATAGTTAAACTAAAGCCACAGAAAGACACAAATATGTTTAACAAGTACATGATAGCAAACCATGTAGAAAAAGTTGATCAAGAATTTGAAGAGCTTGATATAACTCCTGATGAAATTGAAGAAATTAAACAGCTTTCTAAAAAAGAAGACATCTACGAGTTATTAGCGCAATCAATTGCTCCAAAGATTTATGGTCACGACATTGTTAAGCAAGCAATTACTCTTCAGATGTTTGGTGGTGTAAAAAAGAAAGTTCAAAAACAGGATTTTAGAGGAAACATTCACATTCTTCTAGTCGGTGATCCATCTACCGGTAAGTCTGAACTTTTAAGAAACGCAGCAACCATCGCTCCAAAGTCTATTTTTGTTTCTGGAAAAAGTGCATCAGGTGCCGGATTAACAGTCTCTGCAGTTAAAGATGATTTTGGCGAAGGCGGCTGGACTCTAAAGGCCGGTGCAGTAGTTCTAGCTTCTGGCGGTATAGCAATGATTGATGAATTTGATAAGATGGAAACAGAAGATAGAAGCACTCTTCACGAAGCCATGGCTCAAGCTACAGTTTCTGTTTCTAAAGCAGGACTTTATGCAAAGTTTAGAGCAGACACTTCTATTCTAGCAGCAGCAAACCCAAAGTTTAATAGATTTGATAAGTTTAAGAATCCAATAGAGCAAATTGATCTGCCATTTTCTCTTCTTTCTAGATTTGATTTATATTTTATAATTAGAGACGTTTTAAACAGAACTCTTGACCTAGAGCTTGGAAGACACATAATCGATGTTCAAGAGGCTGCTCAAAAGCTTTCAGCACCAGAGGGAGAACTAACAAAAGAAGAAATGGAAAAGATACAAGATACTGTTCTTCCAAAGATAGATTCAAATATTTTTAAGAAATATGTAGCATATGCTCGTCAGCAGATTAGACCAAAATTAAGTAAAGAAGCTTCTGAAAAGATTCTAAATTATTATATTGACTTAAGAGATCTTGGCAGAAAATCCGAAAGCTTTGGTGCAACCCCAAGACAGCTTGAAGGTTTAATAAGATTATCAGAGGCAAGCGCAAAGGTGCGATTAAAACACACAATAGAGCTTGAAGATGCACAAAGAGCAATAAATATCTTCAGAATTTCTCTTGAGCAAACTGCAATCGATATGGAAACTGGTAAGATTGATATTGATATTATAACAACCGGCACCTCAACAAGCGAAAGGCAATTTATAAAAAGGGTTCTAAACATAATTAAAGATATGACTCTTGATGGAAAAGCAGTAACTATTGCAGAAATATCAGAAACTATGGAAAAACAAAATATAGGAAGAGATAAATTAATGGATGCAATATCAAAATTAAAGAAATCAGGAGAGCTTTATGAACCGAAAGTTGGTTTGATAAAGCCAGTAGAGCAACAACCAATGTGATTAAAAAATGTATAGTGCTTTAAAGGATAGAAAGTTTCTTCTTTCGTTTTTGTTTTTGTTTTTATTAGTTCAAATAATTGCAATAATTGTAACAATCAATTATCTGCCGCAGAATCTACAATTAACTCTTGTTAATAAAGACCCAAATAGTGTTTGGAATGCTTTATTTATTGTTGGCTATATCATTTTCTTTACCGCGATAATCATAGTTTTAAGAAAAATTTTTAAAAAACAAAATTATCTTGTAGTAATAGAGGCGCTAGCATTGTTTGGTGGTGTTTCTTTAATTTTTTCTATATTTTTACATACAATTCTAGCATATATTGCAACAATTTGTTTATTATTAATAAAATATTCTTTTACAAAAGAAACCATTTACACAAAATGGTATAACAATATTCTTTTAGCTATGGCAATAGCTGGCGCTGGCGCAATCATTGGTATAAGCCTTGGCATTATTCCAGTTATTGTTTTGTTAATACTTCTTGCAGTCTATGATATTATCTCTGTGTTTTTTACAAAGCACATGATTACTCTTGCAGACATGATTATTAAGAAAAAGATATCCTTATTATTTATTCTTCCAACAAAGAAAAGAGAATATAAGCTTGGCGGTGGAGATCTTGTTATTCCGGCACTAGTCTCTTCTAGTCTTTTTGCCTTATTAATAAAGAAGTATTCAATATTACAAATATTAATTCCCATTTCTGCAATTTGGATTTCTTCAATTGCTGGATTGTTTTTAACCTTCTATATTTTAGACCGGTATAAAACAAAAGTAAAAGCTCTTCCGGCCCTTCCAATACAGGTTGCGCTAATGCTGGTTGTAATAATCATTACATTAATTAGTTCTTAGAAACTCACAAGTAGTGCTTACCTCTACAAATCTTTTGTTTATTCTTGAATGATAGGATTCGCACTGATTTTCTTTAAGATTATCCACATAATCGTTTCTTGGAGTATTAACAGAATCACAAACCCACCCTGGAGCAATAGATTCAGAAAGGCAAGGGCCAGTAGAAGACAATTCGGTTCTTATAAGTTTTTCATTACAAAGAGCAATACAATCATCAATTGCTTGTGTCTTATATTTGTCTGTTTTATTTAAGCTAGAAACAAAACTAAGTATTGCAAATCCAATAATAAGGCAAATAACAATTACATAAACATAGACCGTAATTTTTCCTGGCTTAAACAAATCCAAATTTAGATGTTTTTCTATTTTTTTCTTCTTTTTAGCCATTTTATTAAATCACATATAATTATAATAACTAAATACTTAAAAAGTTATTTATTATTAAATATAGTATCTAATTTGAGTATTTATGTTAGAACATGCAGGATTTAACGAGTTTACAAAAACATTTAGGCAGAACACCTCTGAGAGCAAGTTATTAGCCATCGGTGCAAAAAAGATAGGGGAGATTGTTCAAGAAGATAAATATTACAAGCACAAAAAAACAAATAAAATCCTAAGAGTTAGAAAAGAAAAGAATACTGACACAATACTTTGTAGTCATAGGCACATTTTTGGTGAAGAAGAGCTCATTCATTCTAAAAAAATAACCGGAAAGATTCTAGATGAAAAGGTTAAAGATCTTAACAAAAACTACATTAAAGAGCTTCAGATTAACAAGAGAAGAAGTGTATATGTTTACCATTCTGTAATAATTAATATTGATGATGTTGAAGGTTTAGGCAAATTTATTGGTTTTGTAATTCTTGACAAATCAAAATTAGAAAAAATGAATTCTTTAATTTCGAAATTAAAAATTACAGCAAGACCAATAAAGCAAACCTATTACGACATGCTACTAAAAAAACAAAAGCCAATAGATCGTTTATTTATTAAGCTTTATGAGATTTTTGGTAAGTTCGCATTTGGCATTTCTTCAGGAGTATTAACAACTCTTGGTGTAATGGTAGGATTAATGGGTGCAACATCTTCAAGGCTAGCAGTAATTGGTGGTATTTTAAGTATTGCTATAGCCGATTCTTTATCTGATTCTTTAGGCGTCTATTCTTTAAAGATTTCAGAGAGAGGAACTACAAAAAAGCAAGCACTTAAGTCTGCAATAAACGTATTTGTTGGTAAGTTGATTTTCGCTTTATCTTTTATTATCCCTTTTTTATTTTTTTCTTTAAATTTTGCAATAATTGTTAGTATTATTTGGGGGTTGTTATTAATAATTTTTTTAAATCTTCTAATATCTATTGCCCAAAGCGAAAAAATTCTAAGAACAATTATTAAAAACACCCTTATAGCAATTGCAGTTTTAGGGATTTCTTATGCTTTGGGTCTATTGATTAATCTGTTCTTTAACTAGCTCTAAATAGCTTTATAAAAGCATTTATGCTATATTATATATATGGCAAAGACAAAAAAAGAAATAGAAAAAGCAACAACCGATATTGATTTAGATTACAATAAATTACTTGATAGACTATATATGTCTCTACCTTCAAAAGCAAAAGAACACACTAGATTTGAATTGCCAAAAGCACAATCTATAATTCAAGGTAAGCAGACCATCTGGAAGAATTTTGTGAAGGTTTCTAAAGACCTAAATAGAGATACAGATGTTCTATATAAGTTTGTTATGAAAGAAATAAGTACTTCTTCAACCATTGTTAATAATTCTGCATTAGTTTTAAATGGAACTTTTGATTATAATAAGATAAATCAAATACTTGATAAGTTCATAAACATCTATGTCTTGTGTTCTGCTTGTAAAAAACCAGACACAGAGATAGTAACCAAAAATGGAATAAAAGTTTTAAGATGTACTGCTTGTGGCGCTGTTAGCCCTCTTCCAAAACTATAGAATGGAGTAAATAAATAAAGATGATAGGCAAAGTTCATAATCAGAATGGCAGAACAATATTTGCGTGTTGTGATAAGGAATTAATTGATAAAAAACTTAATCATGGAGACATTGAAATTCATCTTTCTAGGTCTTTTTATGGTTCTAGTCTTTTAACAGAAAAAGAATTTTTAGAGCAGTTTTCTGATTGTGACTATGCAAATTTTTTTGGCAATCGTGCTTGTAATCTATTGTTAAAGAAAAAAATAATAACAAAGGATCAAATATTATATATAGACAAGATTGCGCATGTGCAAATCTATAAGATGTAAGAGGAAATTTATGAAAAAAAGACAAGCAATAAGAAAGTCAATAAAAAAAAAGATTGCAGAGAAAAAAATTGCGCCCACATTTTATATAACTAAAGAATATTCAGAGCGCAAACTTAAGATAATGGGCTCAGTTCTTGAAGCATTCGAAAAAAGTACATTTACAAGAAAACCTGAAATTAAGAATATAGAACAAGGACTAAAAAAATTAGAAAATCACAAAAAACAAATAGCGGACTCAATTTTATCTAGAGATGCAAAAAAAGCACTTATTGATTTTTGTGAAGAATGGATAAAAAAATGTAATAGTTATATTGAAAGAAATAAAGGAGTGAAGAAATGACATTTAATAAACCAGCAACAGGTGGACACAAGCCTGTTTATTTTAATAAACAACAAAGAACCGCAGAGCAAGACCCAAATGCTTTTAGGAAAATAAAAACGCCTAATAGAAAAGAATTGGAGATGTATGGAAAAGTAATACAATTAATGGGCTCTAATCAAGTAAAGATTGCTTGTGAGGATTCTCAAGACAGAATTTGCAGAATTCCAGGGAAGCTTTTCAAGCACGTTTGGTTAAAGGCAAACGACATAGTAATTGTTAAGCTTTGGGATTTTCAACCAAGTAAAGCAGACGTAACCTGGAGATATTTGGGTTTTCAAAAAAACGCACTAGAGAAAAGAGGAGAACTAACAAAACTTTATGAATATACACACGACGAAGTAAGCAATTATCAAGAATATCCAACCAACCAAAAACCCTTTGTTGAAGAAAAGCCTGCAGAAGCCGAAGAATTTTTAGATGACGAAGAAAACGTTGAAGATGAAGATAACGAATAAATTTTCTTTTTTTAATTTAGATTTAATATGATTGATACAAAAAAAATAGAAAGTTACGTTTTTGATAATCAAACACACGAGTCTTTATTTAAATTATCAAGTAACAATATTATTGATTCTATAGAGTCTCCAATAGCTTCAGGGAAAGAAGCAATTACTTTTCTGGGGCATTTAGGAGAAACGCCGCTTGTTGCAAAAATCTATAAAGTTGAAACTAGTAAGTTTAAAAATATGGAAAAATACATTAAAGGCGATTATAGATTTAAAAATCTAAAAAAGGACAAACGAGACATTATTCTTGTTTGGGCAAGTAAAGAATATAAAAATCTAACACTTGCATTAAATAACGGCGTTAGTTGTCCAGTTCCAATAGCACGAGAGAAAAACATTCTAATAATGTCTTTTATTGGTAAAAACGACATCCCTTATCCACAACTAACAAAGTTTAAATTTGATTTTGAAATAGTCTATCCTCAATTGATAGAAAACTATGCAAAGATGCTATATGGCGCAAAGCTTGTACATGCTGACTTTTCTGCATATAATATCTTGATAGACCCAGAAACGCAAAAAATAACAATTATTGATGTTGGTCAAGCAGTTTTACAGAATCACCCAAAGGCAAAAGAGTTTTTAAAAAGAGACATTCTTAATATTACTGAGTTTTTACAAAAGAAATATTCTGAAAAAGACATCACTCCTGAGAAATTTTTAGAGGATTTAAAAAATAAAAAGACAGATTTAGATGGAAGAGATAATTAAAGTAACTCAGCAAAGGATTCCAGTAATAATTGGGCCAGGTGGGCAAACAAAAAGAGGAATTGAAAAAGCAACACACACAAGTCTAGATATTGATAGCCACACAGGAGATATAACAATTGTTGGTGGAAATAACTATTATGACGTCTATAATGCTAAAAAACTAATTAATGCAATATCTAGAGGTTTTTCTCCTGAGCATGCTTTTCTAATTTTAAAAGACGACTATACTCTAGAAGTAATCTCTATACCAGAAGCCATAGGTAAAAACGAAAGTCGACTAGAACAAATAAAAGGCAGAATTATTGGCAGAGAAGGTTCTATAAAAAACCTAATAGAGAAAAGATTTAGTTGTTATTTAAGCGTCTTTGGAAAAACAGTTTCAGTTATTGCTAAAGCCGACGACATGACAAAGATTCAAGAAGTAATAGAAGCAATAATTGGCGGCTGTAAGCACACTACAGTCTTTAGAATGCTAAAATCTGCAAAAGAACTAAAGAACTACAAAGAGCAAGAAGAAACAGAAGTTGATGATATTAAATTTGACTAATGCTGATTAAAAATGGGCGAGCCAGACAAAAAAAAAAACGCACCGATTTGGCCATTAATTGCTTTATTTTTAATTTTAGCAATATGTATTCCTCTATCAATTCCTCTAGGGATGGGTGCATCCGTAAACGGGTGGCATTCTACGGATTATATGTTGCTGTTTCTATTAATTGGTGCCCCGTTAGCGGTTTTTGGGATAGCACTATATATTTATATAAAAAAAATTATTTCAGAAAATTCTTTTAATAGTAAATTATATTTAATTCTTTCTATATTTTTGTTAATATCTCCGCTGATATTAGTTTACTTAGTACCTAATATTATTAGATTAATAAAAAGGGCAATCTTTTATTTATCTTTTTTTGTGTTAAAAAACTCTTTTATTATAATTCTTTATATATTTTTTCCATTTTTATTATTTGTAATTTTAGGATATGGCATTGCGTGTATTTTCGAAAATAAAAAAAGGATATCGGGCTTTATTATAACCCTAATAATTTTTGGGATATTAATTTTTGCAGAAATTGATGAAAAAAGAGAGCAGGTTAAATATAATTGTTTTTCAGAAAAAGATTGCGAAATCAATATAGTTATATCGAAAAATGATATAACTAAATGTGATTCTATAACCTGTATTTATAGATTTGTAAATGCAAAATTATTAAAACCAGAGGATTGTTTAGTATTAGGGCCAGATCATCCCTATTATGCAAATTGTGTTGCCAAAGCGGCAATTGTAAACAATGATATACAGTCTTGTAATCTTATAAAAAATTATCGGGCAATGCACAATTTTTGTATTAGAGGTTATTAAAAAATAAAATTAGACTTATTTATTTAAGCAAGCATCTATTTTTAAAGATTTTTAACTACAATATATTTATAAATATAATATATATTATATTACTATTGAGACCAAAATTAAAACTATTTTTATGTGATTATTTATGGCAGAAAAAGAAGCTAAAGAAACTATAAGAAAAGAAGTTGGGGCAG
>Ga0209717_1001656_pt1 | contig 23301 bp, 22 predicted proteins | sample AD_UKC048_MetaG_FD_184418 | JGI IMG/M metagenome (GOLD analysis project Ga0209717, IMG submission 184418) | Active sludge microbial communities of municipal wastewater-treating anaerobic digesters from USA - AD_UKC048_MetaG (SPAdes) (version 2) | ecosystem: Engineered > Bioreactor > Anaerobic >... | reverse complement strand
GCGGGATCAAGGCCCAGGGGCAGGCCACGCGAGCGGCAGCCCTGCTGGGGGCGCGGGACTCCGGTCGGCCTTCGCTACGCTCCGGCCTCCCTGCGTCCCGCACCCCCAGCCGGCACAAGAAGACAACGGACAACAAACAAAGAAAGGGGACATTCTCTCGTGAGTTAACAGGGGGACATTTCTAAAGAGTTTTGACACAAAATCGGCGGGAAATCACACGGCGGGCGGCGGGAAATAGCGGTCAAGTTTGGTGAAGAGGCTCTTGTCGCCTTCGAGGGTGATAACGCCCTGGCGGAGGGCGGCGGCGACGTTGAGCTGGCGCGTGAAAAGAGCAACCCAGATATCCAGGGCGCATGTGACGCGAAGGTCCGGCGCGACGGTGGGCTCAAATTTCAATTCGCACCGGCCCTTGTTCACGGTGAGGCGGTAATGGCGTTGGCGGTCGGGAAAGTCGAACTGCAGGACGGCGCGGAGGCGGGCGGTGGTCTTGGGATCGATGCCCCGGGCCATTTCGCGCATGAGGATGTCGGGGTCGCTGCCGACCTGCTGCTGGAGGCCGGTGCTGTTGGTCTTGGTCGCGCCCATGCTGGCCGCGTGTTCCCAGTAGATGTTGCCGTAGGTGCGGAAACAGTCTTCATCGGGGGACAGCGGGAGTTCGGCGGAGGCCATGGTTTTCGCGGAGAGCGTGCCGGTGGTGGCGGCTTCGCGACCGGCGCGGACGAAGGCGGATTCGACGCGCTTTAAAGTGATGGGCTTGGACAGCCTGTAGGGCAGCAGATGGGATTCCGTCCGTGTCAATTGGCCGCCGAGTTGCATGTCGAGCGTGTCGGCGATGAGGCGAAAGGTCTGGTTGATGGGCTCGTAAGCTTCGCGGGCGCGCAGCGCGCCGACAGTAATGGAGATGAGTTTCTTGCCCGCCCATTTCGCGGGTTCGCGCAGCCGGTTGCGGAGCATTCCCATCCGACTCCGCTCCAGCCCCTCGGCGGTCAGCGGAAATGTCCGCTCAAAAAAATTCTTTAACTGGCTGCTCATGGCGAAGTAGTAGACGGGCGTGGCGCAGACCAGCACGTCGGCCGCAAGGAGGGCGGGGAGCAGTTCTTCCATCGGGTCGTGGTGGATGCACTCGCCTGGCTTGATGAGCCAGCAATGATAGCAGCCGAGGCACGGCTTCAGGGCATGCGATTCCGTGGTGAGGTCAACGTCGGTGACCTGCGCGCCGGCGTCGCGCAGGCCCGAGGCGAACAGGTCGACGAGATATTGGGTGAACCCGCTTTTCCGGGGATTGCCGCGGACGAGGAGCACTTTCATGAGGTGATTGTGAAACAGTCCAGACCAGAGCGGCATCAATGAACTTCGCCGCCAGAGCCCCGTCAAGGCTTTAATGGCGCGGCCGACCCATCCGCCTCATTGATGGTGCGCCCCAACGTCGCGGAGGGGACTTGGCGCCCGTCGACGATCGCAGCCGGGGTTCCGGTCTAATCGATACCCTCCGCCATTGATTCCGCTTGACCGATTAACCGGCAAAATTTTACCCTCCCACAACCTCCATGAAAAAACTGTTTGTCCTCGCTGCCGTGCTGGGGCAGTTGCTCCCGATCGGCGCGTTTGGCGCCGATAGAAATTCCTTCGTCCCCACCGGCGAGATCATTTGGGCGGGCATCGACTATTCACAAGTGCGTTTGATCGGCCCCGCGCAGTTCAACGATGCCGATGCCATCTTTCCGGGATATTTCGAGAAGTGGAACGACCTGTTCCTGCGCGAACGCATCGACATCGTGCAAAGAGACACCCAGAAAACCGTCATCCCAGACATCGGTGGCGTCACGGCCGCCAACCGCACCGCCTCCGCCCGACAGATCATCGAGTCCCCGGACGCTAACAGCCGCATCGACCAGACCCACATAACGCCCGCCCAGATCGCCGCAATGGTCAAAGGCTACGATATGAAGCACCAGAGCGGCCTCGGCATCGTCTTTATCGTCGATCGCCTCATCAAAATCGGGAAAAAGGGCGAGGGCGCCGTTTACGTCGTCGGCTTCGATGTCGCCACGCGTCAAGTCCGTTTCGCGGGTCGGCAGATCTGCCCGGCCCAAGGCTACGGTTTCCGGAATTACTGGTTCCGCGTCGTCAAGGAAGCCGAGAAGGCCCTGAAAGAAGTCCTTTCACAGCCGCCGCGGATGAACGAACGGGCTGGACGCCGGCGTTGATATACGCCTCCCGGCAGAGATAAACGCTCGAATTGCCGATCGTTCGGCCCACACCGGAATCGCCCGTCTCGGGGCACGTGTGCAGCCCGATTGCGAAACCCCCGGTGCCCGCTCCGGCAACGCATCGAGACCCATCCGGCATCGACGCCACAAGCCCAGAACAAACCGGCGCTAGGATGCCGTTGTGCTTCCATTGAAGCCCGCGCGACACGAAACGGTTGTCAATGCGCCTCGCGATAGAATACCATCCGCGCACGATGATTCAACTGACGGGCCACGACCTCACCGTCGCCGAACTCCGGGCAATCGCCCATCGCCGCCGGGACTGCCAGCTTGGCGATTGCGCCCGGGAGCGCATGCGCGCCAGCCGTGCGCTCGTGGAGAAGATCGCCGCCGAACCCTGTGCCGTTTATGGCATCAACACCGGCTTTGGGCCGTTAAGCGGCACGCGCGTTTCCCCGGAGGACTTGCGGCAGCACCAGTTGAACCTGCTCCACCACCTCTCCGTCGGGCAGGGCCGCCTCTTCTGCCCGCTGGAAACCCGGGCCATCATGGCTGCCCGCGCCAACGCCCTCGCCCGCGGCTTTTCCGGCATCCGCCCCGAAGTGGTGGATCTACTCCTCGCCGCGCTCAACAGCGACATCCTTCCCGAAATCCCCAGCGAAGGTTCCGTCGGCGCCAGTGGCGATCTGGTTCCGCTCGCGCACATGGCTCGCTTCCTCACCGGCCTCGGCCACGTCCGCACCGGGGAAGAACGCCTGACCGCCGCCGCCGCGCTCCAGCGCCACGGCCTTTCGCCGGTCCAGCTCCAATGCAAGGAAGGCCTCGCCCTCGTCAACGGCACGTCCGTCATGACCGGCCTCGCCGCGCTTGCCGTCGGCGAAGCGGCCGAACTCTTGAGCTGGATGGAACTGCTCTCCGCCTGCCTGTTCCAAGCCTTGTGGGCGTCGCCAGAAGCCCTCTGTGAGCAGGTCCACAAGGCCCGCGGCTTCCGCGGTCAGTCCGCCGTGGCCGCCCGCATCGCCGCGCATTTGCGAACCCACCCTAAGTACCGGGCCGAGATCGACGCGCACCAATGGGGTCCGTATCCCAAGCCCGTCGAGCCCGGCATCGAAATTCAAGACCCGTATTCCGTCCGTTGTGCACCGCAGGTGCTCGGCGCGTTTCAGGAGGCGCTCTGGCACATCGAACATATTGTAAAACGCGAACTCAACGCATCTACCGACAACCCCCTCGCGTTCCCCGAAACCCAATCCATCATCCACTGCGGCAATTTTTACGGCCAGCAGGTCGCGATGGGGTGCGATTATCTCCGCATCGGCCTCGCCAAATGCGCGCTCCTTCTCGAACGCCAACTCGAACGCCTCGTCAACTGGCGCTACAGTCTCGGCCTGCCACCGCTGCTCGCCGGCGGCGATCCCGGCCTGAACTCCGGTTTCATGGGCGTCCAACTGCTGGCCACCTCGCTCGCCGCCGATTGCCGGCTCTTGTGCGCGCCAGCCAGCGTGCAGACCATCCCCACCAATGCCAACAACCAGGACGTCGTCAGCATGGGCACCATCTCCGCCCGCATGACCCGCGAGCTCACGGAAAAAGTCTGGAAACTCACCGCCATTCAGGCGCTCGCGCTCGTCCAGGCCGCCGACTTGCGCGGCGGCGATCTCATGGGCGAGGATTACTCCGCCTTGCACCGGCTGGTGCGCGGGGTTTCGGAAAAGCTGGCTGCCGACCGCCCGCTGTTCGAGGACATCGCCCGCGTCAACGAACTGCTCCGCTCACCGGCCGAACAAGAGAAACTGCTCCCGCCGCGTCCGTCGGCGCCGTGACTGGCCTATGCGTGGTGGTCACCCTCACGAACCGAAGGCGGTCCACTGGTCCGGTCGCACGCGCGGCGGCACCTTCGGCAATTGGTGGTTCATCCAGCTGATCCGCGTTTTCGGCGTGCGCGGCGGCTACGCCTTGCTCGTGTTCGTCGCCGCGTATTTCACCCTCGTCAACCGCGAAGGCTACCGCTGCTCGCGCGATTTTCTCCGGCGCGTGCTCGGTCCGCGGCCGTTCTGGAAATGGCCGTTTCTCGTTTACCGCCACTTCTTCTCGTTCGGCGTCACGCTCCTTGACCGACTTGCCGTCATCATGGGCCGCGCGAAAATCTCCTGCACGCACGAGGGTGAGTTCTTTTTCGCTGAACCACTTGCCCGCGGGCAGGGCGTCATCCTTCTCGGCGCGCACCTCGGCAGTTGGGAGATCGGCGGGCACCTGCTCGGCAGGCTCGGCAAGCCAGTCAACGTCGTCGTCCTCGACAAAGACGAGGCGCGGCTGCGGCAGCTTTTCGATCGGGCGCTCGCCGGCAAAAAGTTCACCCTCATCGCCACCGACGGCCATCCGCTGCGCAGCATCCCCATAGCGGCGGCATTGCGCCGCGGCGAAATCGTCTGTCTGCTCGGCGACCGCTCCTTCGGTGGCGAGGATTTGCGGGCGCCGTTCCTTGGCGGGTCCGCGCGGTTTCCCGTCGGCCCGTATCTGTTGGCCGCCGTGACTGGTGCCCCGGTGTTCCAGACCTTCGTCGTCCGCGAACGCCTCGGCCACTACCGATTTTTTTCGCACCCCGCCAAATTCGTGGACCGCAAGACCCTCCGCGACGGCGGCGCCGCCCTGCAACCGCACGTCCTCGAGTACGCCGACCGGCTCGCCGCCGTCGCCCGGCAATACCCGTTCCAATGGTTCAACTTTTTCCCGTTCTGGGAGGAAGATCCCATCCCGGAAGACGCTGCGCCCGCCACCGCCCGTCACACATCATGACCACACCGCAAAACCCCGACCGCAGCCGTGTCATCCGCCGCGCCGCATCCCGGCCGTTCATCGAGGACAAGACGGCCCTCCGCGTCCGCTTTAACGAAGTGGATTCGCTCCATATCGTGTGGCATGGACACTACGTCAATTATTTGGAGGAAGGCCGGCGCGCGCTGGGAAGGCGGCTCGGCATCGATTATCCCACGTTCTTCGAACACGGCATCGCGGCTCCCGTCATCCGGCTCGAACTTAGTTTCCTCGCGCCCGCTCGCCTGGCCGATGATCTCGAGATCACCACGCGCCTGCTCAAGTCCGAGAGCGCGCGCCTTGACTTTGACTACGAAATCCGCAGCGTCCCCGGCGGCCAGCTCCTCGCCACAGGCAACACCAGCCAGGTGTTCACCACGCCTGCCGGCGAGCTTATTCTGAACTGGCCGGCCTTCATGCTCGAACGGCTCAAGACCTGGGAAACCCTTTGGCGACAGCCCTGAAGCAATTCTCCGTCGCTCTTGCCGGCAAAGGCGTCCTCACCGCAGCCGGCCTCGGCCTCTCGCCATTGCAACGCGCCGTCGCAGCGAACACCGGCAATCTCCAGCGCCGCGATTGCCTAATCGGCAAGACCCTCCAGTCGGTCATCGGCGGTTTTGTGGCGGATGAAATCACCGCGCAACTCCGCGCCGCCGATCCGGCCAACCGCGCCTCGCGCCCCTTTCTCTTCGCCGCCGCAGCCGCGGAGCAGGCCGTGGCGGATTCCGGAAGGATCCTGGGCGCCATCCCTGCCGCCCGGCGCGGGTTTGTCCTCTCGACAACCAAGGCCAACATCGACGTTTTTGATCAGCTCGCCGCCGGGCAACCCGTCCCCCTCGCCGCGCAACGCCAGATCCAGCCCGCGTTTCTCGCCACCGACCTCGCCGTGCGCTTCGATTGCCGCGGCCCCCTCCAATGCGTTTCCGCCGCCTGCGTCTCCGGCCTTCTCGCCCTCCAGCAGGGCGCGGCCTGCATCCGGCGCGGCCGGGCCGACGCCGTGCTGGTTGTCGGCGTAGATGTGATTTCCAACTTCGTCCTCTCCGGCTTCAACACCCTCAAGTCGCTCGACCCCGAAGGCTGTCGGCCGTTCGACCTCGGCCGCGTCGGCTTGAGCCTCGGCGAAGGCGCGGCCGCCATCGTCCTCGTGCGCCGGGAACTGGCCCCCGCGCCGCGCCTGCTGCTCACCGGTTGTGGCACCAGCAACGACGCCAACCACCTCACCGGTCCCTCTCGCGATGGCGCCGGGCTGGCGCTCGCAATCCGCCGCGCTCTCGCCGCCTCCTGTGCCGCGCCTGAAGACATTGACTATCTCAACGCCCATGGCACCGGCACGCCCTACAACGACAATATGGAGGCGCTCGCCTTCCGCACCGTCTTCGGCGACCACATCCCGCCGTTCAGTGGCACCAAGGGCATCACCGGCCACACGCTCGGCGGGGCGGGCGTCATCGAGACGACCCTATGCGCCGCCACGTTGGAAAGTCGGCTTTTGCCCGGCACGCCGCGCCTGCGCGAGCGGGATCCCGTCGCGCCCGAATCGCTGCTGGAGACGGCGCGCCCCGCGGCGAAGTTGAAGCGCATCCTCAAAGTGAATTGCGGTTTCGGCGGCACCAACGCCGCGCTGATCATCGAAAGAGAACAGCCGTGAACGGCGAATTCTCCATCCTTGCCGCGAGTTGGCTTGGCCCGGAAGGCTACGGTAACGACCTTACCGGCCTGCGCGACTGGCCGACCTCGCTTGCCGAACAGTTGCAGCGCGGTGACCTCAACGGCCTGCACTGGTCATTGCTCTCGGATTCCGACCCGTCGCGTTTTCTGAGGATGGACCTGATGTGCCGCCTCGGCTTCATGGCCGTGGAACTCCTCGACGCCGGATTCGACACCATGTCCGACGTGCGGCGCGAACACACCGGCGTCTGCATCGAAAGCTTCACGGGTTCGCTTGACACCGACATCCGTTTCGCACTGACCCCGCGCCCCAGCATCTTCACGTACACACTGCCCAGCACCGTCATCGGGGAAATCTGCATCCGTTTCCGGCTGAAAGGCCCGGTCTTGAGCCTTGTTCCAACCGCGCCCGGCGGAGGCGACGGGCCTGCCGAGGCCATCGACTGGCTGCAGCGTGGCGAGGCGGAGAACGTCCTCTGTTTGAGCATCGAGGCCATGAACCGCAGCACGGCGAATTCCCTGCCCCTGCCGCCCGAACTGTCCGCCGCCGGATGGCACGCCGCGGCGTTGCTGCTGGGCCCGGAGGAAAATCCTTCCCGCGCGCAACCGTTAACCGCCGGACCGCTCGCTGACATTGCCGCCTCCCGCGTTCGTGCGCCGTGCCGAAACGCGCTTGCCATATCGAATCGCCAAAAGATACAGTGTGGGTAAAGGCGCCATGGCATCACTTATTGAAACGCTCGTTGAAGAACTGAAAGCCAAGCTCATCGCCGGATTCCGGCTCGAAGGCGTCACCGCGGCGACGATCAACGCTGACATGCCCATCTTCGGCGGTGGCCTTGGCCTAGACTCGATCGACGCCCTCGAACTCGTCGCCATTCTCGAGCAGGACTACGGCATCGTCATCACCGAGCGCGCCGTCGCCAACAAAGCCTTCGCCTCCGTGCGCGCTCTTGCCGAATTCGTCGCCGCCAACCGCGCCTGATGATCCGCCGCCACCCAGTAGTCACCGGCACCGGCATCGTCTGCGCCGCTGGTGATGGGGTCCCTGCCGTCTGGGAATCCATTCGAGCCAACCGCTCCGGGCTCGGTCCCCTCACTCTTTTCCCCTCGGCACGTTACGCCAATCACCTCGTCGGCCAAGTCCGAGCCGATGTGGATGCCCGCGCCGGCCGGGTGCGCGGGTCGCGCTCCGACAAACTCGCGTGGATTGCTGCCCGAGAAGCACTCGCCGCGGCCGGGTTGGAAAATATGGATCCCGCCCGGACAGGCGTCCTGCTCGGAGCGACCGTCGGAGGGATGGCTGCCACGGAAGAAGTTCTAGCCGCCTTGCTCCGCGACAATCGCCGGGCGTTCGGCCCGCTCCGCTTTCACGAATGCGCAGGTGCGGCGGTCTTGTGCGCAAAAAAGATCGGTGCCCGCGGCCCGGTCGCCACGTTTTCCACCGCCTGTTCCGCCGGCGCTATGGCCATCCTCGCCGCCGCCGAATTCATCGAGCAGGGCGAGGCCGATGTGATGCTCGTTGGCGCCGCCGATTCATTGGCCCGGTTCACGCTGAACGGCTTCGGCTCGCTCCTCTTGCTCGACCCAAACGGCTGCCGCCCCTTTGACGCCCGCCGCGCCGGCATCAGTCTTGGCGAAGGCGCTGCCATGCTCGTACTCGAAGCCGAGGAGACGGCTATGGCGCGCGGCGCGAAAGTCCTCGCCCGGTTGTCCGGATGGGGTGCGAGCTGCGATGCCTTCCACGCCACCGCACCGCAGCCCGAAGGCCTCGGCGCGTTCGCGGCCATGAGCCGTGCGCTTGAACGCGGCGACCTTGGTCCCGGCGAGATCGACTTTGTGAGCGCCCATGGCACCGCGACGCCGGACAACGACGCGATGGAAGCTCGGGCGCTAAAGAAACTTTTCGGCGATCGTGTCCCGCCGTTCGGGTCGGTGAAGCGTTTCTTCGGGCACACGCTCGCCGCCAGCGGCGCAATCAAGGCAGTGCTCGCCGTGCAATCGCTTCGCGAGCAGGCCACGCCCGGCACGCCTGGCTTCGAGGTCGCCGATGAAAAGATCGGCCTTCAGCCGGTGCGGGAGTTCCGCCCACAGCCGCTCGGTCATGTCTTGAGCAATTCGTTCGGCTTTGGCGGCAACAACGTTGCGCTCGTGTTTTCTGATTCCCGGAGGCGGCGAGGTGAAGAGGCTCACTCCGAATCCAGAAGCCGGCGGCACTGTTTTGCGCCGGCACGTGCAGATTCAAACCGTTTTGCCATACTCGGTGCGGGCGTGGTCAGCCCGGCGGGGAATTCCATCGAGGAAGTCGCCGCCACGTTCGGCGCCGGCGGCGCGCGGGTATCGGCGTTCAGCGTCCCGGTGGCTTCGCCGGCGACCACGACGCGCGTTTGCGCCTGCGGCGAGTTTGGCGCGGAACAGTTCATCGAACCGGCCAAGCGACGCCGGCTTAGCCGCCTCCAGCAGTTAACACTCGTCGCCGCCCGGCGGAGTCTCGCGCCGGAACTGCTCGCCGGCGTCGCGCCGGAGAGAATCTGCGTCGCCATCGGCACCGGCCTGGGCGCACTGGCGGACACGGCGGCATTCCTTGAGAACATGATTTTAAAGGATGAGCGGGCGCCGCGCCCGGCGGCGTTCACGGGTTCTGTGCACAACTCGCTCGCGTCGCAGGTGGCCATCGAGATGAACCTCGCGGGACCAAATTTTACGCCGGTGCCGCGCGGCATCCCATTCGAGACCGCGTTGTGGCAGGCCACGACGGAGATAGGGGCGGGCCGCGCGGATCTGGCACTCGTCGGCGCGGCGGACGAGTTGAACCAGTACCAGCTCGCCGCCGGGATGCGCTGGGGCTGGTGGGACGAGGCTTCGCCGGAAATCCGGCCACTCCCTGGCGAGGGTGGTGCGGTCTTCACTCTGGGGCCGATCGAAAACAAATCGGCTCCACTCGCGTCCGTCTCGGCCATCCGCATCGGTCGCGGCGAAAACGTGGAGGCCGAGGCCCAGGCGGAATGGATTTGCGAGACACTGGCGCGCGCCGGCATCGCCGCGGGCGAGGTGGACGCGCTATTGACCGGCACAATCGGGCTGCGGGCCACGGATGAATATTGCCGGGTGCTGGGCGCCGCACTTTCGCGGCGGGCCGGGCGGGAGGTTTTGAGGCTGGATTACCAGCGATGCTGCGGCGAGCATCATTCGGCGTCGGCCTTCGGGTTCCTTACCGCCATTGGGCTGGTGCGCGGCGAGATTCCGGTGGAACCCGCCTGTCGGACGGTCGCGATTTTCACGCTGACCACCGATGGAACGAGAGGAATGTGTTGCGTCCGCGCCTGACCAGATTTCACCAGCTGCTTGTCGTGGCGTTCGCGATGGCGGTGGCGGTCTCTGTCGCCAGCACCGGCGACGCGCGGTGGGTGGGGCTGGTGGCGGTCTGCACGTTGACCGGAGTGCTGGTGGGGCTGGGCGTCTCGTTTCCGCAATGGCAGTTGTTTGGCGAGAGTTTCTGCCGCGCGCGGATCCAGCGGAAGCTCGTCGCGCTGACGTTCGATGACGGGCCGGACCCAGAGAACACGCCGGCGCTGCTGGCGTTGCTGGCGGAACGGAAGGTGCGCGCGACTTTCTTTTGCATCGGCGAACGCGTTGACCGCGCGCCCGAACTGGCGCGGCGTTCCGCGATGGAAGGCCATTCGGTGGAGAACCACACGTTCCGGCATAGCCCGCTGACAAATTTTTTTTCTGTGGCGCGGCTACGTGCAGATCTGACGCGGGCGCAGGAAGCGATCCTGCGAGCCACGGGGCGGGCGCCCGTTTTCTTTCGGCCGCCGATGGGACTGACGAACGACCGAGTTTTCCGCGCGGCGGGCGAGCTGGGTTTGGGCGTGGCTGGTTATACGGCCCGCGGGTTGGACCGGCGGGCCGATGCGCCAGATCGGATCGCAGGGCGGCTGTTGCGGAAACTGCGACCGGGCGCGGTCTTTTTGCTGCACGACGCCGGTGCGCCGCGCATGCGGTTGCTTGCGGTGGTGACGCTGGTGCTGGACGGATTGCATGCCGCCGGCTACGAATGCGTGCGACTCGATGAATTACGGACGGAACATGAGGCGAATCATTAGAATAATTCTGGCGGCGCCGGTGTTGGGCATCACCACGTCGGACGCTCAGACAAACGCACCGGTTTCGCTGGAGCAGTTGGGCGGCGCCATGGCGCGCGCGGAGACGCTCTTCACGCACTTCGTGCAGGAGCGCCACCTGTCGCTGTTCAACGAGCCACTGCGCTCAGAGGGATTTCTTTGCTTCCAGAAACCGGGCCGCATCCGCTGGGAAACAACCAGCCCGTACAAGTCTATCCTCGTCTCGGACGGCAGCGGCGTCGCACAGTTTGAGTGGGCAGATGGCAAGTGGAAGAAACTGGAGATCGGCCTCGGCGACGCTTTGCAGAACGTCGTCTCGCAAATCGCAGGCGTGATGGACGGGCGCTTCGCCGGTGACCGGCGTAATTACAGCGCCAGCCTGACGCACAGCTCGGAAGGGTATGTCGTCAAACTCGTGCCGCAGAACGCAATGGTGCGGCGGATGATGGCGGCGATTGAGGTGCATCTGGCCGCCGACCTCAAAGGGACGCGGCGCGTGGTGTTGCGTGAGACGGGCGGCGACTTCACGGACATCCGTTTCAGCGAGCAGGTGGCTAATCTGGTCATGCCGCCGAGATCTTTTGACCGCACCGCGCCGATGGACATCGAAACCATCCGGTCTGCGGCTGGGAAGGGGCCGTGAACGCCTTTGTAAAATCGTTCTTGGCCGTCATGGTCATTGCCACCGCGGGATGCGCGACGCTCAACACGATTGCACCGCTCGTGGTTCTGCCGGCAGACGGCCGTGCCGCGTCATCTCCGGGGAACGTTTTTCCCGCGCGTTACCGGGCAGTGCAGCGCGCCATCGTGACGACGGGCGGGAAGCAGTTCACCTGCGACGGCCTGCTGACGGTGTCGCCGGAGGGGGGGCATCATCTCGCGTTGGTTAGCAGCTTCGGCGTGGTCACGGATCTGCGCATAAAGCCGGACGGCGATTTGGAGTTGCTAAAGATCACGCCGCTGTTTCCCGAGGATTGGAGCCGGAATATCGTGGCGCGAGATCTGCGGTGCCTGTTCGTATCACCCCCGAAACTCCAGTCCGCCGGGCGATTGGCCGATGGCCGATTGGTGCTTGAATCTGCGGCGTCGGGCGACGGCACGGTGGCGAGATACGTCCTCGCCCCCGATGGGGCGGGCTGGCAAGAACTGGAGCTGACGCGGCGTGGAAAGGCGTTTTACCGGGCGACGGTTAAGCATCATCGGAGTTTCGTGCCGGGCGCGGCAGAGGTCCCAGACGCGTTTGATGTCGTGGCCGAATCATATCGGTTGGAGGTGCGTGTCGTGGCGCTGACGGCGGAAGCGACGCCGTGAGCCCCTGGCCAAAATGGCGTCGCTGGGTGCCGTGGCTCGGCTGCGGTCTGCTCGTGTCACCGCTGCTTGCGTGGGCCGGGATGGTGGCGCTGATGCATTGCTGGGTGGCCGCGGAACCGACGCTGGCGGAAACGCCTGCCATCACGGGGCTCGCGCCTCAAGCGCGCGGTGACCGCGTCTATCTGGGCCGCAACTGGCTGGGGCGACGCGAGGGTCTGCCGGTGCTTTACCTCACCGGCGCGCCGTTTGAGATGGGCTATGCGAACGCCGTTCTCACGCAGACGCAGATTCACCGGCAGGAGGATTCCATGGTGACCTTGCTGAACCATGTCGCGCCGCATCGCTGGCTGCAGTTCGTGCTGAAGTTCTTTGTGACATGGAAAAATCGTCGCCTTGCGGAGAACATCACCCCGGAGCTGCAACTGGAAATGCTCGGCATCGGACGCGGTTGCCCGGACACCCACCCGGAACTGGGGCCGTATTACAACCGCATCCTAAGCTACCACGCCGCGCAGGACATCTCCTACATGCTCATGAATAGCCCGCTCATCCGGCGCGGCTGCACAGCGTTTGGCGCGTGGGGTGCGGCCACGGTGCAGGACCATCTGTTCTGCGGCCGCAACTTCGACTGGGAGGCGGACCGGGTTTTTAGCGAAGATCGGCTCGTGATCTTCTGTGAACCGGACGACGGCGTCCCGTTTGTATCACTGGCGTGGGCGGGCATGGCCGGATGCGTTTCGGGGCTGAACCGCGCGGGCGTTTCCATCACGGTCAATGGCGCGCCATCGGCACTTCCATCGGGCGCCGCTACGCCGACGTGCCTCGTCGCACGCGAGGTTTTGCAGCACGCCCACAACCTCGCCGAGGCGGTGGACATTATCCGCAAACGGCGGGTTTTCGTCTCCGCCATGTTCCTTGTCGGCAGCCGCGCGGACGGCAAGTTCATCATCGTCGAAAAGATGCCCGAGCAGATGGCCGTGCAGGAGCCGGAAAATGGCGCGACATTCCTTGTCTGCGCCAACCATTATCTCACGCCAGAATTTCGCGACACCGCCCTCAACGAAACCTACAAGCTCGCCGACACCTCCGTGTCGCGCTTCGATCGGGTCACGGAACTGTTGCGCGGCGAGACCAGCAAGCTGGATGCTGCCCGCTGTGCGGCGCTGCTGCGCGACCGGTTGCTGCCCGGCGGTCAGAGCGCCGGCTGCGGCCATCGCGGCTCGCTCAGCCCGCTCATCGCCACGCACGCCGTGGTGATTGATCTGACGGCGGGGATCTTCTGGGCTGCGCGGCCGCCACATCAACTCGGCAAATTCGTGGCGTTCGACGTGACCGCGCCAGAAAAACCCATGCCGGAGCAGACCTTGCCCGCCGATCCGATGCTGACCGATGGCGGCTACGAGAGCTATCTCGCCGCCAAGGACAGCCTCGACGCGGGCTGCGACGCATTGAACAAGGGCGATCTTCCCGCCGCCGAAAGGTCCGCGCGTGCGGCGGAGGCAAGAAATCCGGGCTATTACCAGAATGCGTGGCTGCTCGCGCGGGTTTTGGCCCGGCAGCGCAAGTTCACCGAAGCCGCCGCGGCCTGCCGTCAGGCGCTGGCCGGTAGACCGGCGTTGGGGGAGGAGCGGCGCAAGATCGCAGAACTGTTGATGCAATGCACCGGGCAGAAATGAAACGCGGCGGGAAACGCTTCTTCCCCACGATGATCCTGCTCACGGGACTCGGCTACGCCAGCTTCTTGCTGTCGAAGGCGATCTTCGTGGTGATTGGCGTGTTGTCGTTCCTGCTGCTCACGCCGTGGCCTCGGGCACGCCAGGCGTTCTTGAGTGGCCTGCTGTGCGGTTTTCTCGGTCTCTTCACGCGAGTCTGGCTGCCTCTGATGCGCGCGTATCGCATTGTGGAGATTTCAGGGCGCGACCTGATCGAGTCCTGTCGGCCCGCCGTCATCGTGGCGAATCATCGGAGCTTTATGGACTCGATTTTTCTGCTCGGCCTCTCGCCGCGCACCGGCGCGCTCACCAAGGACAAGCACGCGCGCCAGCCGATATATTATCTGCTCGTCCGCTATTACGACCTTGTGAGCGTGGACCGCGAGTCCCTCGAGTCGGTCAGGGCCGCCTTCGCGCGCTGCCGCCAGTTGCTGGCCGCCGGCAAGAACCTCGTGGTGTTCCCCGAGGGCACGCGCGCGCGGAGCGGCCGGCTGCAACCGTTCAACCGCTTCGCATTCGATCTCGCGCTAGCGGCGGGTGTGCCGGTGCTGCCGGTGGTGATCCACTCCACCGAGGCGTTCATGGGCAAGATGGCTGGCAGCGCCTTTCCGCGCCGCCGAAACTTCTTCCGCATCCGCTTTCTCGACCCGGAGCCTCTGCGCGCGGGTGATGACGGCGACAGCTTGCGCGACCGCGTCCATCGCCGCCTCGCGCAAGAGCTGAAACTCCTCGACGTTGGCACGGGTTGGGAAATGAACCCGCATAAGCCATGAGCGCGATGCCTTGGTTTGATACCGCCGAGCCGTGAGGGCGCGAGACCGATGTTGGCTCACCGAGGTGTTTCGCCCTGCCTATCGCCGGAGTAACCGACGCGATTATTCGTCCGTGCCTGTGGGTTCCCGTACGGTGCCCACAGCTGGTTTGGCGCAAGGTGGGATCGAGGCTATAATTATCGATGTTCTTGATCGGACTGGGGACCGCCGTGCCCCCTTGGAGATACTCCCAGCGAGAATGTTGGGAGGCACTTCAGGCGTCGTCACAGTTCTCGGATCTCGCCACGCAATCGCAGGCGCTTCTGCGGAAGGTTTTGACCAACGACAATGGCATTTGCACCCGGCACCTCGCACTCCCGGACATCCAGGAAGCCTTTGACTTGTCACCCGATACCCTGCACCAGCGGTTTCGCGACCATGCGCCACGTTTGGCTTCGGACGCGGCGCGCCAGGCATTGGAGTCCGCCGGCTGCGAAGTTCAAGCCATCGACGCCGTGGTTGTCAGCACCTGCACCGGCTACCTGTGTCCTGGGCTGACCAGCTACGTCACTGAAATGGTTGGACTTCGGGCCGATGTGGTCCCGCTGGACCTGGTCGGGCAAGGGTGCGGTGCCGCCTTACCGAGCCTGGGGGCGGCCGAAGCCTTGTTGACATCCGGCCGCGCGGAGCATGTCTTGGTGATCTGCGTCGAGATCTGCAGCGCGGCGTTTTACGTGGACAACGATCCCGGCGTGTTGATCAGCGCCTGCCTGTTCGCCGACGGGGCGGCTGCGGCTGTCTTGAGCCGGGAGGCCAACCCGCACCATCGCCGGGTGGAGTGGAGGGCTTCGGGCTTTTTTACGGTCCCGGCCGACCGCGATCTCTTGCGTTTCGAGCAGAAGGGGGGCCGGTTGCGCAACATCCTCCGGCCTGAAGTGCCCGGTCGCGCAGCCTTCTGCGCCGAGCACGTGCATCGCACCACACTGGCGAAGGCCGGGATGGATGGAGAACGCATTGCGGGCTGGCTGTTTCACCCGGGCGGGCGCGCCGTTCTGCGCGCATTGGCCGAACGCTTCGGACTCCCGGAAGAGGACCTGCGCTGGAGCGCGGCCGTGCTCAGCGAATTCGGCAATCTCAGCAGCCCGTCTGTTCTCTTTGTTCTGCGGCGCGCCCTGGCCGAAAGGCCGCCCGGCGGATGGTGGTGGATGTCGTCCTTCGGTGCTGGATTCAGTTGCTTCGGCGCCTTGCTCCGGGTGGAGTGAACCTGTCTGCCACGAAAATGGGCCCAACGACAATCGTTCGACCGCAAGACGCCGCGAGACTTTGGCGCGGGGCGGCACGCCCATCCAGAATCTCGCGCGCCGGCAGGATTTCCGTGCTGCGGGTCAACTGCCCTGGCTGAGATGAAACGCCGTATTGAACCAGAGTGGTTGGATGAACTTCCCGTGGAGGATCCGCGCGCAGCGCGCTCGCGGCGCGATCTGCGGCGAGTCAACTGGTGGATGGGCCATCCCGGAATGATCGCTCGGGTTCTGCGAGGGGCTTTCCCGCACGAAGCACCCGCGCGTTTGATCGACCTTGGCGCGGGCGACGGTGACCTTTGCGCTCGTGTCGCGCGGCGTCTCTCGCCCGCCTGGCGGGACGTAACGGCGGTTCTGGTGGATCGCCAACGCGCGGTGGGCGGAGAAGTCACTCGCCAGCTCATGGGCTGTGGCTGGAAGGTTGAAGTGGTGGCGGCCGACGCGTATGAATGGCTCCTGCGCACGGATCGGCTCGACCGTGCGGTGTTTGTGACGAATCTGTTTCTGCACCATTTTACTGGAGAGCAACTCGCGGGCTTGTTCGACACTATAGCTGCGCGGGGTGCCCTGCTTGTCGCTTGCGAACCACGGCGCGGCGTGTTGCCACTGGCCTTTGCCGGTCTGCTCGGGTTGATCGGGTGCAACGCGGTGACTCGGCATGACGCGGTGGCCAGCGTGTGGGCCGGCTTCGCCGGCCGCGAGCTGTCAGCGCTCTGGCCCGCGCGCGGTTGGCAGTTGAGCGAAGGTCGCACCGGTTGGTTCAGTCACTTGTTCGTCGCGCGCAGGGAACGACATCGAAGCCCGCGGTCTCTGGAAAAAGGAGGGCTCTCCTAACATGATGATGACTTCCTTGAAACCCATCACCATCGTGGGCGGCGGGCTGGCCGGGTTGACCGCGGGCATCGGACTGCGTCAGCGCAACGTTCCCGTCACGGTGTTGGAGGCGGGACGTATCCCGCGCCACCGCGTGTGTGGCGAATTCATCAGCGGACGCGGTCAAAAGGCACTCGAACGATTGGGCCTGCACGAGATCTTTGTCCGGGCCGGTGCGGGTCTGGCGAAGACGGCGGCGTTCTACTCCGCGAGATTCCGCGGACCGGTGCGTCGGTTGCCGGTACCGGCGCTGTGTCTCACGCGGTTCAAAATGGATGCCCTGCTGGCGCAACGGTTTGTGGAACTGGGGGGTGAGTTGCGGGAGAACACGCGCTGGCGCGAGGGGGTGTTTGGCGAAGGAGTGGTGCGCACCACCGGCCGCAAGGCCCAACCCATCGAAGACGGCGTGCGTTGGTGCGGCTTCAAGGTGCACGCGCTCCGCTTGGTGCTGGAGGCGGACCTGGAAATGCACCTCGGAGCCGATGGCTACGTGGGGCTGTGCCAGCTCGACGACGGCCGGGTAAACGTCTGCGGGCTGTTCCGGCGCCCGGTCGCCGGCGCGAAGGGCGAACCAGTCCGCTGGCAGGAATTGCTGCGCGGCGCGGAGGGCTCACCGCTGCGCGAGCGGATGGCCGGAGTCGAGTTTGACGCAACTTCCTTCTGCGCGGTAGCCGGCCTGCCGATTGCTCCTCAGCGGGCACAGGGAAGGCCGGAGTGTGTGCTCGGCGACGCGCTCACCATGATTCCGCCCATCACCGGAAACGGAATGTCGATGGCCTATGAGGCCGCCGAGGCAGCTCTCGATCCGCTGACGGCTTACAGCAAAGGCGCGATGACCTGGGGTGAAGCTCAGACCCAGCTCGCGCGACAATTGGACGAGACCTTTGCCAGTCGATTGGCTTGGGCTCGAACACTGCAAACGCTTGCGTTCCAGCCGTTCGTGAGGGAAGCCTCGCTGGCGCTCATCTTCCATTCGGAGTGGCTGTGGCGACTGGTCTTCGCAAAGACGCGCTAGCCCGGATATTTCACAGCCTGCCGGCTGTGAAATTCCGGGCTCTGGGAAAACCGCGCCATGACGTGATATACCGCGCTAGAAAAACCGGTGCGAATGGCTCCGGAGGTAGGGCTCGAACCTACGACCAATCGGTTAACAGCCGACCGCTCTACCACTGAGCTACTCCGGACCGGCAACCGCACTGGAATGCGGGGTAATAATTAAAACAGAACTCCGGCCGGTTTCAACCCCGGAATTCCGATGCCTGGGCGGACTGCGGCGCCACGGGCCGGACGTGGTCGGATCCGCCGAATGCGCGTGACAGGGTGCGAGTTGCGGCGGTAGTTTCCGTGCTCCCCGCAACCCATGAGCGCACGACCGTCAGAGGGACCACTCGGCGTATTTGATTCTGGCATCGGGGGCCTGACGGTGGTGCAGGCCATTGCAGAATTGCTTCCCGGGGAGCGGGTTGTCTATTTGGGCGACACCGCGCGGGTGCCCTATGGCAACAAATCGCCGGAGACGGTCACGCGTTTCGCGCGGCAGGACGCGGCCTTCCTGCTGGGGCGGGGCGTCAAGGCGGTGGTGGTCGCGTGCAACACCGCGACGGCCTTCGCGCTTCCGGTGCTGGCGGCGGAGATGACCGTGCCGGTGATCGGCGTGCTTGAGCCTGGGGTCGAGGCGGCGCTGGCCCGGACGCGGAACGGACGGATCGGGCTGATCGGCACGGCGGGGACCATCGGCAGCGAAGCCTACCAGCGGGCGATCGCGAGCCGGCGACCGGACGCTCATCTTGTGGCAAGGCCCACGCCCCTTCTGGTGCCGCTGGTGGAAGAGGGATGGCTCGAGCATCAGGTCACTCGCCAGGTGATCGAGGAGTACGTCGGCCCCATGTTGCGCGAGGGCATTGACACGCTCGTGCTGGCCTGCACGCACTACCCCCTGCTCAAGCCGTTGCTCCGCCAGGTGGCGGGTCCAGACGTGGCGCTGGTGGATTCCGCGACGACCTGTGCCGCGCATCTCGGGCGCCGACTGGCAACGCTGGGGCTCGATGCCCCACAAAAGGACGTGGGTGGCATCGAGATCTTCCTGACGGACCGGCCGGCGCAGTTCGAGCGAGTGGCGCGCCGATTTCTCACGGTGCCCATTCATCGCATCGATGTCGTGGCGCTGCCCGAGTGAGTCGGCCACCGTGCCGTTGGGGGGGGCGCCAGTTGCCACGAGAGGCTTTTGACACTGCCGCCCGGGGGCTGCTATCGTGGATGCTCCATGAGGATTAATTACCAGCTCACGCCCACCGCGCTGCGCAAGAAAATCGCGCGACTCTGGGAGCTGTCCGAAGAGAAAATCCTGGAAATCGAGAGCCTCTACGATCACGACAACGGGCCCCCGGTCTTCACGGAGCGCGGTCGTTTCGTGCCGCGCGAGTGGACCGACTGGACGCGCGGATTCCAGTACGGGTCGGCGCTTCTCCAGTTCGACGCCACCGGCGACGTCCGGTTTCTTGAGTTTGGGCGCGCGCGGACCATGGAGCGGATGCTGCCGCACCTGACGAACCTCGGCTCGGACGACCACGGCTTCAACAACGTGAGCACCTTCGGCAACTTGCTGCGCCTCATGTCGGAGGGACGGATCCCGGAATCGGCGTGGGAGAGGCGCTTCTACGAGCTGGCGATGCGGGTGTCTGGCGCCGTTCAGGCCTCGCGGTGGTCGACCATCGCCGATGGCACGGGATTCATCTATTCCCTGAACGGCCCGCACTCGCTGTTCTCCGACACGATCCGCTCGTGCCGGGTGCTGGCGCTGGCGCACCAGCTGGGCCAGCGGCTTCTCTCGGAGGGCGACGTGGCGGTCTCGCTGCTGGATCGCCTGCTCCAGCACGCGCGCAGCACGACGCGCCACAACGTGTACTTCGGCGAAGGCCGCGACCTCTACGATGTGAGGGGGCGCGTGACCCACGAGTCGATTTTCAATACGAAGGATGGCAAGTACCGTTGCCCGAGCACGCAGCAGGGGTATTCCCCGTTCTCGACGTGGACGCGCGGCCTGGGCTGGGTGATGCTTGGTTTCGCGGAACTGCTCGAGTTCATCGAATCTCTCCCCGAGACGGAACTTGCCCCGTTCGGCGGCAAGCGCGAGATCGCGAGGGAGTTTCTCGTCACGGTGAAGGCCACGAGTGATTTCTACCTCTTCCATTCGGCTCTGGACGGGGTGCCCTACTGGGACACCGGCGCGCCGGGGCTGGCGCGGATGGGCGATTACCTTTCCCGACCCGCCGATCCGTTCAACGAGCACGAGCCGGTGGACAGCTCCGCCGCAGCCATCGCGGCACAGGCGCTGCTGCGGCTGGGCCACTACCTCGTCTCGCGCAACGACAACGAGGGGGGACGGCGCTACTTCCAGGCGGGTCTCACGATCGCGGACACACTGCTGGGCGCACCGTACCTCAGCACCTCGCCGGATCATCAGGGGCTACTCCTGCACTCGGTGTGTTTTCGGCCGAAGGCCTGGGATGCCCAGCCCACTGGCCACCGGGTGCCCTGCGGGGAATCGTCCATGTGGGGCGACTACCATTTCAGGGAACTGGTCCTGCTGATTGGCCGCGAGGCCAGCGGAGGCCCCTACCCGAAATTCTATCTCAATCCGGTTCGCTGACTCGACCCTTTGGGCTGGGGTTGCCTCAAAACGCCAGACCATCACCTCCACGCTGGCGCCTCAGTATCAGTTGGGAGGGACGCCGTCCCCGGCGTCCGCGATTCACCAGCCGCGCTAAATCTGGGCCAACCCGGCCCGCGAGGCGAGGCTGTCTCAAAACTCAAACGCCCAACACGGACCATCCAACAATCAATGCCCATCTGATGATAGAGGGGACGTCCAATGGCGTGCGGCGTGCGACAAAGGGCGGCGTCTCGCAGAGACGCCCTACAAAATTTGTAGGCCGCCTGTGTCAGGCGGCGCTGTTCAGAGATTTTGAGACACTTTCAGGCCGCGGGCCATCCCCGGAATTCCCGCATGGCGCCCCGCTTGACACCATGGGGGTGGGGCTCGACGCTTGCCGTCGTGGCTTTCGACGGAATGCGAGGGTTTGTGGATGCGTTGGCCCGCGACGGCGAACTCGTCCGGATATCCGAGCCGGTGGCCGCGGAGTTGGAGATCACCGCGATCGCTGATGCGGCCATGAAATCCCCTGGCGGTGGCAAGGCGCTGCTATTTGAGAGCGTCATGCTGCCGCGCGGGGGGCGATCGGATTTCCCGGTGGGCATCAATCTCTTCGGTTCGTGGGGGAGGATGCGTCGCGTGCTGGGTGGGAGGACGCCCGACGAAGTCGCCGAAGAGATGGCCTATCTGCTGAAGGCGAAACCCCCACGCTCATTGGCCGAGGGTTGGGAGTTGCTGAAGCGGGGATTCGGCGTTGTCCACGCCCGCCCCGCGCGCGTCGAAAACGGTCCCTGCAAGGAGGTGATCCATCGGCTCGACGGGGCGGGCGGCGGCCTCGATCTGAGACGGTTACCCGTGTTGAAGTGCTGGCCGGAGGATGGAGGGCCGTTCATCACGTTGCCCAATGTGCACACGCGCGACCCGGACACCGGCGAGCGCAATATCGGCATGTACCGGATGCAGATATTCGACGGTGCCAGCACGGGAATGCACTGGCAGCTCCACAAGGTCGGCGCCCGTCATGGCCGGCGCTATTTCGAGCGGGGCGAACGGATGCCGGTGGCCGTCTGCCTCGGCGGCGACCCCATCTACACCTTCGCGGCCACCGCCCCGATGCCCGACGGCCTGGATGAGATCCTGCTCGCCGGCTTCCTCCGCCAAAAGTCGCCCGCCCTGGTGAAATGCGAGACCTCCGATCTCGAGGTCCCCGCGGATTCGGATTTCGTCATCGAGGGCTACGTCGACCCCAAGGAACCCCTCCGCGACGAGGGACCCTTCGGCGACCACACCGGTTTCTACACGCCGGTGGACAAGTACCCGACCTTCCATGTCACCGCCATCACGCACCGCCGCGACGCCATCTATCCCGCCACCATCGTCGGCAAACCCCCGATGGAAGATTTCTATCTGGGCACCGCCTCGGTGCGGATCTTCATGCCGGTCTTCCGGATGACGTTCCCCGAGATCGTGGACATCGCCCTCCCGGCCGAGGGCGTGTTTCACAACATGGTCTTCGTCAGCATCAAGAAGCAATACCCCTATCAGGCGTTCAAGATCATGCACGGGCTCTGGGGCATGGGCCAGATGATGTTCTCGAAGATCGTCGTCGCCGTCGACGCGCATGTGGATGTCCACGATACCTCGGACGTCCTATTCCACCTGTGCGCGAACGTCGATCCCGAGCGCGACACGATATTCACCAAAGGCCCCTGCGATAGCCTCGACCACGCCCCCACCGAACCCAACATCGGCTCCCACATGGGCATCGACGCCACGACCAAGCTCCCCGGCGAGGGCTACCGCCGCGGCTGGCCCAAGGAACTCGCCATGCCCAAGGACGTTGTCGTCCGAGTCGAGCGCATCGTGGCGGGTCTTCGCGGAGAGTCTGTCGGACTTCCCAAGGCCTGACTCGAGAGTTCAGATGCCGGGCAGTGGCAGCCTGCTTGCAAGCGATCCCATGCGCGAATCGCGCGCAAGCGCGCTCCTACGTCTCATTCTTAGCCCCTCCGGTGCCCCGAATGCCCGTCGTCACGCCGCGCCCTGGGGATTTGTTTCGTGATTTTAAGGGCTTGCAATTAAAAAGATCAGATATATAGTCATACTAGTCATCTCCTATGACTACTTTACGTATATCTGTGTCCGAGTTCAAGGCGCACTGCACGGTATTGCTTCGAGATGTGGCGAACAAGGGGCGTACGTTGGAGGTAACCAATCATGGGCGGGTGATCGCGATGGTGGTGCCACCGATAGAGCCGGGTGGTCTGGACCCGGCGAAGTGGATGGGTTCGTTGCGGGGCACGGTGGTGCGATATGAGGAACCGTCGGCGCCGACCACGGCGTCCGGGGAGTGGGAGATATCCTTCGATTGAAGCTGCTGTTGGACACGCAGGTGTTGGTCGGGTGTTTGGATGGGCCGGAGAAGCTGCCGCGGGCAGTGGTGGGTCTTCTCAAGGATGTCTCGCAGTACCCGGTTGGGGTGAGCGCGATTTCGGCATGGGAGGTTGCGCGTTTGGCATCATCGGGCCGGGTTCAGTTGAGCCGTCCGCCGGGCGACTGGCTGCGATTGGCATTGCGGGCCCCGTTCGTTCAGGTGCTTCCGCTGACAGCAGAGATCGCCTGTGAGGCGTCCACTCTGCCGGGTGAGTTTCGGGGAGACCCCGCCGATCAGATCATCGTCGCCACCGCGCGGATCCATGGCCTGACGCTCGTGACCGGCGACCCCCGGATGCTCTCCTACCCGCACCTCCGGGTGGTGTGGGGCTACTGACTATTGCATAAATAAACTCCTATGCTAGATTGTGGGCGGTGATGATGAGTGAGACCAAAGGGAAGCCCACGGGAATTGGAGCGGCGTCGCCGGCGCGCCATCGAGTTGTTGCAACGG
>Ga0209717_1001653_pt1 | contig 23315 bp, 18 predicted proteins | sample AD_UKC048_MetaG_FD_184418 | JGI IMG/M metagenome (GOLD analysis project Ga0209717, IMG submission 184418) | Active sludge microbial communities of municipal wastewater-treating anaerobic digesters from USA - AD_UKC048_MetaG (SPAdes) (version 2) | ecosystem: Engineered > Bioreactor > Anaerobic >... | reverse complement strand
CAAGGCGTCGCCCACGGGCTCCATCCGGCCCCCGGGGCCGTATTCGTCGGGCCGCGGGATGTAGGCGGTCTTCAGCCCCGCCTTCTGCGCCGCCACCAAGTCGAACGGGTGGGCGGCCACCATCAGCACCTGGCCCGGCGCCAGGCCCAGCAAGCGCGCCGCCCCCAGGTACACCGCCGGGTCGGGCTTGAAGCGGCCGAACAACTCGGCCGACAGCACGGCGTCCCAGGGCAGGCCGGCATGCTTGGCCATGGCCACCAGCAGCGACAGGTTGCCGTTGGACAGTGTGCTGATCGTCAGCCGCTGCTTCAGCCGGGTGAGGCCGGCCACGGTGTCGGGCCAGGGCGCCAGGCGGTGCCACACGGTGTTGAAGTGGTCGCGATCGGCCTCGGCCAGCGCCTGCAGCCCGTGCTGCGGCAGCAGGTGGTCGAGCACCTGGCGGTGCAGGGCGTCGATGGTGTCCCAGGCCAGTTCGCCGTGCGCCACACGGGCCATCGATGCGAAGTAGCCCTTGCGCCAGGCGTCGGCCAGCGCGGCCCAGTCGGCTTGCAGGCCGGTGCGTGCGCCCAGGGCCACGCCTTCGGCGATGACGCTGCGGCGCCAGTCGACGACGGTGCCGAAGACATCGAAGGTGAGGGCGCGGACGGTGTGGGCGAGGCTGTGCATGGCGTGATGATGCCGCAGCGCCCGCCGGGTTTGATCTGGCGCAAGCCTTGAGGGCCGCGGCCTGGTCGCGCGTCTCGCCAGCGACAAGGGCCGCGCCGGCAGCCCCGAAGAATCACCGCATGGACTTCGCCCACTCCCCCCGTTCGTTGGCGCTGCAGGCCCAGCTGCGCCAGTTCATGGCCGACCTGGTGCTGCCGTCGCTGCCCGACTGGCACCGCTGGTCGGACGCCGGTGTGTTTCCTGAGGACCTGGTCGAAAGCCTGAAGGCGCAGGCCAGGGCACTGGGCCTGTGGAACCTGTTCCTGCCCAGCCTGCGGGACGACCAGCCTGGCACCCGGCTGTCGAACCTGGACTACGCGCCGCTGGCCGAGATCATGGGCCGGGTGCCGTGGGCGGCCGAGGTCTTCAACTGCAATGCGCCCGACAGCGGCACGATGGAGCTGCTGCAGATCGCCGCCAGCCCGGCGCAGGTGCAGCGCTGGCTGAACCCGCTGCTGGACGGCAGCATCCGCAGCTGCTTCGCGATGAGTGAGCCCGACACCGCGTCGTCCGACCCCACGCAGCTGACCACGCGCATCCAGCGCGATGGCGACGGTCCTGACGCGGGGTGGGTGCTGAATGGCCGCAAGTGGTTCATCACCGGCGCCGCGCACCCGCTGTGCCGGCTGGCGGTGGTGATGGGTGTCAGCGAAGACGACAACGCGCCCGAGCATGCCCGCCACAGCATGCTGCTGGTGCCGATGGACACCCCTGGCCTGACGGTGGAGCGCAACATCCCGGTGATGGACCACCAGAGCCTGGACGGCCATTGCGAGCTGGTGTTCCGCAACGTGCGGGTGCCGCTGGATGCGATGCTGGGCGAGCCCGGCGCCGGCTTTGCGCTGGCCCAGGCGCGGCTGGGCCCTGGGCGGGTGCACCACGCGATGCGCAGCATCGGCCAGTGCGAGCTGGCGCTGGAGCTGATGTGCGAGCGCGCGCTGGAGCGCCGCGCCTTCCGCGGCCGGCTGAGCGATTTCTCCAACGTGCAGGACTGGATCGCCGAGAGCCGGGTCGAGATCGACCAGGCCCGCCTGCTGGTGTTGCGCGCGGCCTGGGTGCTGGACCAGGCCGGCAGCGCCGCAGCGCGCACTGACGTGTCGGCCATCAAGCTGGTCAGCAGCCGCCTGCAGGGCCGGGTGCTGGACCGTGCGATGCAGGTCTTCGGCGCCATGAGCCTGTCGCCCGACACCCCGCTGGCCCGCCTGTGGGCCTGGGGCCGTGCGCTGCGCTTCCTGGACGGCCCGGACGAAGTGCACCTGCGCACCGTGGCGCGCGCCGAACTGAAGCACGCCAAGGGCCAGCGCGGCGCCAATGCGGCACACCTGCGGCGGTGGATGCCGATGGCGCCCTGTTGATGTGCTGGTTTGGGATTTTTCCGTTGAAGATGGGGCTGCCCATTCTCCAGATTTCGCTCAATACAGGCGTTAGCAATGCTGATCTCGGAGGGCCTCGAGATGATGGGACGCCAAGCCGGAGGACGGGAGCGGTTGTTCTACACGGTCAACCTTGAGAACCACGTTCCTGCGAATCACCTGCTGCTTCGCATCAACCGGTGCCTTGATCTCAGTGACCTGCACGAGTGTCGTGTTGCGTTCTTGAGGCAGCGGCGCACCGGTCATCGCGCCGGCTGGCGGAGCTTGCGGGCGAACACGTGGCTCATCAGCCCGAGGCCCAATAGGCACAAGGCCCAGGCGCCGGGTTCGGGCACCGGCTGGGCGGCTGGCAGCAGCACCACGCCGCCGGTCGCGTCGGCGAACCGTGTAGGGATCAGCGAACCGATGCGCCCGTACAGCGACACCGTGCCACTGTTGGGCACCCCCGGCTGGGCGTTGAGCTCCAACACAGTCACCCGGCCGAGATCGGGTCGTTCCTTGATGTAGAACTGGTCTGCATCCATCGCGGGATCACTGCTGCACACGCCGTTCGAGCATCTGCTGGTCACGTGGAAGCCCAAGGTTCCGGCGAACGTGTGGTCGTGCAGGGCAGAGTCAGTGGATGACGTGACCAGGCGGAACGAGAACTCGGAGTCGGGCAGGTCGCCGAACCAGTCGCCATTGATGAAGGAGAAGGTGCCGAGCAGGAATTCGTCTCCCACCGCCACGTTGGCGGCCCCGCCCGGCGTGAAACTGATCTGCTTAGATGGAGAGGCGTCACGCAGCCGTCACGGCCTCCCATCAATGGTGGGTTTGACCCCCGATGCAGGGCTGGATCAGCCCTCAAGCCGCCGGCAGCCAGACCGAGAGGCGCGATCCTGCGGCCAGTGCCGCATGGCCGACCCGCCCGCCCATGGCCTCGGCCAGGGGGCGGACGATGGACAGACCCAGGCCTGTGCCTTCGATGCCCGTGTGTTCGCGCCTGAGGCGGTTGAAGGGTTCGAACAGCCCGGGGCGCGCAGGCTCCAGCACGCCGCTGCCGTCGTCGTCGACATCGAACCGCACGGCGTCGTCCTCGCGCTGCCAGGCAACCAGGACGCGTACGCCCGGCCGGCCGTGCTTGATGCCATTGCTGACCAGGTTGGTCAGCAGTTGCTGCAGACGCACCGTGTCAGCGGGCAATGGTGGAGAGCTGCGACCGGGCAGGCCCGTCGCCCAGCTCGGGCCTGGACGCGCGCAATTGCGCCAGCGCGGCGGCGAGCCGACCCGGGCTGTGGCCAACAGGGATCGGGTCGGGTGCCAACGTCGGTGCTATGCCGCACGGATGGTGCCCCATCACCGCCCGCCTGCACACCACCGACCTGCGCGGTGCGCCGACGGCCGCTGCCGGAGCCGCCCGCCATGTCCGCATCGGCTCGGCCATCCCGTATGTCTGCCAGGACCCCCAGACACCGGGCGGTCCGGATCAGGGGGATCGATGGATTGGAGCTACAAGGCCGTGTTGACGGCGATGACCGTGGGCGCGGTGCTGATGTCGGCCCGGCTGATGGGGCGCCGGGTCGCGGGGCTGCTGGCGGGGCTGCCTGTCATCACCATCCCGGCCCTGCTGTGGGTTGCACAGGAGCAGGGCATCGACTTCGCCGCCCGCAGCGCCCTGGGCAGTGCCGCCGCCTGTGCGATGGCGCCGCTGTTCGCGGCCGGCTTCGTGCTGCTGGCGCCCCGCGTGGGTGCCACCGTCGGCCTGGCAGGCGCGGCACTGGTGGCCTGGGCCGCCGTGGCTCTGTCGCAGGGGCTGGCCCCGCAGCCGTGGCTGCATCTGGTGGCGGCCGTGGTGTCCTGCGGTGGGGTCGGCTGGCTGCTGTGCGGTCGGCAGCCGGTGCCGCCGCAGCAGGATCCGGCCGACGGCGCAGACCGGCGCCTGACCGCTGCGCCACGCTTCGTGGCCGGCGAGCCCTGGGCCACGGCCGTGCTGGCCGGCACGGTGAGTGCGGCCGTGTCGCTGCTGGCGGCCAGGGTCGGGCCGTTCTGGTCGGGCGTGCTGTCCACGCTGCCGCTGATTTCGGCCTGCGCGCTGTGGCATCTGCAGCGCAGGCACGGTGCATCGGCGCTGCCCGGCTTCGTGGCGGGCTATCTGGCCGGCGTGCTGGCCAAGGCGGTGTTCGCCTGCAGCTTCGCCTGGCTGGCCCCGCGGTGGGGCCTGGCGCCCGCCATGGCCCTGGCGTTGGCGGCCGGTGGCGCCGCGGCCCTGGTGGTCACCCACTGGCGCCACGGCGCCATGGGCCCGACGCTGCCCGCCGTGGCGGCGGCCCGGCGCCATTGACCCCGACCTGGGCAGCCCGGCCAGCCCGTGGCGCCAGCGCCGGACTTCTGCCGCCCACCCCCTCCTGGGCGAAGATCTGCCTTGATGTCGACAAGGTCTGATCCGGTGATGACGCCCCTGCAATTCCTGTCCGCCCGCTGGCCCGAGATCGACGCGCTGCTGGACCAGGCGCTGGCGCTGCCGCCTGCGCAGTGGCCCGGCTGGCTGGACGCCCTGACGGGCGAGAGCGCCGCGCTGCGCGAGACCCTCAGCCTGCTGCTGCAGGCCCAGGCAGGTACAGACGACGGCTTCCTGGCCGTGCTGCCGCAGCTGCCGGTCAGCGCAGCGCCGGGCGACGACCCGGCACCCGGCGACCAGGTCGGTCCGTACCGGCTGATCGAGCCCCTGGGCCGCGGGGGCATGGGCCTGGTCTGGCATGCCGAGCGCACCGACGGCCGGCTGCGTCGCGCGGTGGCACTCAAGCTGCCGCGCCTGGCCTGGGGTGGCGCCACCGCCGAGCGGCTGGCGCGTGAGCGCGACATCCTGGCGGCGCTGGACCATCCCCACATCGCCCGGCTGCTCGATGCCGGTGTGGACGACCAGGGCCGCCCCTTCCTTGCGCTGGAGCGGGTGCAGGGCCAGGCCATCGACCAGTATTGCGCCGCCCAGGCGCTGGACGTGCCGGCCCGGCTGGCGCTGCTGCTGCAGGTGGCCGCGGCGGTGGCGCATGCCCATGGCCGGCTGGTGGTGCACCGCGACCTCAAGCCGGCCAATATCCTGGTCACGGCCGACGGCCAGGTGCGGCTGCTGGACTTCGGCATCGCCAAGCTGCTGGAGGGCGATCACACGCAGGAGACCGCGCTCACCCGGCTGGCCGGCGCCGCACTGACGCCCGACTACGCCAGCCCCGAGCAGATCCGCGGCGAGCCGCTGGGCGTGGCCAGCGATGTCTACAGCCTGGCGGTGGTGGCCTACGAGCTGCTGGCCGGTGTGCGGCCCTACCGACTCAAGCGAGGGAGCGCCGCCGAGCTGGAAGAGGCCATCGCCAGTGCCGACGTGCCCCTGGCCAGCAGCATGGCCGCCAGCCCGGCGCTGCGCCGGGCGCTGCGCGGCGACCTGGACGCCATCCTGAACCAGGCGCTGAAGAAGACCGTGGCCGAGCGCACCGCCAGCGCCGACGCCTTCGCGCAGGACATCGAGCGCCACCTGCGTGGCGAGCCGGTGCTGGCGCGGCCCGACGGCCGGCGCTACCGGCTGGGCAAGTTCCTGCGCCGCCACCGGGTGGGCGTGGCCATGGGCAGCACCGTGGCGCTGGCGGTGGCCGCCGGCAGTGGCGTGGCCATCTGGCAGGCGTTGGCAGCGCGCGCCGAAGCCGAACGCGCCAGCGCCGAGGTCACCCGCCAGGAGGCCGTGCGCAACCTCTACATCGACGTCATGACCAGGCTGTCGGTGCTGGGTCGGGACGACGCTGCCGCTCTGGCGGCTCCTGGCGCCGTGCACCGTGTGCTGCGGGAGGAGCTCGACGCCTATGCCAGGCGCTACCAGCGCCTGCCGGGCGCTGTGCAGGCGCAACTGGAGGCAGTGACGCTGCAGCTGAACTACGGCAACGACTTCGCCGGCTCGCTGGAGGTGGGGCAGCGCTACCTCGCACACCTGAAGCAGCACGGTGCCGAGCCGGCCCTGGTCATCAACGCCCACGCGATGCTGGGCGGCACCCTGTTCCAGCTGCGGCGCCTGGACGAGAGCCTGGCCATGCGGCGCGCCGGCGTGGCCTGGTCGCCGCAGGCCGATGATGACCGCACCGCCAGTGCACGGCTGCTGCTGTCGCGCGATCTGGGCAACATGCTGTCGGCGCGCGGGCTGCGGTCCGAGGCCCGCACCGTGCTGGCCAACGCGGAGGCGCTGGCACAACGGCGGTTCCCGAACTCGCTGTTCCAGGTGAAGACACTGCAGGCGGTGGCGGGCTTTCACGCCACCTTCGACGACCAGCGCGCACTGCACTATGCCCGGCTGGCACAGGCTGCCCAGGAGGCTGCCAGCACGGCCGACGACGCCACCCGCGAGCATGGCCTGTTCATCCTTGGCGGCGCCTTGCTTGGCGTTGGCCAGCCCGGCGACGCCGTGCCAGCGCTGCGCGAGGGCCTGGCGCTGAACATCAAGCTCTACGGCAAGACCGACCGCAACACCGTGCGTGCGATCGGCCGTCTGGCCGCTGCACTGGCGCGCAGTGGCGGCCTGTCGGAAGCGCAGGCCCTGCTGGACGAGGCGCTGCAGCAGCAGCCGGTCTCGGCAGGCGCCGCGCCGACCCCGAACCGCTTGCTGCTGCAGGCGCGGCAGCTGGAGCTGGCCTGGCTGCGAGGCGATGCCGCTGGAGCGGTGGACTTGCTGGCGTCCGACCCCGCAGACCACCTGCGGTGGCTGGCCAGCCGGGGCGGCGACCTGTTCCTGTCCTTGGAGGTGCGGGCCCTGCTGCTGGCCGGTCGGCCCGCCGACGCCTTGGCGCGCGCGCAGCGCCTGCACCGGGATTGGCGCGATCGCGACCTGCCGTCGGCGGCCTGGTTGCGCATCCTCGAGACGCTGGCGCTGGCCCAACTCGGCGCCGGCGACACGGCAGCAGCGCGCACCACGGCCGGCCGCCTGCTGGCGATGCTGGCTGCCGAGCAGGCCCGTGGCAGCTGGGCCTGGCGCAGCGCCAACACGCTGGCGGGGCTGGCTGCAGCCCGCAGCGGCGACGGCGCCACCGCGCTGCAGTACCTTGCCGCCGCCGATGCCGTGACCGCCGTGGCGCCATCGGCCGTGGAACGGGCCGATGCCATGTTGCTGCGCGCGCAGGCCCTGGTGCTGGCCGGCCGGCCGGATGAGGCCCGGCGAGCGGCGCGTTCCGTGCTGGCCAGTCTGCCCGGCCAGCACTCGGCCAGCCCGCGCCTGGCCCTGGCCCGTCGCCTGGCCGATGGTTGACGCCAGCGCGGGCGCGCCCGGCATGTCCGCTTTGGCTGGCCCATGCCGTATCGCCGGCATGGCCTGCGTGGGCAGGCGCTGGAGATGCCGTGACGCGACAACGCTGGATGGACCTGGCCGCGCTGCTGCTGGCCATCGTCGGCCTGACACAGGCCCTGCGGGGCCTGGGCCTGCACGAACCCTGGCACACACCGAAGCCGCCGCCGGCGGCTGGCTCCTTGCCCGCCACTGCCCCTGCGGTGCCCCAGCGATGGGTACCCGTGGACATGGTGGAGCGCCGGCAGTTCCAGCAGGTGCAGGCCCGGCTGCCGCCCGACGCGGTGGTGCTGGACCTGGAGGCCCTGGAGTCCCTGGACGCTGCGCTGGACCTGGTCGCGGTCTGGCGCGGCAACCACCCGGCAGACGCCTTCCTGACCTGTTGGCTGGCCATCCCGGACCACGGCCCGGCGCTGGCGGCGGCCCGGCAGGCCCTGGCTGCCCAGGGCTGCAGTGCGCTGCGCGTCGCCCGGTCCGGTCCGGCCTCGTAGCGCCTGCGGACGCACCGGTCGCCGACCGGGCCCGTCTCTCGGGCTCAGCCCCGCAGCGCGTGGGCCAGCAGCAGGCGCGCCTTCTCCCAATCGCGCCGCACGGTGCGGTCGGTCAGGCCCAGGGCGTCGCCGATCTCGGCATCGGTCATGCCGACGAAGTAGCGCATCTCCACCACCTGCACCAGGCGCGGGTTCAGCGCTGCCAGCTCTGCCAGGGCGGCGTCGACGTCGAGGATCTCGTCCTCGCCCTGGGGCAGGCTCTCGGCGTGGCTGGTGTCCAGGCTGAGGTGGACCGCGTCGCCACCCCGGCGCGCAGCCCGGGCTGCCCGCGCTGCGTCCACGATGATCGAGCGCATCGCCGTGGCGGCATAGGCCAGGAAGTGGGCGCGGTCCTCCACCGTCAGCCGCTGCGCCGCCACGAACTTCATGTAGCACTCGTGCACCAGCACCGTGGTGCCGATCAGCGCGTCACGCTGGTTCTGCGCCAGGCGCGCACGGGCGATGCGGCGCAGGTCGGGGTAGAGCCGGCTGAACAGATCGTCCAAGGCCGGGCGGTCGCCTCCACGGGCGCGGGCGATCAGTTCAGTGATGTCTCCCATGGCTTGCTGGCATCCCTGGCGTTTTGTTTCTGGCAGTTGTGCGTCTGGCAACCGGCGGCGGCATGGTAACGGCGGTCCGTGACGCTGCGCAGACCCCCCGCGATCCGGGGGGGCGCCTACTGTCCGCCCGCGCGACACGGTGCCGTATCCCGATCAGACGCCAGCAGTGGCGCCACCCCGGAGCATCTCGCAGGCAGCAGGCGCACCCCAGGCCCGGCCTGTACGTCGAACCATGGAGCAGATCGAACATGTCCAGATCCGTCAGACTGACCGCCGCCATCGCGTTGGGCGCCCTTCCACTGGTGACCGCTGCGGCCGAGTTCGGCTTCGAGCAGTCACTGTTCTTCTCGGCCGCGAACCAGAATCCGTTCCAGGCGGGTGATGCAGTCAGCTGGAGCAAGAGCCTGGACGTGTCCGTGCCCATCCGGCGCACCGAGGTGCCGGCCTTCCGGTTCCCGGCGGCCGGCCCGCTGTACCTGGAAGCCGGCGGGCGGACCGAGGGCGTGCTGGGCATCGAACTGGCCGCGCAGTTCAGCAGCGGGCGGCTGGACCTGGCCTACCCGATGCGCTCGACGATCCTCGCGCCCACGGCCGACAGCGTGAAGCTCGGCGACAGCTTCCGGCTGTCGCTGAGCGGAACGGCACCGCGTGCCGGTGTCTTCGACGTGGGCAGCGTGCGCAGCAGCACCGCCTCCATCAGCGTGGGCGACATGCGGATCGATGCCGGCGGCGGTGGGTCCGGTCTGGCCCAGCCGTTCATCCGCACCACCTTCCCGCAACTGGCCGCGCAGCTCAACCTCAGTTACGAGCAACGCAATTCCGCCTACCTGCAAGGCTGCGCCGACGCCGTGGTCACCACCCTGTGCAAGGACATCGGCACACTGAGCCTGCCGTCGATCGGGCCGGTCAAGCAGACCATCGCGTCGCTGGACCCGACCGGCGCCCGCATCCTGCCCGGCACGCCACTGGAAGCCGGCGTGGACTTCGGCAAGCCGATCCCGGTGTTCGGCCCCTATGGCAGCCTGACCCCCAGCTACCCGACGCTGGCCACCCTGGGCACCATGGCCAGCGACAACAGCCCGCTGCGCTCGATCGGCTCGCAGCCCATCCTGGAACTGGATGTGCGCCTGGACAAGCTGCTCGACGACTTCGTGCTCAAGCCGGCGCTGCTGCCGCCGCTCAGCGGCCCGCTCGGGCCGGCCCAGTACACCCTGTTGGAGGCCACCGGCAGCGTGTTCGCCACCGTGTACCAGAAGTTCGACTACCAGCCGCAGCTCAGCGTGCGCCTCGATTTCGACCAGCCGATGCGCCTGGCCTCGGGCGGCGAGGCGTTCTACTCGATCACCACCGCAGCCGGCACCCCACTGGACCTGAAACCGGTGAACCTGTTCCGCGACACGGTGACGGTGCGGCCGACCTATCTGCTCGGCGGCACGCTGACGAGCGAGACCGGTCTGGGCTTCGGGGCCGGCATCGACCTGAAGACGCTGCGCATCGAACTGGGCAGCCTCGACAGCGGCTTCGCGTTCGAAGACGGCGTTCGCGACGACATCCCGGTACTGCCCTTGTACGAGAGCAGCTTCACACCGGTGGTGCCCGAGATCAAGGGGACGCCCTTCGTGCTCGACTTCCAGTCGCGCTACCGCCGCCTGGACATCGACCCCTCGGGCTTCGTCGGCAACGGCGGTGCCGAGGCCGCACGCATCGCGATCGAGACCACCGACGGCGGCACCGTCGTCTTCGGCAAGACGGGCCGGTTCTACACCAGCGACGGGCGCCGCGTGACCTTCTTCGGTGAAGCCGGCGCCGTGAGCTACAGCGAGGATGTGCGGTTCATCGAGTACGAGGAGAACGGGCTGCCGGTGTACTTCGTGGCCGACACCGACTTTCTCGATCCGGCCAACGGCAATGTCAGCCTCGGTCGCATCTTCTGCGTCAGCCATTGCAACCAGGCGCTGCCGCTGATGCCCGACTCGACGATGCTGGTGCTTGCGGACGGCAGCAGTGTGTATGCCAGTCCCGAAGCGGCCGCGATGGCCCTGCTCGACCCCTCCGCGCTGCCTGCCTCGGTGCTGGACCCGACGGCCTTCACAGCCGGCGGCTTCACTGCATTCGCACCGGGCGAGGTTCCGCCGCAGTTCCAGTGGCTGCAAGCCCCGGCGGTGCCCGAGCCGGCGGCGGCCTGGCTGATGCTGGCCGGCCTGGGGGTGTTTGGTGCCGGGCGGCAATGGCGCCGGCGAAACGGTTGAGGCGCGGTGGGCAGTTGCGGGCCGGGCTGCTGGAGGGCGCGCTTGCTGCCGTCTCCGCATGCACGGGCCGCTGATGGCCACCGCACGCCAACGTCGATTGCGCGCCCGCGGCTGGGCTGACAACATCGTCAGGACGCATCTTCGCCCTGAACCGTGACGCCCCTGTCCCAACTGGCCGATGACTGGCCCGCCATCAACCAGTTGCTCGACGAGGCGCTTGCACTGGCGCCCGACCAGCGCCAGGACTGGCTGGCCGCACTGCCATCGCCGCACGCGGCGCTGAAGGACACACTGGCCGGTCTGCTCTCGGCACTGTACGGCGTCGAGACCGGCGACTTCCTGGAGGCCCTGCCCCGGGTCGGCACGTTGGCGCTTTCTGGCGCGGGCGGCGAGGCCGTCGCCGGTGACCTCGTCGGCCCCTGGCGGCTGCTGCGCGAACTGGGTGTCGGCGGCATGGGCAGCGTGTGGCTGGCCGAGCGCGCCGACGGACGCCTGAAACGGCAGGTCGCACTGAAGCTGCCGCGCTTGGACTGGACGGGCGGCCTGGCCGAGCGCATGGCGCGCGAGCGCGACATCCTGGCAATGCTGGAACACCCCCGCATTGCCAGGCTGTACGACGCGGGGCTGGACACGATGGGGCGGCCCTATCTGGCGCTGGAGTATGTCGAGGGATTGCCGATCGACAGGTTCGCGGCCGACCGCGGCCTGGGGGTGCACCAAAGGCTTGACCTGCTGCTGCAAGTGGCCGATGCCGTCGCCCATGCCCACAGCCGGCTGGTGGTGCGCCGCGACCTGAAGCCCAGCAATGTGCTGGTGACGACCGACGGGCAGGTGCGGCTGCTGGACTTCGGCATCGCGAAGCTCATCGAAGGCGACGCCGCGCCCGAGACAGCGCTGACCCGTGTCTCCGGCCGCGCACTGACGCTCGACTACGCCAGCCCGGAGCAGATCGCCGGCCGACCGATCACCACCGGCAGCGATGTCTACAGCCTGGCCGTGGTCGCCTACGAACTGCTGTCGGGCGCCCGGCCGTACCGGCTCAAGCGCGGTTCGGCCGCCGAACTGGAAGAGGCGATTGCCTCTGCCGACGTGCCCCGGGCCAGTGTGTCCGCCGGCGATCCGTCGACCCGCCGCGCCCTGCGCGGCGATCTCGATGCCATCCTCCACAAGGCACTGAAGAAGAACCCGGCCGACCGCTACCCGACTGTCGATGCGCTGGCGCTGGATCTGCGCCGGCATCTGGCGAACGAGCCCGTCAGCGCACAGCCGGATGCGCTGGCTTACCGCGCCGGCAAGTTCCTGCGGCGCTACAAGCTGCAGGTCGGCGCGGGCGCGGCGGTGCTGGGCACGCTGGCTGCTGGCGTTGGCGTGGCCTGGAGCCTGGCGCTCACGGCCGATCAGGAGCGCGCCGTGGCGGTGCAGGCGCAGCAGCGGGCAGACACCAGCGCCGGCGAGGCGCGCGGGATGGCGCAGCTCGCACAGCGGCGGCTCGACGAGGCCCAGGCCGCGACCACGCGCGCCACGGCCGCGGCAGCCGAGGCCGAGCGCCAGCGACAGCGTGCGCTCGGTGCGGCGGCACAGGCCGAGTCCGAGCGCCAGCGCGCCATCGAGGCCGCCGACCGCGAGCGGCGCGCCTCGGTCGAAGCGGCCGAGCAGGCGCGGCGCGCCGAGGGTGTGAAGACCTTCCTGAGCGGCATCTTCGAGACCGGCAGCGTGGAGAACCCCGATGGCGTCCAGGCGCGCTCACGCACCGTGGGCCAGCTGATCGAGGACAGCGCGGCGCGGGTGCTGACCGAGCTCGACGACACGCCCCGCGTCAAGCTCGACCTGCTGCGCACGCTGGGCACCATCGCCGGCGGGCTGGACCTGGGCGAGACCTCAGAGAAGCTGCTGACGGCCGACATCGCGCTGTCGCAGCGGCTCGGCGAGCCGCCGGCGGTCATGGCCGAGCGCCACCTGGCCCGCCACGCGATGTTCGCCGGCCGCCGGCTGGGCAGCCAGGCCCGTCTGGAGTTGCAGGCGGCGCTTGCACAGGCCCGCCAGGTTCCAGGTGATGCGGGCCGGTTTCTGCAGGGGCGCGTGCAGGGCGCACTGGCGCGCGACCTCGGCGTCGGCAGCCTGTTCCGGGACGGGCGTGCCGAGCTGGAGCAGGCCATCGCCCTGCTGGCACCCGCACATGCCGACTCCCTGGCCTACCTGGACACGCAGAACCTGCTGGGACAGCGGCTGGTCTACGCGGACGGCCAGGCCACGCGGGGCCTGGCACTGCTGCGGACGACGGCCGACGCGATCGACGCCCATCCGCAGTCCAGGCCGAGCGACCGGCACCGGGCCCGTCTGGACCTGGCGGTGGCGCTGTACCGCGCCCAGCAACCGCAGGAGGCGCTCCACGAGATCGACCGCCTCGTGGCGGCACTGGCGGCCAGCCACGAGCCGCGCAGCCTGTTTGCGCTGCAGGTGCACAACGAGCGCATCGTGATGCTCTCTGGCGCCAGCCAGCGCGAGCGTGCCTACGCCGCCGCACTGGAAGCGGCCGATCTGGCGGCGCCCCTGCGCAGCGCCGCGGGCCAGCGGCGGCACAGCGAATTCAAGCGCCTGGCCGGCCTGCTGGCGCCGGATGTCGGCCGATTCGGCGAGGCACGCCGTCTCGTGACCGAGGGCGCGCAGGCGGTGCGTGCGTTCGATCCGCCCGAGCCGGTGCTGCTGATGACGGCGCTGGCCCAGGCCGGCCGGGTGCTGATGTGGTGCGGCGACTACCGGGGTGCCCAGGCCCTGTTGGCCGAGGCGCAGGCCCTGTCGTTGCAGCACAGGCCGGTCGGTGCCTACCTGACACTGGGCGAGATCCGTTTCCTGCGTGCGGAAAGCCTGCTGTGGGACGGCCAGATGCCCGAAGCCGACGCCGTCATTCGCCAGCTGCTGGCCGCAGCGCCGGAAGAAGGGCATGCGCGGCGCACGGTTCGGCGGCTCGGCCGCTTGCTGCACGCCCATCGGCAGGCGCTGCTGGGCGACGTTTCCGCCGCGGCGGCCGGGCTGCGCACCTTGATCGACGAGGTGCCGCCACCGTGGAACGGTGACGACCGCAGCATCGTCATCGAGGCACGGCACCGGCTCGCCTTCGTGCTGGCACGCAGCGATCCGGCCGCTGCACGGGCCCAGATGGCGGCGCTGCGGGAGGTGCTGCGCGGCATCAACCTCGAACGGGGCCTGCGATGGGTGTCGCTGGATGCACTCGAAGCACGCCTGTCGGACCGGACGACGGACCTCGACAAGCAGGCCGGCGAACTCGCGCCGCACTTGCGCGACCCCGACTTCCGACCCTTGCGCCGCTGAGGGTGCGTTGCCCACTTCATTCGCGGGCACTGGGCGGCCGACCGCGCCCTGCCCAACGCAGCCGGCGACCACACCCAGCCGACCGACGTGGCACCGGTGGCGTCCGACCCCTGCCCCGGCATCAGCGGCTGCGGGTTCGTCTGCGGCGCCAGGCGTTCGGCACCAGCGCCCTGCCAGAGCCGGCCGCCACCTTGCTCCAATCGGTCAGGGCTGAGTAACGAATAAAGTAAGCAGCATGGTCTGCTAGAGTCTAGCCATGCGGCCCACCGCCGGCTCCGCCACGCCCCTGATCACCGACGAGCTCGACCTGCTCGCCACCCTGGTGCCGCTGGCTGCCAGCGCATCATTGAAATGGGTTGCGGCGCCGCGCACCTGGCGCGCGCGCTGGTGCTGCGCCATCCCGACAGCCACATCACCGCGCGGGAGGTGGATGCGCGCCAGCATGCCAAGAACCTGGCCGCGCCGCAGGCGGGCATCAGCTTCGTCGCCGCCCGCGCCCAGGCCGTGCCGGCGCCCGACGCCAGCTTCGACCTGGCGCTGATGCTCAAGAGCCTGCACCACGTGCCCCAGCCGCTGATGGCCACTGCCCTGGCCGAGGCGGCGCGGGTTCTGCGGCCGGGTGGCCATCTGTATGTGTCCGAGCCGGTGTATGCCGGCCCATTCAACGACCTGGTGCGCCTGTTCAACGACGAAGGCGTGGTGCGCGCCGCCGCCCAGGCGGCGGTCGATGCCGCACTGCGCGGCGGGCCGTGGGTGCAGGTCGACGAGCGGCGCTTCGAGATGCCGGCGCACTTTGCCGACTTCGCGGTCTTCGAGCAGCGGCTCATGCGCCCCACCTTCGCCGACCACGCCATCGACGACGCCAAGCTGGCGCAGGTGCGCACAGCGTTTGCACTGCATGCTGGGCCCGACGGCGCGCATTTCCGGCAGCTGATGCACATCCGGCTGCTGCGGCGGGGCTGAGGCGCCGCGGTCAGGCGCACCGGCCGGCAGGCCTGTCGATCAGGCGCCACGCTGCGCCGCCCCCTGCACATGGCAACGCCAGTGTCAGGTTTTCGTCGCTGGAACGCGGAGCAACCAGATTTGCCTGCACTGCCATGTGGCCGCCAGCCCGCAGCGCACCGAGATGATGGACGCCGACACCGTGGCCCTGGTGCTGACGGTGCTGCAGGCCCGCCGGGTGGCCACGCTTGACCTGAACGGCGGTGCGCCCGAGTTGAACCCGCACTACCGCCACCTGGTGCGTCAGGCGCGGGCGCTGGGCGTGCGCGTCATCGACCGCGCAATCCCACCATCTTGTCCGAGCCGGGGCAGGAAGACCTGGCCGCCCTTCTCGCCGACCAGGGCGTGGAGATCACCGCGTCGCTGCTGTGCTCTTCCGCGGCCAATGTCGACCGGCAGCGGGGCAACGGCGTGCTCGACCGCAGCATCGCCCGCCTGCTGGCGCTGAACGTGCTGGGCCGTGGCGATACCGCCAGCAGCCTGGTGCTCCACCTCGTCGACAACCCGCAGGGCCCGCTGGATGTCGACTACAAGCGCGAACTGATGCAGCGCTTCGGCAGCACGCTGGTCAGCCAGGGCAAGTTCAGCACCTCCATGCAGTTGCTGCGCAGCAGCTGCCGCGCCAAGAACCTCGACACCGTGATGTGCCGCAGCCTGCTCAGCGTCGACTTGCAGGGTGCCCTGAACGATTGCGACTTTAGCCAGATGCTGGGCCTGCACGCGCGCCTGCCCGATCTGCCGCGGCCCCACCTGCGGGATCTGCTGCTGCACGACCCGGCAGGCGCCGCCATCCGCGTGGCCGACCATTGCCACGGCTGCACGGCCGACCAGGGCAGCAGTTGCGGCGGCGCGCTCGAGCCCGCAGTGGCCGCGCACTGATCCCCGCTGCGATGCGGCCCCCGCTGTCCATCGTGGTGCCGGCCATCAACGAGGCCGACGGCATCGTGGCCACGCTGCAGGCGCTGGCGCCGCTGCGCGCGGGGGGGCGTCGAACTGGTGCCGGCCGATGGCGGTAGCACCGACGGCACGGCCGCGCTCGCCGCCCCCTGGGTCGACACCGTGGTGCAGGTACCGCACGGGCACGCACTGCAGATGCATGCCGGCGCCGCTTCGATGTGGACATCCAGGGCAGGCCCTGGATGCTGCGCGTGGTGGCGGCGCTGAGAAACCTGTGCTCGCGTGCCACCGGCATCGCCACCGGGGACCAGGCGATGTCCTGCAACCGCGCCGCCTTTGCCTAGGCGGGTTGCTTCCCGGACCAGCCGCTGATGGAGGACATCGCGCTGTCGCGCCGGTTCAAGTGCCTGGGGCCGCCGGCCTGCCTGCGCGCCCGGGTGTGCACATCGGGCCGCCAGTGGGAGCAGCGTGGCGTCCGGCGCACCATCCTGCTGATGTGGCGGCTGCGCTGGCGCTACTGGCGCGGTGCATCACCCGACGGCGCGGGATGCCACGCCGCTGCGCCAGGCGGCGCAGGCGCTGCACACCCGCGACGCGGTGTTCGTGCCGGCACTGGACGGCGGCCCTGTGCTGGTCGGCGAACGGATCGACGACCTGGCGCCGGCGCCCTGAGGCCGGGCCTGACGGACGGCGGTCAGGCCGCGGCGCGCACGCTGTCCGCCTGCGAGTCGTGCATGGCCAGATGGTCCAGGATGGCCTGCGCCGCCTGCCCGGCGCCGTCGATGCCGGCATACAGCCGCTGCACCCGCTGCGCCTGCTGGCGGAAGCCGCCGTCGGCCAGCAGCCGCTGCACCGCCGCCGTCATCGCCGCGCCTGGCGCGTGGCGCGGCGCCACCGCCAGCGCCATGCCCTGGCGCACCGCCAGGTCGACATTCAGCTCCTGCTCCGGGTGCAGCGGAATGCCGACCAGCGGCGTGCCGCTGGCCATGGCCGTCTGCACCGTGCCCTGCCCGCCCATGCACACCACCGCATCGACCTGCGGCATCAGGGCATGGCTGGGCAGCAGGCCCGCCACCACGATGCCCGGGTCGTCCACCGGGCCGAAGTCATGGATGGTGGCGCCGACGATCACCCGCGGCCCGGCCGCGCGCACGCGCTGCACCACGGCACGCAGCAGTTGCGGCGTGCTCGATGACAGCACCACGTAGACCGTGGGTGCCCGGCCGTCCAGCAGGGCCTGCACCGGTGCCGGCACCGGCAACGGCAGCCGCGCGAACAGCGGGCCGGTGTAGACCAGCCGGGTGCCGGCGCGGTAGGCCTGGGGCCGGCGCGGCCGCCACGCCGCCATCGCGGCACTGGAGACGCCCAGCACCTCGGGCACGTCGGTCACCAGGGTCAGGTCGCTCACCATCAGGCTGGCCAGCGATGGCACCGGCTCCACCCGCAACTCGGCCGCCACCTGGTTGAGGAACTTCACCGCGTCGGTCATCTTCTCGGACTGGGTGTTCGCGATCCAGTGCTTCAGCCGGCGCGGCAGCCATTCGGTGCCCGGGATCGGCATCTGCGTGGGCACCGGCGCCAGCCCCTGCTCCAGCACCGGCGGCACCAGGCTGCCGCCATGGCTGGACGCGAGCGGGATGCCCGCCAGCCGGCTGGACAGGTAGGCCGTCAGCGTGAAGCCGATCACCGCCATGCGCGCGCCATGCGCCCGCAGGAACGCCGCCTCGGCCTGCACGCTGGCGCGCACCTCGTCGGCCGGCTGCAGGCGCAGGCCCGGGCGGCCGAGTTGCACCAGATCCCGCAGGAACTGCGCACAGCGCGCGTCGTCCATCGGCGGGCCCAGCCGGGTCAGCGGGAAGCCGGCGTCCTCGATCACATGGGCATACGGGCCTCCGTGGGTGGCAAACACCACCGGCTGCCCGCGGGCCACCAGGGCCTGGCCGATGGCCAGCATGCGGGTGGTCTCGGACAGGAAACCGCAGTGCGGCAACAAGGCGATCATCAGACATCCCCAGGGCAGAACCGGTGGGCTGCAACCGCCCGGCCGATAAAGGTAATATATTGAATATGTCCGATCCACGTCAATGGCTGGAGCTGGGCCTGGACACCTTGCCGCCAGACCAGGCAGACCGTGTGCGGCTGTTCCGCAGCCTGTGTGCGGCATCGGCCATGCTGCGCGGCCGGCTCGACCGGGCGATGGCGGCCACCGGCGTCACCACCCAGCAGGCGGCGCTGCTGCAGTTCATCGAAGCCCAGCCCGGCCCGCCCACCATCGGCGCGGTGGCGGCCGGGTTGTCCATGACGCACCAGAACGTCAAGCAGATCGCGTTGGCGCTGGCCCGCAAGGGCCTTCTGACGATCGAGGTGGACACCCAGGACCGGCGCGCACGCCGGCTGACGACCACCGAGCAGCACCGCCGCTTCTGGGACCAGCGCAACCCCGACGACTTTGGCCTGGTGCAGGCCTGGACGGCCGGGCTCGACCGCGCCGAGGTGGACCAGGCGGTGCAGCTGCTGCGCAAGCTGATGGCCGGCATGCCGGCGCCACCAGACGCCGCCCCGCCCGGCTGACGCGGCGGCGGCAGCCTGTCACCTGGGCGCAGGCCGGCGCCGGCGGCGGCCACCAGAATCCGCCCATCCCCACCACCGGAGACCGCCATGCACGACATCCTCATCCAGGGCGGCACCGTCGTCGACGGCACCGGTGTACCGGCCCGCCAGGCCGACGTGGCGGTGCGGGGCGGCCGCATCGTGGCGGTGGGCAGCGGGCTGGGCGCCGCGCACCGGGTGATCGACGCCACCGGCCTGCTGGTGACGCCCGGCTTCGTCGACATCCACACCCACTACGACGGCCAGGCCACCTGGGACAGCGCGCTCACGCCCAGCTGCTGGCATGGCGTGACCACGGCCGTGTTCGGCAACTGCGGCGTCGGCTTCGCGCCGGTGAAGCCCGGCGCGCGTGATTACCTGATCAACCTGATGGAGGGCGTGGAAGACATCCCCGGCACGGTGCTGGCCGAAGGCATCAGCTGGAATTGGGAGTCCTTCCCCGAGTACCTGGACGCGCTGGAGCGCCGCCAGTACACGATGGACATCGGCGCCCAGCTGCCGCATGCGGCGCTGCGGTTCTATGCCATGGGCGAGCGCGGCGCCGAGCACCAGGCCCGGCCCACCGAGGCCGAGCTGGCACAGATGGGCGCGCTGGCCGAAGAAGCGCTGCGCGCGGGCGCGCTGGGCATCACCACGTCACGCACCACCAAGCACCGGGCGCGTGACGGCCGCTACACGCCCAGCCTGACGGCGGCCGAGCCCGAGCTGTTCGCCATCGCCGGCGCGCTGCGGCGGGCGGGCAAAGGCGTGCTGGAGGTCAACTCCGATTTCGGCGACGGGGATTTCGAGATCCTGCGCATGGCCGCCGAGGCCGCCGGCCGGCCGATGTCGCTGCTGCTGCTGCAGGTGGACAACGCGCCCGACCTGTGGCGCCGCACGCTCGACCAGATCCACGCCGCCCGCCGCGCCGGGCTGGACGTGACCGGCCAGGTCGGCGCCAAGAGCATCGGCGTGCTGTTCGGCCTGGAAACCAGCCGCAACCCGTTCGAGAACCACCCGGCCTTTGCGCCACTGCTGCCGCTGGCCCCGCGCCAGCGCTACGAGCGCCTGCGCGACGACGCCGCGCTGCGCCAGCGGCTGGTCGACGAGCGCCCCACCGATGCGCTGACGCGCTGGTTCGACGCTGCCTTCGCCCGCACCTTTGCCATGGCCCCGGTGCTGGACTACGAGCCCGCACCCGACCAGAGCCTGGCCGCGCGCGCGGCACGCAGCGGTGGCACGGCCTGGGCCCTGGCGCTGGACACGCTGCTGGCCCATGAGGGCAAGGGCCTGCTGCTGCACCCCTTCGAGAACTACACCGGCGGCGATCTCGGCGTGGTGCAGCAGATGCTGGCCGACCCGGCCACGGTGATGGGCCTGGGCGACGCCGGCGCCCATGTCGGCCTGATCTGCGACGGCGCCGGGCCGACCTTTCTGCTCAAGCACTGGGCGCGCGACCGCACCCGCGGCCCCAGGCTGCCGCTGGAGGCGCTGGTGAAGAAGCAGACGCAGGACACCGCCGCGGTCTACGGCCTGACCGACCGCGGCACGCTGGCGCCGGGCCAGCGTGCCGACATCAACGTGATCGACTTCGCCACGCTCGACCTGCTGCCGCCCGAGGTGGCCCACGACCTGCCCACCGGCGGGCGGCGCCTGCTGCAGCGCGCCCGCGGCTACCGCCACACCTTCGTGGCCGGCACCGAGGTGCTGCGTGACGACGAACTGACCGGGGCCACGCCCGGCCGGCTGATCAGAGGCTGACCGGGCTCACTGCTTCGGCCCTTCGCCCAGTCGCCGGCCCAGGCCCACCGCATAAGACGCAGCGCGCGCGGCCAGCATCGGGTCGGCCGACGGCTCCACACCCTTGGGCAGCACCATCGGGTTGTAGGTGATGGCCACGCAGGGGCCGGTGGCGTCTGCCGAAACCGACTGGATCGTCAGCCGGCCCAGCGTCACCTTCTTGCGGTCGTCGGGCAGCGGCGTCACCGCGCTGTCGAGCCTGTCACCGGGCTGGGCCAGTTGCAGGTTGAAGTCGAAGGCCACGCCGCCGGCGGCCACGCGCTGGCGCAGGTCGTCGATCAGGAAGTCGGTGCCCTTGGCCTTGGCCTCGTCGTCGGTGAGCGTCTGGGTGCCGCCCACCGGCTCGAAGATCCACTTGCCGAACTGCTTCTTGCCGTCGGCGTCGACAAAGCCGAAGGCGTGCACGCCCCAGTAGTTCACCTTGCCGAAGCTGGCCGGCACCGGCTGGCTGGCGAAGTACTTGCCCTGCAGCAGCACCTCGGGATTGGCATCGGCGAAGGCCTTCACCTTGTCGGGGTTGGGGCGCTTGGTCTCGGGGTCGGGGATCAGCGATTCCAGCCGGCCGAGAAACTGCTCGGGCGTGGCTGCGCCGAACACCGGCGCCGAGATGTTGCCCATCTGCCAGGTCTCGCCGCCGGGCAGGTTGAACTGCAGCGCCAGGTTGCGCTGGCTGCGGGCGTTGTCAGGCGCCTTGGGGTTGCCGCCGCCCACCGAGAAGCGCACCACCACCGGCACCGGCTGGCCGCTGAACGCCGACGCAGTGGACAGTGCACGGCCTTCGGCACTGCCGACGAAGCTTCCCATGGCACACACGCCTTTGGCGCCGGAGCGGCGGAAGCCGTCGAACTTGCCGCCGACACGCTCGAAGGTGTCGATGAACCGGTTGGGGTCGACCTGGGCTTGGGCCGCTGCAGCGGCCAGCAAGGCGGCGGCCGCCGAGGCGGTGGCGATCAGGAGGCGGGGCAATGCGGAACGGTGTTGCATGGTGGTGGGTCCGTGTCGAGGGGATGAAGGCAACCTGGGCTGCCGCTGGGTGCATACGCTGACGTGGTCGCGCCGGATGCGGAAGTCCTTACAGCCGGCTGCGGACACGTGGCGCCCACACAGCACCCACAGGCGCAAGATGGCACCACGCTGCCCTGTTCTTCGGCGCTTTGCCGCACCGCCAACGGCGAAGAATGGGCCGCACACGTGCCGCCTGCCAGGCAGAGGAGCGCCGATGACCCCGACCGACACCCCCGCTGCGGCCACCGCCGGCGACGCCACCGGCCCGCGCTTTGGCGAGCTGCTGCAGCGCTACCTGCTGCCGGTGGGGCTGTGCGCAGCGCCCAGCGGCGACATCTTTGCCCACCGTGCGGTGCTGGAGCGCAACAAGCAGGCGCTGCGGCGCTGGATGCCGCACTACGCCAAGGTGCACACCGTGCTGGCCACCGGCCTGCTGACGGTGTGCAGCGGCGCCCATGCCACCGAGGCGTCGGGCTGGCTGGTGGCCGCCGCTGCCGTGCCCACGCTGGGCGAGGTGGTGCTGGCCATCACCTTCGGCTGCATCGCCCTGGTGCTGCGTCTGGGCAACGACTGACCGGCCCGCGCCGCCGCCGCCGCGGCGACAGGGAACCCCCGGATTGGCAGTGCCGTTGCCGCATGCGCCACTTGGCGGGCACGGACCAGCACGCCACCGAGGAGACCCCGCATGCCGCTGAACGGCCTGATCATGGACAAGCCGCTGATGATCGCGTCGATCATCCGCCACGCGGCGCGGTACCACACCCACACCGAAATCGTCGCCCGCACGATCGAGGGCGGCCTGTTCCGCTACACCTACGGCGAGGCGCATGCCCGCATCTGCCAGCTGGCCCACGCGCTGGGCCGGCTGGGCATGCAGCCCGGCGACCGGGTGGGCGCGCTGGCCTGGAACACCCACCGCCAGTTCGAGATGTTCTACGGCGTGTCGGGCACCGGCGCGGTGCTGCACACGGTGAACCCGCGGCTGTTCCCCGAGCAGCTGGTCTACATCATCAACCACGCCGAAGACCGGCTGCTGTTCGTCGACGCGATGACGCTGCCCATCGTCGAGAAGATCGCGCCGCAGCTGACCACGGTGGAGGCCTACGTGATGATGGCCGACCGCGCCGGTATGCCGGCGTCCACCACGCTGCCGAACCTGCTGTGCTTCGAGGACCTGCTGGCCGCCGAGCCTGCCAGTTATGACTGGCCTGACTTCGACGAGCGCAGCGCGTCGACCATCTGCTATACCTCAGGCACCACCGGCAACCCCAAGGGGGTGGTGTATTCGCACCGCTCGGCCATCCTCACCTGCCTGCTGTTCGGCCCGCTGATCGGCCTGCGTGCGAACAACGGTGACCTGCCGGTGATGATGCCGATGGCACCGATGTTCCACGGCAATGCCTGGCAGTTTCCGTATCTGGCGCCGATGCACGGCGCCAAGCTGGTGCTGCCCGGCCGCAACTACGAGCCCGACAAGCTGTATGAGCTGCTGGAGGGCGAGGGTGTCACCCTCACCTGCGGCGTGCCCACCTTCTGGCTGATCCTCACCGATTGGCTGCAGCGCACCGGCAAGACCTTCAGCACGCTGCGCTATTCACTGTCCAGCGGCTCGGCCATGCCGAAATCATTGATGGAGACGCTGGAGCGCAACTATGGCGTGGAGGTGCTGCAGGGCTGGGGCATGACCGAGGCGCTGGGCGGCAGCGGCGTGCTGATGCCGCCGCGCGCCACGCCGCGCAGCCTGGACGAACGGGTGCAGGGCCGCATGACTTCAGGCCATGCCGCCTGGGGCGTCGACTACCGGCTGGTCGACGATGCCGGCGACGAACTGCCGCAGGATGGCCAGACCGTCGGCCACTTCCGCGTCAAGGCGCCGTGGGTCAGCAATGCCTATTTCAAGAACGAGGGTGGCAGCGCAGTGGATGAGCAGGGCTGGCTGAAGACCGGCGACCTGGCCACCATCGCACCCGACGGCCGCATCC
>Ga0209717_1001645_pt1 | contig 23369 bp, 27 predicted proteins | sample AD_UKC048_MetaG_FD_184418 | JGI IMG/M metagenome (GOLD analysis project Ga0209717, IMG submission 184418) | Active sludge microbial communities of municipal wastewater-treating anaerobic digesters from USA - AD_UKC048_MetaG (SPAdes) (version 2) | ecosystem: Engineered > Bioreactor > Anaerobic >... | reverse complement strand
CTGGTAATAATATGGCTTGAGAACGGTGTTCGCCTTGGATGAATCGCTTCATTTAGAACCCCCCAATTTACGCACATCTGATAGGCATCATTATACTAAATCGGGGCGTTTTTACACAATCTGGGGACAAAGCTGACATCCAATCATAAATAGACAACTAACCGTTAACTGCGAACAGTTATACTATTTAATTTTTAGATAGTATCTCTCAGCAGAAAATTACCGATGTTTATACAAGATTCGATACCCTCAATGCGCTAGTGCTATAGCCTCGCGGATAACAGATACAATGGACTCGGGTTTTTCCAGAGGAATAACGTGACCACTGTCTACCCAAATTTGTTTAGCATTTGGATAAAGTCGGGCGATGTCCTTACGTTTTTCGTTTGCATCATTTGCTAACTTTGATTTTTCTTTCAATGGTTCGGATGCGCTAAGAACAAACACTGGTATGTCTTGCAAGGTTGGTAGACTGAGAACTTGATCGCCGGTTTGAGAAAGTAAACTGAACTCCTCTTTCGCCGTACCTGTCACCAAAGCCCAGACAAGGCCTCGAACCCAGAATGACTGTTTTTCAATAGCACCATCACCATCAAATTGCTTCGGGTGAGTTGAGTCAACAAGAATAAGTGCACTAACTTCGTCTGGATAACGGCGAGCAAATAGCTGCATATACAAACCACCCAGTGAGTGCCCCACTAGGATGTATGGCGGGTTCAGACCTTTGCTTTTAAGTAGTGATCTTAATTCATCCACTATATGTAAGCCGTCGCGGGGAGTCGATACGGGGTCACTTTCCCCATACCCAGGTCGGTTGTATGTGAATGTCGTGGTGTCTTTTGAGATTTCAGATAAGACTTTTTTCCACAACACCATTCTGCCCCCGAGTCCGTTTTCGATTATAACGGGAACGGTGTTGTGCTGAGTCATTGCAAACTCGACATGGTTATTGTTGATTTTCTCTGTTGCTGAATTAGGCAGCGACGCACAGCCAGAAAGCAAAGCCAAGATTAGAGCGGTAATACTTATAGCGAATAATTTTATTTTCATGGCTTTAAAGAAAGAACTTGAGGTTTGATCAGAGACGCTAAAGCGCATTCCTTTTGGGTTGGGGTCGAAAACCATTATGCGATGCCTGAATAGCGTATAAATAGGCAGGCAGCGCACACGACAACCCTATAGTTAGGTTGAGAGCAATAAATAGGCAAGGCTTAGGCGCATTACTCATTTTCCACTGTTGGAACATAAATACCCAGAACACAAATGACGATAGGAGCAGGTCGGAGCTAAAGCCTCCAGCCGCTCCATTTACGAATAACGCTGAAATAAAGTCTGGGAGATTTACACCATTTAACTGTATGAACTGAAAAAAGAAAAAATACGGAATAATTGCACCAAGTATTGTCGCAAATAAATAAATTTTCTTCATATCGGACTCTTTCTGAATAATTAACGATTGCCTAAGAATAATCTTGGCGTTTTTCACGTCAACCTAGTGTTACGTTTGAGTGGGTGAGTTTAATGTTAAACGACTAAGGTGACTTTTCGTTTGACCGATTTTTTTTATACTCTTGATAGCTTTGTTTATTCAGATTCTCTAAGCATCTCTCGCTTTCGCTAGGTGGCTCATTGCGGCAGTTATTCGCCGCACCTTGCTTTACACTTTCATACCATGCTTGAGTTGTACAACTAGAGATTGCCAGTATTAAAAATGTGTACAAAATATATGCTATAAACTGCTTTTCTCTCATTTCAACAACTACAGATTGGGCGAATGTATGAAGTTAAAAAACGCTGATTAGAATGCCTCTTTTGATACTTCAGCCTTGACAATTTTTGCTTTTCCTCCATGCAATTTAACCAGATGCAACAAGGCTTTATTCATTCGTGGCACGTAGCTAGAATCAAGTTTCTTGTAAATCTCAAATAAAAATTTGGGGCGCTTTTCGTCAGGTTCATCTAGTAAATACGCGCAAGGCTTGTCACACGTCATGGTGTAAGAAAGATATTCATTTGTGTGCGTGTAAACAATTTTTGTAATTTGGCTGATGGGGATGCCTTTTTCAATAGGATCCCCTCCAAAACCGCCTACACCATTTACCATGTGAACCTTGCTAATCAGTACATCATCTTCAATGCTGTGCTTGATCTCACTAGGATTCGCTTCTGTTTGTTTGAGAATCCAAGCTTCAGTTTCTTCTTTAGTTTGCGCCATCGCATTTAGCGAAAGAAATGAGAGCAAACAAATCGTTATAAAAAATTTCATATTAAGTTCTACCTATGTTCAATTTGTTGTTGGTTCATTATTTGGCATTGAGCGCAGCTTTAAAATCTTCAATCACTGATGGCTCCCAATTATGTCGTTCAGGTTGTCCAAATCCCATGGGTTTCTTGCTCACCAACTCTATTTTGTATTGCGGCGCATGCGCTGTCGTCGGTGTAATAAAAAATGCCACCACTTTGCCTGTATGGTCTGCACCCACGCGAGACTTAATCGTGCCCGATGCTTTGTGGCTATATACAATCTTCATGCCGTTTGACATCGCTTTAGTGGCTGCCACCCATACTTGGTCGTAGCTTGGTCTGCCTGTCGTTGAAAAAGTCACCCCATCAGCAGAACCAGCTTGCAACTCATGCTCGTTAACGGTCATCACGCTGCACGCACTTAAAATAAAGCTAAACAACACAGCCAATAATATTCTCATCGTTTTCATTTCTTTCTATTCACTCGATATACAATTATTTGTCGTAACCCGTGGGTTTAGGTTTTGTTCCTTTACATTTAAAGTAAATAGCGCGCCCGGCATTACCGTTACATTTAACATCAACCCCCATAAACTTACCCGTTGCGTCGGCTTGTAGCTCATCGATGATGCCGTATTTATCCTCGCCGCCACAGGCTTCAGCAATGCCAGCTAGCGCTTCATTTTTGCGTTGTTGGACCAACTGAACCATACCACTGGCGCAATATCTGATTTCACCAGTTGCTTTAGAAAACTTAGCAGGTAAGCCCAATGTATCGGCTTCGCCAGGCGCATAGATATATGCCTTTTTCACAGATGAATTAAATATAGGGTTGGCAGTTCCTCCAGCGCAGCCAGCTAGAAGAAGTACAATAGATATTGTGGTAAAAAATTTAGTGTTCACTTATAGATTCCGAGTGTGATTCAAGTTAATGTTTATAAATTATATTCAGATGGTTATAAGTTGATATTTTTTGTCGATTAAACGCAAACTGGCTAAGATAAAATGCAAATAATTCTACGAAAAGCAAATAATTGCCGACGAACTGCATCAGGTCATATGACAGGCTAGGTAATAATATAGACATGACAACGAGTAATAATTCACTACCATCACAAAGTGACATGGACTGCCTGATTCGGGGTGCATTTTCGCTGAACTTCATTTATTGGGTATGCATGTTTCTTGTAAACAGCGTATTGGAATATTTCATTAAGATTGCTCCCATAGAATCGGCGCAGCATAAACTTATATTATTTGGTGTAAGTGCGCTCATGGCTTACGTGATGGGAAGAATACTAATACGCGTTCGAGGTCTTTTTTTTCCTCTCAAAGCACTGCTCTGTTTAGTGATGACCATCATTGCAATTCCCGTTTACACGGCGATAGACTTACTAAACTTGTACCCTCAATCAGTGGCATCTGATCCGATTTACTCTGGTTATACTTTAATTCTAGCTGTGTCCATGATATTTGGTTGGAATTGCCTATTTCTCGCAGTAACTGATAATTTTGAAAGAGATCAACGAGAGCAGCAACTTGCAGCTATCCGTGAAGTTGCTCTCACCACCAAAATGCAGGCGCTTCGTTACCAAGTAAATCCACATTTTCTGTTCAATACGCTTAATTCTATTGCAGGTCTAATTGAGGAAGGAGCAACAATCAGGGCTGAACGCATGGTGCTGTCACTATCCACTTTTATGCGAACAACGCTTGCGGTTGATCCAATGAGTGATGTGAAATTATCCGAAGAGATTGCATTGCAAGAAGAATATTTAGGCATTGAGCGAGAGCGATTCTTAGATCGTTTAACATTCAAGATTGAAATGCCAGCAGCGTTACAAGATGCGCTGGTACCTAGCTTGATTCTTCAACCTTTGATTGAGAATGCAATTAAACATGGCGTGGGTGTCGCCACGGGTCAAGTAGAAATTTCACTTACGGCCAGTTGTAAGTCTGATCTGCTAGTGCTAACAGTTGAAAATGATATTCCGTTAGATAACTCTGAAAGCAAAAACCCATTTGGAATGGGCGTAGGATTGCGAAATGTTCAAGAGAGATTGCATTTGCGCTTTCAGGAAAATAGCCAATTTTCTTCGGGAATCATTCGTCCTGGTCGATACCAAGCCTCAATCGGTTTGCCATTGAAAATCGCATGACTAAATTGAGTATACTTGTAGTTGATGATGAGCCCTTAGCGAGACGTCGCCTAATCCGCATGCTAAACAAGCTTGATTGGGTTGATCGAATTGATGAAGCAACTGATGCAATTGAAGCTCAGATCAAAATCAAAAAATACTGCCCAGATATTCTGCTACTTGATATTCAGATGCCAGGTGGTAGTGGCTTTGATGTATTAGAGCAATTAACAAGTGACCCACCAGCAATTGTATTTGTTACAGCCTTTGATCAATATGCATTACGTGCCTTTGAGGCCAATGCTGTTGATTATCTGACTAAGCCAATAGACGCATCCAGATTTGTAATTGCCATGGACAAAGCAAAATCAGCGGCAAGTTCCCGTATTCAGACTGATCGAATCGCAGAATTACAGGAAATGATTGCCTCTCTTAAGGGAGCATTAAGAACGCAATCTAGACAAACAGCTGAATTTTGGGTTAAGTCTTTAGGCGAATTCATACGAGTTACGCTAGATAACATTATTAGATTTCAGGCAGAACGTGACTATGTCAGAATCCATGTATCAGGTACAAGTTATTTATACCAAGAAACTCTTACATCCTTAGAACAGCGGCTTGATTCTGATGAGTTTATTCGCGTTCACCGTAGCAACATCGTCAAACGAACTGCCATCGTAAAAATCAAGAAAACACCATTTTCTGAACTGATTATAGTGTTAAGTGACGGGTCTGAAGTACGTGTGGGAAGAACCTATTCAAAGAATATGCGAGTAAATCTCAAGTAAAGTTAACCATATAATGACTCCGCTTTTCTCAATAAATTCTGGTTTTGCTATTTAATCGACTGGCCGCAATGCGGATTTATATGCCTTCGGCAAATTTGGGGGCAATTGATGAAATTACGAACATTAGGATAATTACCAAGCCATCAAAACTTGGTTATCACAAGCTACAACTTCTTTTTTTGTACCATGTCCAGCATTTTTAAGGGTGTGTAACTCAACCAAGCCGATTGATTGCAAAACATCAATATCACGCTTAACTGCTGATCTGTCACGATTGAGGCGTTGAGCTATGTCGGTAATCGACCCCGAGCGTAAGCGAATTGCTCGAAACAAATCAATTTTTGCCGCAGACACGACTTTAGCTAAATCTTCAGCATGTTCAAAGCTAACGATTTTACTTTCTTTTTCAAGTAGACCACTATCAGCCAAACTCGCTATCGCTTTACCGCGGCTGAAAAAGTCTTCTGTACTTTCAATTTTAATATGCATTACTTTCTCCTGAGTGCCAACCATGCCTGCTCAAACAACTTTTCTGTTTCCGCAAAACTTTTAAAGTCTACCGCTTCAACTTTGCCATAATCATGCCTATGGTGATAACCATGCGCATTATCAAAACCTATGATACGACCATTGTCAGCGTTAAATATATGATGATTGATATAGGCTAGGTTATATCTAGTCACTTGACCCTTATCATCAACCCAAACTTCACGGCGCAACATACCATTACCTTTTTTTGAGGATATGATGTGCTGCTCATCAATCAGTTTTTTATCAGACATGATTTATTATATCACTGCTGAGGTATTATTCAAGTTGACTTTTAAGGTTAGTTTATATTCATAATTAAACAAGCATAAGCAATTCAGCACAACCATTTCGCATAGCGGTGCTGAATGTCATCACACCTCGGTTTGTTCAGCCAACTCCAAAGCATCATCGACTTCAACGCCAAGATAACGCACAGTGCTATCAAGCTTGGTATGCCCCAAAAGTAACTGAATGGCACGTAAATTCTTAGTTCGTTTGTAAATTAAAGAGACTTTTGTTCTTCGCATCGTATGAGTGCCATAATTAGCAGCATCCAACCCAATCTCCTCAACCCAAGCATTAACAATACGCGCATATTGTCTGGTAGACAAATGCGGTGAATCATGAATACGGCTTGGGAACAAAAAGTCTTCTGAACGAAGATGCGCAAACTCAATCCACGCGTAAATTGAGTTACGCGTTGGCTCAGTAATTTCAAAATGCACAGGCAGTCCAGTTTTTTGTTGCATGACAATTGCGCGAGCGGTAATTTGATTACCGTGAGAAATGTCTCGTACCTTAAGTTTCACTAGATCACACGCACGGAGTTTACTGTCAATGGCTAAGTTAAATAAGGCCAGATCACGAATACGATGAGACAACTCTAAACGAATGCGTATGGCCCAGATTTCTTTTAACTTAAGCGGTGCTTTTTGACCAACCAGCTTACTTTTATTCCATGGTTTACGACATTTTGAAACGGTATGAGTTTCCATGATATTAATCTCCTAAAAAATTATAGGGATTAATAGCTTGCGCCTTTTAAAGAGGCAATGCGAATGTTATCGACAAATTGAGGGGGGGCAAATCAGACGCACATTTTTGGTATCTCTCTGGCTGTTGCAGTTGCGTAATTATAGCCAAAACGTAATTGCTGAAGGATTATCCATCAGTGAGCACTCGTTTTAGCCGATGAACACCAGTTGTAAGTTCGTTAGTATTGAGGCTGCCGAACCCTAGCCTGATGCCATTAACGTCGACTTCAGATTCTGAAAATAATGACCCTGGAAGAATTTTTACTTTTTCACGCAGCGCATTTTGTACTAATTTGTTCATTTCAATATCTTCATTCAAGCGCAGCCAAATAGCCAAACCTCCGTTGGGGGAATCAAAGTTTATAAACTCACCTAATTCATTTCGCAGTAAGTCGATTAAAACATTGCGGCGATCATTGTAAACTTTTAGCGTTCTGCGAATGTGGCGCTTGATCTCACCAGACTCCAATAGTGCGGCAACAGCGAGCTCAGTCACCGAGTTTCCTTGTCTATCTATCAGCATTACTTCAGATGCGCATTGATTGATGATTTCTTTCGACGCCACAAGGTAGCCAATCCGTAGGCCTGGTGCTAAAACTTTAGAAAGTGAGCCCACATAAATTACTCTGCCTGCATCGTTTGAACTGGCAAGTGGAAATACTGGATGATGGTGAAAATGGAACTCGTGGTCGTAATCATCTTCAACAATCACAAAATCATATTGTTCGGCCAACATTAACAGTTTCAAGCGTCGCTCGGCAGTCATCATAACGGTGGTGGGGAACTGGTGATGCGGCGTGACATATATTGCGCTAATCGTATATTTTTTGCATAGCGCTTCCAACTCATTCACATTGATACCACTTTGGTCTAAACCTACAGTAAGAATTTTTGCACCGCATGATCTAAATGCTTCACGTGCTGGTGGATAGCTGAGATTTTCAACCACCACATATTCATTCGGCTTGGCTAAAACACGTGCAGCCAAAAATATCCCCATTTGGCTACCACGTGCAATGCAAATGTTATCGATATCGACATTGAGTCCCCGTTCCATATTGAGCATCTCTGAGATGGCATGACGCAAATTCAGCATGCCTCTTGGGTCGCTGTATCCTAGCTTGTTCGTTCTTATTGGTTCTATCAGGGCGTGTCGAAAAGCTTTTGAAATGGTCTCGAAAGGGATGAGTCGTGTATCTGGAATGCCGTCATTAAAATCAATAAGATGAGCAATATTATCCGCATCAATAGCTGAAGCATATTTTGCAAGCACAGGTAATGGAGTCTCAGCGATATGTTGCTTCAATGCTGTATTGTTTTGACTAGGTGGTGAGAAGTGCGGGAGCTTAGCTGAAACAAAAGTACCACGCCGATTTTCTGTGGAGAGCCATCCTTGGGCAATCAATTCATCATATGCCATTACGATGGTTTTTCTATTGACATTCAGTTTCTCGGCAAGCTGTCTAGTGCCTGGCATGGCTGCAGATGGAACTAGACGACCACGTTGGATTTCATCAATGATTTGTTGGGCAATTTGTAAATAGACCACCACGCCAGATGACTTGGTGATGTGTAAGTTGAGATCCCATGAACGAAGCATTCAAACTCCTAAAAATTCTGGATTACCAATAGACAACATAATACCCCTACTTTCTGGACCAGTTAAATAGATAAATCTGGATGCCTGCGATGTGTTTACACTCTGTTACATTCTTGAAACGAATTGTTGCAACCTGGCAGACTCAATCCGTTTTGAGCAATACTGCCTTTGTATAACCTTAATTCATCCTTAAAACTGCTGAAGATAAACAAAGGAAATTTATGTCATCTCAATTAGACGCTCAACTCGCCGATGTACGCGCACATGCATTAAAGCTTGAAGATGAAGTGAATAAAGTAATTGTTGGTCAAGCCAAGGCCATACGCTTGATGAATACAGCTATTTTTGCGCGCGGCCATGTGTTGCTTGATGGCGGAGTAGGCGTTGGCAAGACGACGCTATTGCAATCCATTGCACGCGGAATTGGCGGAGCTTATGAGCGTATTGAAGGTACCGTAGACTTAATGCCGAATGATTTGATTTATCACACTTATCTAAGTGATGATGGTCGCCCAAAAATTGATGAAGGCCCGCTATTACGCGCAGGTGAGAACTTATCGGTATTCTTTTTTAATGAGATTAACCGTGCTCGCCCTCAAGTGCATGCTTTGATGTTGCGCGTGATGGCAGAGCGTCATGTGAGCGCATTTAAAAAAGAATATCGCCTGCCGCATATGATTGTATTTGCTGACCGTAACCAAGTAGAAAAAAACGAAACGTTTGAAATTCCATCTGCTGCGCGTGACCGTTTTATGATGGAAATTCCCATTGAAATTCCAACAGACCGCGATATGAAGAAGTCGCTGGTATTTAACACCAAGTTTCAAAATGCTGAAAAACTTACCCAGCAAGTGGAAAGCGGAATTTTACATTTTGATCAACTTAATGCGTTTTCTGAAGTCCTGCAAAACCATATCAAATCGAGCGATGTACTTGAAGAGTACGCACTGGACTTATGGGACGCCACACAACACCCCGAAAAATTTGGTGTAAAAATGGAAAGCGTTGATGTCACCCGCGTAGTGCAAACAGGTGCAAGTCCACGTGGTATGGGCATGTTAATGAAAGCAGCGCGCGTCAATGCATGGCTTAATAATCGCGACAGTATGTATCCTGAAGATATTCATGCTGTGTTTCATGAAGTCATTTCTCATCGTCTAGTATTCAATAGTATGTATGAAAACCGCAGAACCGCACTAGCACGCGAGCTTACAGCAAACATCATGAGTACAGTCGCGGTGCCAAGCGCCACCTTCAGCAAAGCGGCCTAATTTCATGAGTTTAGCAATACGCAACGCATCAGATGCTTCGTACGCCAAACCTTTTGACTACATTGTTTCATGGAAGTCAGCGAGCATGCAATTGGGTGACCATCGTGGCACCCAGCGCGGCATGGGCCTAGATTATCGCGGCAATGTCAATTTTGTAGATTACCCCGATGCAAGGCGCATGGATATTCGCCAAACTATGCGCGATCCGTTTGAGCAAGTACAAGTACGACAGTTTAACCAAGAAAGCACCACGCCAATTTATGCTGTGTGCGACTTATCAAGTTCCATGCAGTTTAAAGGTCGCCAGCGCAAGTTAGATAAAGCCATTGAAATTGCCACAGCAGTGGCTAACTCTGCCTACCAAGCAGGTGATGTATTTAGTTTCATTGGTTACAACGACCACGTGCTGGAAGACTTCACCTTGCCTCTCAGTCGCAATTTACATCAGTCTAAAGAGGCCATCGGGCAACTGCACGATTATCAAAAAATGCGCGTTGGTGCACAAGGTATAGAGGATGTGCCAAATTTTCTTGGCCTAAGCAGGGGGTTGGTGTTTTGGATTTCAGATTTCCATATGCCGTTGAGTGTCATTGAAAAAACACTCACTGCAATGTCAGCGCACCAAGTGATTCCAGTCGTGTTATGGGATGACGAAGAGTACAAAAAACTACCCAAATTTGGCTTTGGCACCATGATAGATCCTGAAACAGGTTTGAATAAAACCTTGTTCTTCAGGTATGAAGTCAGGGCGAAATTTATCACCGCATTTAATGAGCGCAGAAACGCACTGGAAGCGCTGTTTCTAAAGTTTGATGCGCCTGCACTGTTTATGCATGGCGAGTACAAGTCAGAAACCGTGACACACTATTTTGAACAGAATATGAGCCTGTAACATGAGTATTGAAAAATGGGTACAAAACAATGATTAAACCAATATCAAAATTAGGTGTAACTGTCATGCTGGCAGGCTTATTGACTACCAGTTTCATATTACATGCGGCTGAAGAAGCTAAAGCCGCGAAAATCGTTTCAATCAGCAACCCAGCACAAACATACGGCGTGCAGATTGGTGATAAGTTAAGTCGCAAAGTTGTATTGGAAGTACCTGCACCATTCAAAATATCAGAGAATGCTTTTCCTAAAAAAGGTAGCAAAAGTAATGATGTTGAATTAGTTGAAGTTGATGTCGTTACCGATCAACAAAAAGAAAATACACGCTACACCGTGAATTTAAGTTATCAGGCTTTCACTAGCTCAGGCAAACCTACAGTGATGCAATTGCCTGCAGAAAGATTAAGCCTCACCGGTGGCGAAAAGGCAGAGGCGCTAGAAGTGCCAGCCTGGAACTTTTGGTTTTCCCCTATAGTCACTGGCGGTATAGAAACAGCAGGAAAGAATATTCTGCCAGAAGCCATGCCGCCACTGGTGGATGTGAGCGCACACAAAACGCGGCTTGTAGTATTCGCCAGTTTGCTCATCGCCAGCTTGTTTGCGTTGTTGTATCTGAACGCGGATGGCAATTGGCTGCCGTTTATGGGGGGGGCATTTGCTAGGGCACACCGACAATTAAAACGTTTGGCTAAATCAAAAGGCACAAAATCAACGGTAGAAGAAAAACAAGCGTTGGTTTATGTCCATCAAGCATTTAACCAGCACTTTGGCGCGAATATGTTTGCACGTGACATTGAGCCATTTGTGGCTAAGCGCTCTGGCTTTAAAAAGATGAAAGCCGAAATCGCACAATTCTTTGATGAATCAAACCAATCTTTATACGCTGTTGAACCTAGAGACAGCAAGAAAATCATCATGAATCTAGTGCAGTTAAGTAAGCAGCTACGCGATTGTGAGCGGGGTGTTTAATGACTTTTCTGACTCCTTGGGCACTATTACTATTGCCCATCACACTGCTGCCGTTTTGGTTTAAAGGTCATCAGGGTAAAGTTTATACTTGGCTGGAGATGATGCCTGAAGACCCTCTTTCAGATAGGCTTAATCTAGCCATTAAAATCATCACTGCTTTATTGCTTGCCAGTATCGTACTAGCCCTCGCCAATCCCAAAGGGCGTGAGGAAAAAGTGCAACGTGTCGGCAAAGGCGCGCAAACTGTGATGGTGATAGACCGTAGCGTGAGTATGGATCATCCTTTTGCCGGGGACAACTCAGGCCATGTGGCAGAGATTAAATCCGTTGCGGCACGGCGCATTATTACGCAGTTTATTGACTCGCGACCTAATGACATGATGGGCGTTGTAGGCTTTACCAATTCGGCTTTATATGGCGTAAAAATCACCAGAAATCGCGATGCCATTCACTCGGCAATTATTGCCGCCACCAGCCCGTCCCTTAACCAAACCAACATTGGTGCAGGCTTAACCGAGGGTGTAGGGCTATTTGATAAGATTGAAAACTCAGGGTCACGTGCCATTATTTTATTGTCAGATGGCGCGGGCAAACTGAGCCCAAGGGTGAAATTTTTACTCAGCCAGCGCTTAAAAGAGCGCAAACTCAGTATTTACTGGATTATGTTGCGCGAACCGGGCGAGCCCAGCATTTTCACCAAAGAAGAGTTTGCGGCAGACCGTGTGCCTAACTCTATTGTATTACATAAGTATTTTCAAGCACTTGGGCTGAAGTATAACGCGTATGAGGCAGAAGACGCGGACTCGTTGCAGTCAGCCATTCGCGACATTGATTCACGAGAGAAAAAAGTGATTAAATACAACGAGACCATTGCAGGCTATGATTATTCACGCGTTTTCATCATTGCTGCTTTAATACTGGGATTGCTGTTATTAGTGATTAAAAATTTAAGAATTCATGATTGAGAGGCACAAGAATGAAGCAACATGCCATAAACCGTAAAAATCAGTTCCTCATTTTAATGCTGCTGGTAGCCCTGATAGGCACAGCTTATGAAAGCTACCAAACTAATAAAATCAGCAAAATTAATCATGCCTTGCAATCGGGCGATATCATCAATGATGAAAGCTATCCTTTCCACAAAAAGTTCTCTGACGCTTATCAACAAGGTAAAGCTGGCAACTTCAAACACGCTGTACAAAACTTTGGACAAGCATTAGAGCTTGCAAGTAAAAAAAATGAGCAGGTTTTTGAGGTGAGCAATGTGCTTAAATCAAACATTCATTACAACATTGGCAATAATTTATTCCGCTCAGGTTTGCAACGCTTGGTAACAGCAGATGGCGCAATACAAGAAGAAGCGAAATTTGACTATCTGCAAGCCAAAGCTTCTTATGAGCAAGCATTGAAGCTCAACCCCACTTCACGCGCAGCTAAATTCAATTTGAGTTTGTTGCTAGGCGTGATTCCAAGCAACATTAAAACCGTGCCGCAAGACCCATCAGGCATGGAAATCAGTAATTTGCCACAGGGTTTGCCATGAATAAAATCTTAACTCATATAAAAGATCACTATGAAACCGTGTTGTTGATATTGGCATCACTGTTCTTGTTGCTGGCGTTAATTAAACCGCAAATTCAACTTAAGCAAGAAGTAAATAACTACTTACTTGTGGCGGATGTATCACAAAGCATGAATGCTGAAGACATGAAAGTAAACAGCCAGCCCGTGAGCCGATTGGTTTACACGCAACATATGATGAAGCAAGTCGTGAAATCATCGCCTTGTGGTACTTATGTGAGTGTAGGTATCTTCGCCGCTGAAAATGTGGCCTTATTATTTATGCCATTGGAAGTATGTAAGAACTTTGACATTATCAATGATACGATTGACCACTTGGAGTGGCGTATGGCGTGGAGCGGTAACAGTCGTATGACTTTTGGCGTGAAGGCTGCAGAGGCGACTTTCGACTACTTGAATATTCCTGCGCAAATGTTATTTTTTACTGATGGCGATGAATCCCCTAAAGCTAACGGCATCAACAAGCTAGATATTAGTAATGTACGCATCGGAAAGAACGTAATATTTGTCGGCATTGGTGGCCATGAACCTGCACCCATCAAACGTTTTAATGCTAACAATAAATTTGTTGGCTACTGGGGCACGGATGCTGCGGCCGAAAGCGCAGGCGGCGGTATCATGTATAACGATGCAAGTAAGGATGATCCAGACCCTCCGGTGGCTTATGCTGAGTTTGACCGCTATTTGTCAAAACTAGATGTAGAGCACCTAAAAGATATGACCGCTGAAATAAAAGGCCAATACATAGAGGGTGCAGATAAACCAGAGTTTTACAGTTTTGTACAATCACAAACTCCGGCGGCTAAATTTGTGACGGATTATTCTGTGCGTTGGATATTTTTGATCATTGCTGGGCTATTGGTTTTAGCTACCTATATTCCTGACATACTTTCGTATCGTTTCTATAAGCAATTGTTTAAACCTTTGTCTTGAGAAAACTCCACGAGGCGTTGCATTAAAATGCAGCCCCTTTATTTTTAGCTAAGTTAAAAAACTACCTAGTAACGCTTATTTAAAGATGGCTTCGGTCGACATTGAGAGTAAATCCATCAAGCTTAAAGGTCAGCTATGCGGATTATGCAGCTATCGATACCAAAGGTGTTACCTGCGCATTAAACTTTTCTCTCGCCTGATAAAGGTCGAATGCTGTTTGTTCGGCCAACCAAACATCTGCTCGCCCTCCATTCTCAACACCAAGCCATTTTTCAAGTCTTAAAGCCATTTCAGGCGAAATAGCTGCTTTGCCGTTAAGCACCTTTGACAGGGTTGGCCGAGCAACACCTAATTGTTCAGCAGCTTCCGTCACAGAGAACTTTAAAGCAGGCAATATATCTTCACGTAATGTTTCACCAGGGTGTGGTGGGCTATGCATTCTACTCATCGTTTATCCTTTCAATGATAATCTTGGTAATCTACCAAAATGGCATCTTCTCCATCAAACATAAAAGTCATGCGCCAATTACCATTCACAGTAATAGAGAAATGCCCTGCTAATTCGCCTGAAAGAGTATGAAGTTTCCAGCCAGGAACATTCATATCTTCATGACTTTTGGCTATATCTAAACGCAATAATTGACGACTTAACTTTGCAGCATGGTGGGGTTGAATGCCCGCTTTACTACCCGTCTCAAAAAATTGCTCTAGCCCTTTATGTTTAAAGGTTTTAATCATTCACTTGATTGTAGCTAGTAACGTTACAGGTGTCAATATGGTTTGCAATGTATAAAGTATCATCATTGATTGAGAGGAATCAGCACAACCATCTCGCATAGCGGTGCTGAATGTCATCACACCTCGGTTTGTTCAGCCAACTCCAAAGCATCATCGACTTCAACACCAAGATAACGCACAGTGCTATCAAGCTTGGTATGCCCCAAAAGTAACTGAATGGCACGTAAATTCTTAGTTCGTTTGTAAATTAAAGAGACTTTTGTTCTTCGCATCGTATGAGTGCCATAATTAGCAGCATCCAACCCAATCTCCTCAACCCAAGCATTAACAATACGCGCATATTGTCTGGTAGACAAATGCGGTGAATCATGAATACGGCTTGGGAACAAAAAGTCTTCTGAACGAAGATGCGCAAACTCAATCCACGCGTAAATTGAGTTACGCGTTGGCTCAGTAATTTCAAAATGCACAGGCAGTCCAGTTTTTTGTTGCATGACAATTGCGCGAGCGGTAATTTGATTACCGTGAGAAATGTCTCGTACCTTAAGTTTCACTAGATCACACGCACGGAGTTTACTGTCAATGGCTAAGTTAAATAAGGCCAGATCACGAATACGATGAGACAACTCTAAACGAATGCGTATGGCCCAGATTTCTTTTAACTTAAGCGGTGCTTTTTGACCAACCAGCTTACTTTTATTCCATGGTTTACGACATTTTGAAACGGTATGAGTTTCCATGATATTAATCTCCTAAAAAATTATAGGGATTAATAGCTTGCGCCTTTTAAAGAGGCAATGCGAATGTTATCGACAAATTGAGGGGGCCAACCAGCCATACATATTTTATATTCAGTTAGCATTTAGCTACCAAAAGCAGACTGTTGCTTTCCGCTTTCCTCATCATATAAATGCCCTTATAAAACCTCTATTTCATAACTTATTTTTTCTGACAAACCATTTTTACAACCACAAATTGGTGGTTAAACATCAAATAAATGGTTAAATTAAGCCAAACTTTATTCCCAATGTTTTTAACTATATGAATAAAAATACAATTTTATTTGGCACAAGTTTTGCTAATTTTTGTCAATCACGGCTAAATAATCAATCCTCCAAAATACAAACAATGGCGTTGCAGCAGACCATAAACTGAAAGAAATGAATCAATTCTTATGATGTTTTGGAATGGCATTGATTTACGTTGGGCCTATGCAGATTTATTGCCCAGCATTTATAGGCAAACCTTTTGTAAACATTCCGCTCATGATGTGTTGCATGATGCCTTAGTGCGTTTTGCATTATCTAAAAACCCGAGCCGAGAGCAACATCCGCATGCTTACCTACAAATCATCGTGCGTAACTTGCTCATTGATAATTATCACCATCAAAATCGATACGTTCAGCTACCGGAAGAGTTGCAAGAAAGAATAGAAGACAACCTTAATGAACATGACGCTAGTGTAGCCTTCCATCCCTCTGCCGAACACATGGCAGACATTAACCAACGAATCCAAGCCTTACAAGCTCTCATCGAACATCTTCCCGGCCGTTGTAGAGAAGTGTTTTGGTTATTTAAAATCGAAGGAATGCGTCAAGAAGCGATAGCCGCACAATTAGGTATATCGCAAAATATGGTAGAAAAGCATATGATAACGGCCATGAAAAAACTACTAGCGGCCAAAGACCTCATTGCTTAGCTTCATTGACACCTAAATAATCTGATGACCCCCTTACGTCAAACAGCGATTCAATGGTTTTTGCGCATCCAGCATATAGGGGTAGATCATCCCGATCGTGCTAAATTTGAAACCTGGCTGTATGCAGATATTGCACACCAAAAAGCCTATTCTGAAGTTGAAACAGTCTGGTCAAATTTAGACTCACCCACTGACGTTAAACAATTAACTTCAGCACTTGCTCAACACAAGTTAACCGGTGCAAAAAAGATCAAAACTGCAACGGCTATCCTCAGCATTATCGTCACTTTTAGCCTTGGCTTATTGGGCTATCAAACTTGGCATGCGCAGCCAGTCATGCAAGTGGCAGCCACGGCTCAAATTGGCCAACTGAAATCGCAAACACTGGTCGATGGCACAAAGATGATACTCAACGCCAATACTGACTTAGAGGTGACTTATTACCGCGATAAACGATGCATCGAATTAAAACAAGGTGAGGTGATAATAGAAGTTGCCCGCGATGAAGATAGGCCTTTTATAGTTGAGAGCGGTAAAGCTCGCATTACCGTTTTGGGGACACGATTTGTGGTAAATCGACTCAAACATCTCGTTCGGGTCAGTGTTGATCATGGTCGAGTGCAAGTGCATGCCCATCAGCCAATTGATACAGCCACATCAGACATCATATTAAGTAATGGAGAAGTTGCAGAAATAAAAGAAGATGCTCTTGTACAGCGTGTCGATAAAAATGCAGCGGATGCCTTTAGTTTTGAAAACGGCTTAATTGCATTTAAAGATGCCGACCTTAAAGAAATCGCTGAAACTTTATCAAGATATAGAACCACGCCTGTTGAAGCCTCTCAGAGACATGATAATGCGCATGTGACCGCCTTAATTAAAACTAAAAATATTGAAAAATTCATCCAAAATCTGCCACAAATTGCACCCGTTGAAATAAAAACAATGGATGGCATCACCACATTAACCGCCGCTTCTGCCGCAAATTAAGGGTGAATTACTAGCAAGCAAAATTGATCTTTAATAACTATTTAAAAAAATAATTAAAAATAATTTGCAAAGCCACGTCAGGATTTCTTTCCGCCAAAAGTTAATGTAGTAAGAGCTACATTATATGTTGAGGAAGAGCATGACCAGATTCAAATTAACAAAACATCCATTTCCCCTAAAGCCCATCCGTATTTTATTATTATCCGCTGGCTTTAGCCTTGCGAGTCTTGTACAGGCGGCAGATCTCAACACCGCTATTCCAGAAAGTACGAACGCGAGTTTCTCCGCACCTATCAACATTGATATGCCCACAATGCCGCTTGATTTAGCATTGCAAAAGTTTGCAAAGCTTTCTGGGATGAGCATAGGGTTTGATAATACACTTGCTCAGAATAAAAGCGCACCGGCAATCAAGGGTCGCATGACGCGAAAAGAAGCATTACAAAAACTGCTAGTTGGTAGTGGACTTATGGCCGCTATTGATGGGGATAATGTAGTTGTAAAAAAATTAGTAAATCCACAAACTACGGAACTCCAACTCGATAAAATCAACATCCGCGCCAAGCGTTCATACGAAATTGGCCCTTTACCGGGTTTAGGCCTCACCAAAGAAGAAATCCCCGGCAACGTACAAAGCATTACCGCCAAAGAGATTAAAGAATCGCATTCTTTGAGTCTTGCCGATTTAATGAATAGCAAATTGCAATCCGTGAGCGTCAATGATTATCAGGGCAACCCATTTCAAATGGATGTGAACTACCGTGGCTTTACTGCATCCCCCCAATTAGGCACGGCACAAGGTATTTCTGTATTCTTAGATGGTATTCGAGTGAATGAACCGTTCGGTGATGTCGTGAACTGGGACATGATTCCCATGAACGCACTCAGTAGCTTAGATATGTTTCCTGGTTCTAACCCCATCTTTGGCTTGGGCACACTGGGGGGAGCACTCACTATGCGCACCAAAAGTGGCTTTACCGAGCCAGGACTAGATGCGGAAATACTAGCGGGTTCTTATGGACGTAAACAACTGCAAATATCCGCTGGTGGTAATAATGGTGTGATTGCAGGCTTTGCCTCTGGCAACTTCTTTTTAGAAGATGGCTGGCGTGATAACTCCCCTAGTAAAGTGAATCAAGTGTTTAGTAAAGCCGAATGGCGTAATGAAAAAGTGCAACTGGGCTTATCCATGCTATATGCAGGTAACAAGCTCACCGGTAACGGTCTATTGCCTGAACAAATGGCGGCAGAGAATCGTAGTCAAGTCTATACCTCGCCAGATAAAAGTAAAAATGACTTACTACAATTCCAACTCTCGGGCATTTGGGATGTGACCGATAACTTTAACGTCACGGGGCAACTCTATAACCGTAAGAGTAAACGTAAATCTAAAACAACGGATGTAAATGAAAATTTCAACGGATTTGCCAGCCCAGACGCAACTGGAAAACAAGTGCTTTATGGTTATTCTGACATCAATAACGATGGCTTACCCGATTACAATACATACGTGGCTAATGTAGCTGCTGATGCCAATGGCTATGCGCTTGATAATAATGGAAACTCATATCAGATAGACAATGGTACTGGAACAGGAACTTTTGTTATTAACCCTGCTTTTGATATTAACAATTTGGCTATTGGTACCAATTCAGGAACAGCCGTTCCAAGTGTAGGTCAAGCGACGCTGCCCCGCAATGACGGTCTATCTGGACCTGATTTGCCAAGGTGGACAGCTGATCCCAGAGCGATTGAGTCGCCAGACTTATTCACCGCGCCAATATCGGCTGGATTAGGGGAGTTTAATAAAACATTACCAGTAGATTTCTTCCAATTTGCATTGGATATTTTTGGAAATCAATCAAAATATGTAAAAGCTTCTGCTGACTTTCCGTTCTTTGCAGGTGGGACATTTGCTGGAGCTGATGAGTTTGGCAACCCTAGAGGTGCAAAGTATGTTTTTGGACTATTGCCCGATGCCACGGCCTTTGATATGGATAATGGTTATGTGGACGAGAACGGGTTCTTTAACAGACTAATCGTTCTAGACCCAGTCAATTCAGGCCTTCGTGATCCTAATATCGCTGTAACTGCATGTTCTGGAAGTGCAGTGCTAGGTGTGTGCGAAAATGATGCAAATGGCTATTTGATTAACCGTGATGGCGCGTATTCTGGTATCGAGGGAACTGATGGATTGGAGCTTGGTGTGGGTGCGGGCGTAATTGAAGGTACCCCTACCGCCTTGATTACCGAAACCGAAATTGACCAAGTTGGCACCGGTGGCGCATTACAACTTAACTGGAACTTAGATAAGCATAAGTTGATGGTGGGTGCCTCGATTGACAAAGCGGATGCCAGCTATATCAGTGGGCAATACCTTGGCTTGCTTGATGCCAAGCGGAGTGGCACTGCTGCCCCGAGTTTATTGGGATATGAGTTTTTTGCGCGCGATGCAGAACATGCCTTGCGTTTGAATGATTTTAGTGGAGATTCCATCACTAAAAGTATCTACGCCAGCGAAACCTGGACTCCAATTAAAGCCCTTAATATTACGGCGGCAGCAAGATTTAACCACACGACTGTAAAAAATAAGCTGGATGTGAATAATCTCTCTAAGTACACTGAGTTGACACTTCAGATGTTGCGCAATGAAATTAATCCGCTGGCATTGTGTCATGGAGTTGATACGGATGGTGACGGCTTGGTGGATGGAACGGAATGCCCGACTGGTATTGATGGCGCATTGGTCCCTTTTGCACCAGAGAATTTTTTTGACCTTGGGAGTGTTGAGTCTACTAGGCCAGAGAAATTTAGCTTCAGATCATTCAATCCAGCATTGGGGGCTACGTGGCAAGCCAGTGAAACTTTAAATGTCTACGCAAACTGGAATCGCGGTGCCAGAACTCCTACAGTAATTGAGTTAGGGTGTGCTTACGACGATACGTTAATACAATTGGCAGGTACTGACCCTCCTATCTACCAAGAGCGTTCACTAGCTGACAGGCGTACATGTAACTTACCCACCACGATGTCGGGCGACCCCTATTTAAAGCAGGTACGTTCTAAAACACTGGAAGTAGGTGCTAGAGGGTTATTAACCTCTAATATTGAGTGGAATACAAGTTTTTATCGGACGGATCTTACAGATGATATTTATTTCGTCAGCATTGCGCCAAGCCGTAGTTTTTTTCAAAACATAGGTGATACCAAGCGCCAAGGGTTGGAGATGGGTTTAAAAGGCAAGCTGGGTAAAGCAAGTTTTGGCCTCAATTATTCTTTGACCGATGCTACCTTTCAGTCAGACTTTCAAATTATCAGCCCTTATAACAGCACGGCCAATAATATAGACTTAGGCACTGTTAATGCGGTAATAGACGGTAAAGCAGTGCAAATCAACAATTTTGGCAAGATTGATGTTAAAAAAGGTAATCGTGTGCCAGGCATTCCGTTACATAACCTGAATGCCAATTTTAGTTATGAAGTCACCGATAAATGGATGATTGGTTTGAACGCAGTCATGCATTCCAGCGCTTTTGTACGCGGTAATGAAAATAACAAACACAAGGCAGGCCCGGCAGAGCCTGTGGTTAAAGAATGTTTAATACCTGACCCTAGCAACCCTGGAAACTACATGAATGCGGAATGCTATATTTCACGTGCCGATTGGAGCTCAGGTAAAACTCCCGGATACACAGTGTTTAACCTGCAAACCAGTTATAAATTGACCCCAGAGTGGACGTTGGGAATGCAGATCAATAACTTGTTTGATAAAGAATACGCCAGTGCTGGGCGCTTAGGTTTAAATGCGTTCTCACTGGCCACTTATGGATCTATCGGTGCTAGCGGCTTTAACTATAACAGTAGCGAGTGGCAAGGCACAAGCTTTTTGGGCTTAGGTGCTCCAAGGTCTGCTTACTTTACGCTCACTTTCCAGTTTGCATCTGATTACAAATCAAATAAAAGTGAAGCAGAAGCTATAACTGTTGATCTGCCATTACCTAGCAGACCGGCAGAAAAATAACATGTTTAACTAAAGTAAAGAGAGTTTCAGAAAAATTAATTTTGAAGTTGCAAAAAACCTCGATAGAAAATCATCGGCCTATAGGTCGCATGGAAAAAGCCTTGCAGAGGTGGTGCAATGATATGTGTGATAAACAAAAGGTTTTATATATTGTTTTTTAGATTAAATATTAAACTCAGTTTATTACAAACCAGATGAAAGCCCATCAATTCACACAACCCCCTTCAGCAGAGCTTGCCCATATTATGCAAGAGGTCAAACAGCATGGTTTTTTTGTCACGCAACTTGATGCATTTTTACCAGAGTTTAAAACCTTAGAAGAACGCATGTATGCAATTTGCTTGATTGCCAAACAAGCCCAGTTAAAAGCCAGCTTTAATCTCGATAAAAATCTGTGTGTGCTGGAGCGGATTAGCCTGAATTAGAATGTTGCTGAATGTCAGCTAAGAGCAAATTTTTCATAATCATTTAAATTCACTGAAGGTCGCCTTTGCGGATTTTTTTGCCTGTCAAAAGCTCTTAGGTATTTCAACCATATAACTTTTGCTGGAGATCTTTAACACGTTGCAAGCAATCATCGAAGCTTAAATTACAGTCAATCTTTTCAATTGCATCAAATACCATCAACATAATTTGTCTTCTTTGTTCGCATTGTTGGACAAAAATATCAATATTTTTCTTGAATATAGATGCGTGCGAAATTACATCGTCAATTTGATGGTCGATCACAATCGCAAAATCAAGGAGATCCCTAGGTGTAGCCCTGTCACCTCGATGCCATAACTTTTTAGCAACAATCTCTAATGGTGATTCTAATAAGATGTCTCTGCCGAGCACTTCATAGGATGAAAATGGATTACTTGTAAGTGGTGCTGATGCAACAAAATCAATTTCGCCTTCATGAAAAAATAGTTTTACAAACTCAGCACCATCGCTATAGTTTGAGGTTAGGTCTTCAGCATAACCTCCAGTTCGCGGATTAACATACCCAAGAAACTGTGGGTCGGGAATAAAGATGTCTATGTCTTTACTTTTTCGATGCCCATAATAAAACATGAGTACTGTGCCACCACCCAAACTCCAGCGAGGGATTAAAATACCATCATTGGAAATAGTGTCAAAAAGAGTATAAGCTTGCGACAACAAGCTTTTCCAAGGACCATCAGGAAATTTTAGCTGTGTATTATCCAATTGCCGCCCAAAACTCTTTTGGTGAGTTAATTTGCTTGGCAAGCATGGCTAGGTTTTTCCATAACAGTTTTACACTCACATTCTTTTTTGTTGCCAGTTGTTTTATAGCACCAGAAACTAAGGATGTTGGTGATTCCTCAAGCAAGTGGAAAATTTGCCCCTCAAAGCCAGATAATAATTTCCCATTAATCATAACGTATTCAAGATCGCCAGCTGTCATGGTTGATTTATAGCTAGTGTTAATATGGCCCAATATCATTTGTAAAAAGTCCATTTTCCCTCCTGTTGAGAAAAGTGGCTTTCCAACAATATCAGCAATTTCTGAAAGCTTAACCGCACCAATGTCTCCAACTTTTCCCTTTTCCAAATTAACTATAGTTACTCTAGATAGGTGTGAAGCCACAGCTAGTGCCTTTTGACTTAAGCCACATGCATTTCTCTCATGTTTAATGATGGTACCGATAGATTGAATATTCATTTTTAGAGTATATTTACTTCCCACATAAAAGTAAAGCATACTTTACTTTTAATGGAGTATTAGCAGTCATAACTCAATAAATTCAGATCTAAATTCAACAAATCCTAGGGTCTTTTGTTGCAAATAATGAGTTTCATTTGTGATGTGTTAAATTGCATCTAAATCTGACCCACTAAATGCATCGAATATTGACCCACCCTTAAGTTAATTATTCTATCTCTAAAGTTAATTTTACGTCACTTGTTTTCACCTCCTTTTTTGGTTTAGTTGCA
>Ga0209717_1001642_pt1 | contig 23402 bp, 12 predicted proteins | sample AD_UKC048_MetaG_FD_184418 | JGI IMG/M metagenome (GOLD analysis project Ga0209717, IMG submission 184418) | Active sludge microbial communities of municipal wastewater-treating anaerobic digesters from USA - AD_UKC048_MetaG (SPAdes) (version 2) | ecosystem: Engineered > Bioreactor > Anaerobic >... | reverse complement strand
AAGAAGATGCTTCTTTAACAGTAAACAGCGGCAGCGACCTGGCAGTTTACGGCAACTGGATCAATGCCGGACAAACCACCGTAGGAGCCGGAAAAATTACCCTTATGGGCAGCTCGCCACAAACAGTGACCGGCACAACATCTTTCAGGGATCTTACCATAAACAATGCTAATGGTGTAAACCTGAATGACCCCACACAGGTTTCCGGGGTTTTGACACTTTCTCAGGGCACCCTGGCCGGTAACGGCAATCTGACACTCACATCCGATGCCAGCGGAACCGCCCTGATAGCAAGCTCTGGATCAGGAACTGTGACGGGTAACGTCACCATGCAGCGTTATATACCCATCAGGTTAGGCTATCATTATTTTTCTTCACCCTTCAACGGGGCATCCATACATGAAATGGATACAGAACTGGGGGGAACCCTGATAACCGGAAATCCATACATTGGAAATGATACGACACAGACTGTGACCCCTTTCCCGAACTTCTTTATGTATAATGAAACTATGGGACCTACTATGTCTATCGGATGGACCGGAGCCGGCTCCACACTTGAGACCATGAGAGGTTATTGTGTGAATTTAGGTGCCTCATCTGCACCATTAACAGCTGATATCAGCGGAACGGTAAATAACGGGCCATATAGTTACAATCTCACAAAAACGGCAACAGGCAATACGTATGCCGACGGGTGGAACCTGGTGGGCAACCCGTATCCGTCGCCGATCGACTGGAATGCCTTAAGTGGCTGGAATAAATCAAATATTGTTAACAGCGTTTACTTTTTTAATCCAACCACCCAGTATACCGGGACGTACAGTTCGTATGCCGGAGGTATTGGTGTCCCCGGAGATATCAATGGAATAATTCCTGCAATGCAGGGATTCTTTGTAAAAGCAACCGGCAGCGGACCTTTCAGTGTCACGAATGACGTGAGAATATCGGAGTTAAATCCTGTATTTCATAAATCAACGGCAAATACAACCTTATTAAGGCTTAAAGGGTACCCCACAGCAAACGAGCCTTCGGGGGATGAAACGGTGATTTATTTTGACCCTCAGGCGAGCTACCTGTTTGACAGTGATCTGGATGCTTTTAAGATGATGAACAGCGACCAGATACACCCGAATATTTTCACCAGAGACAGCTCTGTATATTCCTTATCAATAAATTCATTGCCGCCGCTCTCCAACATGGATGTGGTGATACCTCTCGGCTTTATGACCAAAACAAACGGGAGTTTCACTATCACGGCAACAGAAATACTTAACTTTGACTCTCAGGTACATATATATCTGCAGGACAACCAGAATATCACAAGCCAGGACCTGACGGCCAATCCTGAATATACCTTTAACATCAATGCCAATGATCCCTTATACCGTTTTTTCATCAGGTTCTCGCCTTCGGTCATAACAGGCATATCTGATAATAGCGCAAATGTTGCTGATGCATGGGCTTCGGGCAGGGATATTTATGTTAATTATAGTAACTCTGTAAACCAAAATGCTGATATCATCATTTATGATATCCTTGGACAGGAAATCATAAAAACCAAAATGACGGCTAACATTATTACTCATTTCAGAATGGAAAAACCGGGATGTTTTATTGTTAATGTTGTTAATGGCTCTGTAAACTTTCAGAAAAAAGTTATAATTTTATGATGTATTTGATTATTGACATACTTTTATATGATTTTTCATAATATGTATTTTAAAACAATTATACGATGAGAGAAATAAATAAAAAATTTCTTTTGGTGTTATGTTTTTTAACAATACCATTTTTTATCAGTAATGTAATAGCACAACCTCCGCCTCCGGATCCTAATGCCGTTCCGGTTCACGGACTTGGAATATTAGCGGTCCTTGGAATTGTTTATGGAGTAGTGAAACTGAGAAAGAAAAATAAATGATTAAGATCGTTCATAATTCAGTAAACTGTTGTGATTCACAAAACAGATACAGTTATTTTGAACAATTAAACTTCATAAAGCATTAAACACAAACTGGAAAAGTGAAAGAAAAAAGTTTCTGTAATCACTATAATTAAAAGTTATTATAATAAAAACACAATAAATAACGCGGATTCCTTTTCCATTAAATCATGGCAGCAAGTTTTATATAGAAGTTTTCGTTTTGTTTAAAGGGTGCAGTATCAGTGATTGTCATTTGCGCAGAAAAAAAGACTAATGAAAAGTCAGATCAGAATATCAATACTATTTCTTTTCCTTGTTTTTTGTCTTATACAAGCATCCTTCGCATTGATAAATACACCTGACGTGAAATTTTTCGCTGCACGGGGCGCAAAGAAAAACATTTTTCATATCAGCCTGAACCTGGGTTTCACCTCATATTACGGAGATCTGGCCAATACCAATCTCAACGCTCCTTTTTATCAGCGTTACGGCATTCAGGTCAATGCAGAAAGGGATATTTTTCAGGCCACACGCCTTTGCGTAAATTTTTTTGGCGGGAATATCCTGGGTGATGAAAAATCAGAGGCACGTACGCTGAATTTCAGGTCCAATGTGCTTGCGCCACAGCTCGGATTATCATTTAACTTTCTATATTGGGCAGGGGGCGGCAATCTGCGCGAACATTTTTCCATGTACCTGTTTGCCGGTGTGGAAGCTGTGTTTTTCAGGGTTGCCGGCGATCTGAAGAATTCATCCAATGAAACATATCATTACTGGTCCGACGGCAGTATCCGCAACATGCCGGAAACCGCTGCCCACCAAAATGATGCAGCCGAAATTAAAAGAGATTATATTTACGAAACCAATTACCACAACCTCGATTTTGATAATTTCGGCAATGTACCCCGTTCCGGACTGGGACTGCCGCTCGGGCTGTCGGCGGAAATGAAATTCGGTAATTTCGGCATACGGGTGGGGGCTGTGTATCATTATACATTAACAGATCATCTTGACAATATCACCTCAAAAAGCATCGGAAACCGTAAGGGAAACAGCGGAACTGATAAATACCTTTTCACTTATGCCGGCCTTGCTTACACCCTGCCATTCGCATCAAGATCAGGTGGTTACAACACAAAAAAGATCAATACAAAACCGCTCTATAAGAAAAAACATTATATTAAAACATAACTAATACGTAGGCCCTATGATAAAACTAAAATATACACTAATAGCCATCTGCTTCACGCTCATGACCAATGCTGCATTTCCGCAGGGTGTGATCATTCCCACAGGCAATACCCAGGCTGATTTTCTGAAAGCCTACAAACTTGTCTTTGAAAAGTGCGACCAGGATTTCCGTATGGCGGGCAATATGGACAGCCTCCTTTTTCCAAAGTTCGGGGAATTTTCCGTGTACTGGGCGGATGCAGGAGCCGACAAAGGGAGTTTTGTCCTGCCCCAGGCCCTTCCTGCAGGATATGCCTCTGTTACTGCAAATAGTTACACAGCCTATAACTGGCAGGCGGGCGATCATTATGCCCTGCAGTTCAAAAGAGGCCAGAAACCTATCGCATTGTTCCGGAGTTCCATTCTTCAGAACAACCTCAGTATTTCATGGGAAAGCATGTATTTCAAAAATTCTTTCGACACCTACCTGTATGACAATATGTACTATTACGTTGATGAACACACCTTCGACAACAGCTACCTCTCAGCCAATACAAAACTATTGATCCTGCCTTCGTTCATGATTGACGGAACCAATACCGCCCATTTTATGGACAGTGTAATTTCAGCCTCACCCAATATGAAAGCAAAGATCGACACCTTCCTGAGCAAAGGCGGTACTGTTTATGCAGAAGGCAACGCAGTCTATCTCATTGAAAAACTTGGGTTTCTGTCCCCCGGAGCAGTTAATTTTTCCAGTTTTGTTAATGCAGATCTAAGTACCAACCTGGTTGAGATCAATGTTACAAGTTCTTCCAACCCCATAGGATATACGACCAATGCTACAGGAAATTTTCTCTATGCAAGTTCTATCCCTGAAGTAAATCCGGGAAGTGCAGAAGTCGTAGCCCGGCTGTCTGTGAATGCGGCGCCGGCCATTTTTGTCCTGAAAGGCGCCCAGGCAGGAGGCGGCAGGATCATCTGCAACCTTGGCCTGCCGACTGTGGGCGGCAACAGTGAGATACTGAACGGCAGCAGACAATTACAATGGACATTTAACACCCTGTTGTATGCACTCTCCAACAATATAGACGTTACCCGTTCCGTGTTCAACGACCTGCCCAACGGAGTAATTGCCGGTAAAAATGCCATACCTTATGACAAAGTGGATACTTTTGAGGTACGCATAAAAATCCGTAATCTTTCTTCTGCTGCTGTTTCCGGCATTAAGATTAACGAAAATATCGGGACATACTTTTCTTTTGTTGATGTTACTACTCCCGGTTCCACATTTACACTTACCGGCAACAATCTTGAGTTTTCCGGGATAAACATGCCGGCCTGGTCGGAATCGGTCATTGTCTACCGTCTAAAAACACCGCCCCTCAACTCACAGGTTCATGCCGACATAGATAATTATATTGCCTGGAGTACTTATATCAATACGTCGGTGAATTCAACACGATATGACGATACCGGCGGCAAACATTTTTATAACAAATACAGGGCTTATGCCGATGTTATGTTCAGCGCCGATATTGCCGCTGATGCCGACCTCAACTGGAAGAATTTTCTCGGGATTTTTTATCAGCCGTTCAAGGTTTTTATGATCATGGAAAATAAAGAACGCACCCCGGCCCAGCAAACTCAATATGTGCAATATATCCCAAAAGATGTTCCTTTTTACTGGGTGGACCATAGCCTGAACATTCCGGTACTTAAGACTCCCGGGGGAAAGTTTGTTGATGTTTTAAAAGGCAGTAATAATCAGGGTATCCCCGACTATGATATGAGCGACAACGGACATCCGGATGCCTGGCTGGATACCGCCTCTATCTACCCCAAAGGATATATCCTTACCGAAGATTCTGTGTACTGGCAAAATCCCTGGCACCGGCTTGCTACCGGCGACTCCGTGCCCTATTTTGAAGATATAGACCATGATGGTGTCCGGGCACAGGACCTCAATAATGACGGTATTCCCGAAATTGATGAACCGGGCGACAAGATCAGGGTATGGAAAGTAACTTGGAATATTAACCAGGTGGCTGGCCATCAGGTTTTTGACCCTTATTGTTCTTACGAAATATGGGTCGATCCCCCGGATCTTGTTAAAATGGCTGCCGGCGTCGGGCATGTTTACGGATCACTTACTGACTCTGTGCCCGGAATGTTCTATCCTTACTCTCCTGTGCTGAACAATCCGAATCTTACCGACACCTCCTGGACCTACTGGATGGACAGAGACTCAAATGGCCAGATAAAATGGACACAGCTGATATATCAAAGTATAAACAACTATGAGGGGTATACATTTATTGATACCGCTGCCATTCATTACCACCTTCTTCCGACAGACAGCTGCGCCGGCACGGTTCCTCAGCCGCACAACGAATTTATTGCGGTGCTGTCAATGGGCGGTGAAGAAATCGACATGCAGAATCCCACCCCCTTCCGGTCGAATTACTCAAATATTGATTATAAAACAATATTTAATGAGGCTAAGAAAACACCCATCAGGACCACTTATACCTATTATGCCCCGCTTCCTAATCCCCTTCAATTCGAGTACCTCACCAATAATTTTATCATTAAAGATTCATTGAATAACACCTTGCAGACCCTTCCTTCCAAGGGTAAGGCGTATATTACCTATGACGTGGATGCCTCTACCGAGTATTCGTATTACTGGATAAGAAATGCCGGCCATGATGTGGATTTTAACGACTTGTCGCTGGCCGCTGAAGGCATTGAGGAGCTTGGCGATGGCGTGTTCGGATACCTTGTATATGATATCCCCAAAGGCTTTTCCGATTATAAAATAACGCTACCTACGCTGAACGACGGCAGTTATGATATCAACTCTATTGTTCAGGTTGACGGACAAGCTTATACCCAATGGATATCCAATCCCAACACCCCGGATTCCATCAGCATCTGGGAAGATGATTTCCGTTATCACATCCATATTCCCCAGTTGCTCATTCCACCTGCGCTGTGCGACAAAAACGGCGACGGCATTGACGACTGGATCGACGACCACGGAGATCGCTTTCATTCGCAAACCGGATATTTACATGATGCGTTCATGACTGGCAACGGAGAAAGTTTCCCTGCCGGCACTCCGCATGTTTTTCCGCATAATGACGAAGGCATGGCCGGCCAGGTTGATGAAGGATGGTCCAGCGGAAACGACAACACCTATGGAAGCGACTGGTTTGATGACCTCGGCAAAGTACATTTTTCCATCAATGCCATTTATGAAGGCAAAGGCAAGGAAGGCCCGGTAGATATCAGCAAGGGCGGCTGGCTGGTGGTGGAAGAGATCTTCGGAGGCTCTCCCTGGGTTATTTTCTCTCATACCTTATCCGCCTTTGCCCAGGGGGTGGATATGTCCATTACATCAACACCCAGTCCGGCAGTGGTGAAAGTCGGCATTGACACCTGTTATATAAAACACAAAATAGAAGACCTCAACGAACCCCATGAGTTTGATGGTAATTTCGATCCTTATCACGTCAGTTACGGCTACGGCGATGTTTCCATTTCGACCTATGCCGGAGGCAAAGACCCGTGCAGCCTGATTAGCCCTTCTGTTAATTTGCCGGCCATTATTGATCCGTCATTCGATCATAAAACCCTGACTTTGGTTCCACTCGCTGACCCGTTGAATCCTGATCTCGCTGGTTTCCCCCAGACGGTCAGCGGAACTTTTGTCGAAGCGATGATAACCGTGGTCAACGGCACCGGAGACAACTGGATCGATACACGGCTCACCCCGGTGATACCTGCTGAATTAGGCAGCACCCATGTCGTTATGAAGTATGTGGCTTATCCCAGGCCGCTGGTGCCTGCTGTTGCCGATCCCGCAACAGGCGCTGTGCTGCATTCCGGCGACCAGGTGGGATCATTTACTGCCGGATGGCGTTTCAACCAGCCCGACGGAGAAGTACTTGTCAAAATGGGCGACACACTGAACCTTTTGCAGCCCACGCGCAGAGCTTATTTCATGTTCCTGATCGATGTGGATGAAACCCTTCCCCCGGGAATATACAGCATACCCTTTACGATCACCGGCACCAAAGTTCATTATACAGGAGCTAATAACGGAAATGTCAGCTATCCTGTTCCGCAATTGCAATTCAGCATCACTCCGAAAACCAGTACGGGCAACATAGTGAATTTTCAGAAACTGGTCATCGGAGAAGGCGATCTCACGGATATTACAGTAAATACAACACCTGAATTCAAAGGCCTGGAACATGTGAAATGGTCGGTCAACGATGTCAATCATACTGATTTTTCATCCCTGACGCAAACGCTGCCGGCAACCTACAGCCAGGGAAGCAGCACCGAAGTGATCGACATGAGCACATTTACGGATTTTCCTTCGGCCGATACAACCAAAATATATATTCTTGAACAGGGACAGGTCAATTCCACATACGCACCCGTTGGTGAAGACCTTGACATCAGCACGGAAGAAAAACTGAACTTTCAGTATTCAAATGCCAACTATTATACCACTGATGGCAAAGTCAGTGTTGTGCCTATCGGACCCAAGATTTATATCAGTAAAAAAATATATAGTGTCAACGGCGTGCCTGTCGGCGACAATGATTCGATTGCCTTCAGTCCCGATACTTCACTTAGCATTGTAGCTTTGATCACTTCTTATAATATCGGCAGCGATATTGCCATGAATACCAAGCTTGATATCATGAACGGCAAGGCCTATTATGTGCTGACCGACAGCCTGCCTGCAAACTGCTCCTATTCACAACCGGTAACCACGGCACTGATGGGGTCTTATGTTCCGGGGCAGAAAAAAGAACTTTATATTCATTATATACTCGACGAACGTATCTGTGATTCCGTAATTGACGTGCTCAAACTGATAGCTCAGATTGATATTTCCTACAGTGGCCAGTTCACTTCGGAATATTATAATTACCCCGATTCCTCATTGCTGCTATTCCCTGCATCAGATATCAATATGTTTGATCTGTCAACCGATAAAACAACGGTCTCGAAAGGCGAAGTGGTCAGTATTACGGTTCATGCCGAAAACAGTGGTAAAGCAGTGAACAATGTATGGCTAAGGGTATATGCGATACTTGGAACAGACACCGGCAAGATCGGGGAAAATCACTATGACCAGATACTTGCACATGAGGTTATTACTTATACCCTGCCTTATACCATCCCGGAAAATGCTTATTCGGTCATCATCTATTCAAAAATTGTTTCCCTCGACTCCTGCGAAGTATGCATCAATAACAACGACAGGAACACCCGGCTGATCATACGGGAAGTCCCCTGGATCAACAATGTATATGCAAGCCCCAACCCGTTTGGCAAAGAGATTGGTTTTTATTATGAACTGGGAAGGGATATGGCAGAAATTTATTTCGATATTTTCACCTCCGAAGGGAAAAAAGTAGCTCACATCGGTGATTGTCCATCATCAACCGGCACACATTCCGTGAATTGGGATACCAATGATGTCGGGCCGGGAATATATTACTTCAGGATCACGGGCATGGATATAGATAGCAAAACCCATGAGTATGCTGATAAAATAATGAAAAAATAATGATTTCAGGGCTGCCCTGACAAGAGTTTCATCGGTCTGCCTCCACGCTCACTGAATTAATGTCACCCCTCCGGTATAGGTTTTATACCCGTCGATGTTGTTCCATGCATAGATATGGTATCCGTAAACGCCGGCCACGGCCTTCTCGATGCCGCCATTGTTATTCCTTGTTCCGTTCCTTCCTTCGCATGAACTACCCAGCCAGTTTTTCCTGACTTCGCCGCTTAGGCACCAAATTTAATTTCCGGAAAGTAATGATTTTTCATTTTGTACTTTTTGTCTTGACACAAAAAGTACCAATCCGCCAGCTGGCGGACAAGAAAATATTTTCCGAACCCTGTCTGCTTCCAGGCAGGCTTCGCACAGGCTACTCCCTGACACCTTGCTTCGGCAAGCTCAGCACACCGCATATTTTCTTGCCACCGCACTTTGCTGCTTTGCAGCAATTCGAACCGTTCCAGCAAACAGTTGGCTTGTTAGCAATCAGTTATCGTTTTTTTTCTGTATAAACAATTCATTTAGAGATTAATGACTTATGAAAGTTGAGTTATTAAGATTTACAAGGCCTTCTATCATGTCTAACAATAATAGCCAAGTATGGCAGACGTTATTCTTGCCCGACGTCCTCCGGATGTCAAGAAATTTCATTACTTCTTTATCGTCGGGAAACCCATTTCTGAAATAAACAATTTTCAATGCATTATATATCAGAAACTTGAAAGCAAATAAAATAAAAGTGTCGAAGTCGTGAGTTTTCCTTCACGCTCACTGAATTAATGTCACCCCGCCGGTATATGTTTTATACCCGTCGATGCTGTTCCCTGCATAGATATGGTATCCGTAAACGCCGGTCACGGCCTTTTCGATACCGCCATTGTTATTCCTTGTTCCGTTCCATCCTTCGCATGAACTACCCAGCCATTTTTTAGTTTCGTATACCTTGATCCCATAGCGGTCGAAAATGATCATTTCAAACCGTTCTGCGTCAATATGGGTACCATAGGGAGTAAACACATCATTTCTTCCATCCCCGTTAGGCGTAAAGGTATTGGGAATAAAAAGCGTACATTCATCATTAACAACGACTGTCCTGCCGGCAGTGCCTGAACAGCCGGACTCATCGGTTACCAAAAGGGTCACCTGGTAAGTTCCCGCCTGTGTATAGTTGTGGCTGAAGGCAGATGCAGCAGATGAAGTGCCATCACCCAGGTCCCAGAACCAGCTTGTTATAATCCCAGGAGTATCATCCGTAAAATTTATTGTACTTTGTGCAACAGAGGTCACAGGCGGATCGGCAATAAAAGATGCGTCCGGGCCGGGATCGCTATCCACGCTGACATTGCCGGCACTGCTGCAGCCATTGCCTGATACCGTCACCGAATAATCACCTTCCCCAAGCCCAATAGCTGTGGCTGAAACTTGCACCGGGACTGTATTCCATAAATATGTCAGGATTCCGGCGCCGTTCGTGGTGGCCACAACCGTTGCCGTACCATCTTTTTGTCCGCAGTTTTCAGATGTACTGCTCATGGTCAGATCAATAGTGATTACCTGCACCGAAATTGTTGCACTGGCAAAGCAATTTCCTCCGTTGGTCCCGGTTACCGTATAGGTTGTATTTCCTGAGGGCGCCACGGTAACGATTTCGCCCTGCAGGTTTCCGGGCAGCCATGTATACGAATCACTGCCTGTGGCCGTGAGTACCGTGGGTTGCCCGCTGCACACCACATCAGGAGCAGCGCTGAGTCCGATAACCGGAATATGGTTCACGGTAACGGCTACCTCATCTGTTGCCACAGACGAACAATGATCATATACAGTCACGACGTAAGTCGTTGTAATTGCAGGACTTATTGTAAGTGTATTCCCGTTTCCTGTTGCAGAATTCCAAATATAAGTATAAGGCGGGATTCCGCCTGTTGCGGCAGCCGTAATAGTTACAGGTTCTCCCGAACAAATACCCTGATCACCCCCGGCATTCACATAGAGTGCGGCTTTATCAATAATATAAAGGGTATCCGCTATAGTGGCACATCCGTTGGTAACATTTAAAATAATGGTTTCGGTACCTTCGGTGAGCATATCGGCCAAAGGATGAATAATCAACCCCACAGAATCCTGACCGGCTGGTATAATAACCGAAGCAGGAATATTGGTATAATCGGTTCCATTCAGGGCAGTTCCGGTGATGGTAAAACTGATCGTAAGCGGCGACGTCACCGGTGTCTGGGTGGTGAATGTCACCACAGCATCCGAACATCCCTCAATGGAATTATCACCTGATATCGTATCTGTATAATAGTGGTTCACCGTGACTGAGTTGGAAGAAAAACTGTTGGCTTCCAGAAACACGCCGGAATCGTACAATCCGTTATATCCATCGGCAACGGCAATTTTCATGTGATAGGTCTGGCAGGGCACCACGCTGCACCGGGCCGTCAGTGGGGTTGTAAACCCACCGAAGGTGATGGTTGTCCCGCTGATCGCTGCATTATTGATATAATATCCCGAATAGCTCAGGGACGTGCATCCGCTGGAAGAAAAACCGCTCCCCGGGATGCCCGAATTAACACTGTTAACCGACACGGGAATGGATGTTCCCGGTATTAATGCAATGTTGTTATTGGTATAGTTACCTCCTGCAGGATTCGGCCCGGAGATGAAAAAAGCAAAAACATCATTGTACTGAGAGCAGATATAATTCGGGTATTCTTCGGAGGCAAAAACATATTTGAATTTCACGCTGTCGGACACCGGCACAAAATCGAATTCGAGCATGGAGGCATCATAACTGTTGGTCCCGAGATTGATGCTGTTCAGTGTTGCATCTCCGGCAAGCCCCAGATTATTAGACATTAAAAAGGATGCCGGATTGGAAATGGCCGACGCATATCCCGTACATAGAACAATGCCGCTGCCAAGACCCAGGTTCGTGGCGTTTCCATTGGAAAAAGAACCACGGGAAGCAGCGCCTCCGGTATATACGATATTAGAAACGGTCACTCCGCTGCCGATAAAATCCTGCATCAGCTGATTAGCTGTCAATGAGGCATTTACTGCAAACTGTGCCCTGACAAAAATTCCCGGGAGCAACAATAAAATCAATAAAAAGTTCTTCATCAGTAATGGAAAGAGAACCGCAAAGTTACTGATAATAAAGCAATAATCATGAAAATTTCAAAATGTTTATGGTGCTCCCTGCAATTTGTCACAAAACTCAAAACATAATGAAATAATCTTAGTTATTACCCAGTACGCGCGCGTTCTCAACGCGTGCCTGTGCGTATAATTCAAAATTTATTATTTTACTGTTTTCCATTCCAAAGTTGAGCCCACTCCAAAAAGTTTGATTTTTGAAAATCAGCTTTGCCCCAGTCCTAAAGGGAGGCTGATTTTCTGCGACTTCCCCGTTCGCAACGCGTGCCTGTGCGTATAATTCAAATTTTATTATTTTACTGTTTTCCATTCCAACGTTAGCATTTCAATATCAATTACTGATGTTAATCCCCGTACGCGCGCGTTCGCAACGCGTGCCTGTGCGTATAATTCAAATTTTATTATTTTACTGTTTTCCATTCCAACGTTAGCATTTCAATATCAATTACTGATGTTAATCCGGCATAATTTCCCCGTACGCGCGCGTTCGCAACGCGTGCCTGTGCGTATAATTCAAATTTTATTATTTTACTGTTTTCCATTCCAACGTTAGCATTTCAATATCAATTACTGATGTTAATCCGGCATAATTTCTTGCTGAAGTGTATAGATAATCATCAGGATTGACAACCAAACCGGCTTTTACAGGATTTGAATGAATATAATCAATTTTTTGCCGGATAAATTTATTTGAATACAGCAAAATTGGCCGGTTACCATCCTGCCAAACTTTATTTTTTTTTACACTGTTGTCCGGTAAAAATATTTTAAATATGCTGAATAGCTTTGTTTTCAGAACATTTACAACATATCGCCACCTACGGGGCTTTTTTTTTTATTGTAATGTTTTTTCTACCAATATGCCGCCTCTAACGAGGCTAAAAAAGTTCCAAAGGTCTATAATATTATCATAATGAACAATTTACCAATTTATGAAAGCGTCGCAGGTACGAAATATTACATATTTAAAAAATAAACCGGACAATAATGATTTTTTTATCCTTTTTAACCGTCTACCTTCGTTTGCAAATATTTCCAATGCTTTACCAGATTCGTTATCTTCAAGGCTTTTCAGTCCCTTCGTAATTTCTTTTGCTGTTTGCTTTTTAAGATCACGCAATACAGCCGATAAATGCTCCTTGCCATTTGATTGTGCAATAAGATGTAAATGATCAGGCATTATACAATAGGCTTAAATAATAAGCCCCCTGCTTTGCTGATAATGCTTTAGCGAATCGATGATGATTTCCTTACCTTGAACGTTGGCCAGCACAGTAAGCCATTCAACAATGGTAAAGGTTACAAAGTATGCCTTATCGGTTTCGGTGGTTTTGTATTTTTCTGACATTGGAAGCAAAGCTATTGTTTTTTTAACAACATTTATAAAGTGTATTTATTTCTATTGCACGCGTTGCGAAGGCGCGCGTACTGGGGTGTAAAAATCGTTTAATTATCTGAATGACGAAAATAATCAATGCATCATTTTTATTGTCATATTTTCTGATCCATCAGAACCGGTGAATTCAAGTCTGAAGGTATATATTCCTGACGGCATGTTTTGGCGAGAGAATTCAACCGAATGTTTCCCTTCCTGCCGGACTTTATTTACCAAAACAGCTACCTTTTCACCAAGAGAATTATATACTTCAATTTTCACCGTTCCTTCACCGGGAATATGGTAGGTCAGCATTGCCTCGTTTGCAAACGGGTTGGGATAACCGGAAAGTTCAAATCCTGCCTTATACTTATCCCCCTGCACAAAAATTTTCGGCATCAACATATATACTTCATCATTCTCTTCCCCATACTGATCTGCGACCACACCCGTTCCTGACAGATAAAAATCAAGTTCGCCCGGGTTTATATCAATTAGCGGTCTGAATCCCAGCATAATCAGTTCTTCGCCGGCAGCCACATCAAAATGATCTGTTGTGGCATATACCACCCTGATCACACCATCTTCATCGGTAACCAGCAAATCGTTATGGTCTGCCATTATCTCTTCAAATGAAGGATTTATTTTCGCCGTTAGGCCTTTTAATCCCTTACCTGGCATATATGCAGAAACAAGCCGGTATTCATCATGCGGGTATTTCAGTTCCAATCCAAGCGCTGAAAAATCTTTAACTTTGGCGCTTATTTTCAACGGAACCTCAATGAGGGACTGATTCGTGATCGTGACAGACTCATCAGAGGGCACAATAAACTCACCGGGTAAGGATTTTAAATTGCTCCAGCTTGCCACGGAATCACGGTACCTGCTGCTTGAGCCATTATAGTCCCCATAACATATGGTTTCAAGGGTAATGTTCAGGTCTGACCCGGCAACGGTTACCGGCTGGGTAAGCGCCACCCAGTTGCCCTTAGGGAAGTTTTTGCTGACATTGTATGGTGAGCCGATTTTTGCTTTTAGCCTGGAAACATCAGCAACATTTATATACAGGTTATTATCAACATTGACGGCTCTCTTGTATTTTGCCGAAAAATTTCTTGAGGGATCCAGCAGAGTATCACTGCCGATAAAATATTTCAGCATGGACAGGTCCGCCACATTGATATCATTTCCCCATGACATGGTATCAACCGTAAATTTGTCGTAATACAGCAGGTAGTTTCCATCGGACACCGCGGTAAATTGAAAATTGCCCAGGGCGTCACTGGTATCCCTTGATATTTCTGTGCCTCCGGTGTTTTTTAACACCACAATCACATGATCTATATTATAAATTACGGAATTATATGTAGGGAGATTGGGTGCAGGATTTCCTACATTAGCCTTTGCCGTATAGCGGGTTTTGCCGTTAATGGTGTATCCGCTTATCCCGTAAACAACAGTTACCGTATCAGTGGCCAAACAGCCATTGTAATCCACAGTCAGGGTATAGGTTGTGGTAACTGCCGGGGAGGCTGTTGGTTGGGATATTGTGGAGTCGCTTAACCCCGCTGCCGGCGACCAGCTGTATATGCCGGGGCCACTCGACGGATCGCCGATTATTACGGGCATACCGGTATAGATGGCGGTGGCTCCCGCTTCTGCAACGGGCGTTGGCGGTTGCGCAAAGATGACCACATCGGAGGACGCTGCTGATGTACATCCCGATGCGACAGTAACTGTAAAATTATAAGTTCCCGGTGTGAGGTCCGGAATGGTCGCCGCGGTACCGTAGCCTTCAATATTTCCCGGGTTTATTGTCCAGCTGGCCGGAGGTAATCCCTCCAGATCAACGCTCCCCGTTGATTCGGTACACGTCGGCTGAATAATGGCGCCTGCTACGGGAATGGATGGGGTATCAGCCCCGGTAATATTAGCCCATTCATCAACAAGGGGAAGAGGAATACCTTCATTGAGGATGACATTGTGCAGATACAAAGAAGTAGTCAATCCGGTAAAAAAAGCCGGTTTCACATTAAATTCAAATATAAGTAAGGTACCGGCAACATCAAAAGGGGAAGAACCGGAGCCTGCAAAAACAAGTTGTCCGTCACCTGAATTTTGGGAAAAGGTCCACCCCTGGGTAAGTGTTCCTGCTGTTTCAATACCTGAAAATGAAAGAAATGTGGTATCATAGTTCAGAATCGCCTGTAATGAGAATACGGATTCGCCTGCTGGCAGCGCATTGATGGTGACCGGAAAATATAATGTCGTTGCCGGGAGGCATAAATAAGTATCGGACATATTAATCCTGGTATCATATATCTGAAAAGATCCTGAAACCGCTGTAGCGCCCAGCGAATCCGTGACGGTAACCACCACATTCCCGCTCCTGAATGCGGTCATTAACCCGGTCTGGCTGATGGATGCCATAGTTGTATCACTTATGTTCCACATCAATGGAGGTACTCCACCGCCATTGACGGTAAACTGCTGGGTTTCTCCGGCTGCCAGAGAACCGGTATTGGGCGTAAGCGACAAAACGGGTAAATTATCCGTAGTAAAATACCCGCCGGTAAATACCGGTTGAAGATCTTCATTAAACAGGCCTCCTGTAAAGTCAATTGCGGTAGCACCCGAATTCTGTCCGGAAACATGAAACCGGATTTTAATGAGAGTTCCTGTCCCTATTAAAGGCGTCGTCCCTGCAAAAGCCAGCGTGAAATGTCCTGGAGAGCTGTAATTGCACACAGGCGCCGGAAAGGATGTCAGGAGCGTCCCTGTCTGAACTATCCCGACAGGAGTTAGTAAGTTCTGATCAAAACTGATGGCAAAATTACCCGAAGTAATGTTCAGTCCGGTCAAATCGGTAACATTGACCGGAACATCTATGTCGGCGCCCTGCCATTGGCTGAGGCCGGAAGGAATACTCATCCGCATTGCCCTGATCTCTATCTGATTTGTTGTATCCCTGATCCCGGCAGAATCCTGTGCTACTACCCTTGTAAAACCAGGTTGTATTGCTGTTAACAAACCTGAAGCATCCACAGCGGCAACCGACGGATTGATCACAGACCATTGGTAAGGAGGTGTTCCGTCAAAAACATTAAACTGTAATTGTTCTCCTTTAGCAACGACTCCGATGTCGGGATTAATAGTTATGGAAGGTGGAGCTGTAATGTTTAGCCATGCGTCATCAAAGGAGATTTCAGGGCTACCTTCATTAAAATAATTATTGGCTGTCCCGGTAAAATTTATTCCTGTTCCACCCGGCTGCAAAGTCAAAAAACGGATATAAATAAATGCCCCCGCTCCGGTAAGCGGTGATGTTCCTGCTGCCGCTATGGTGATAATCCCGGGAACAGATGTGTTTATTGCAGGACTGCCAAAAGGAGCGCTAAGCGTACCGGAAACGATAACGGCTGATGGCTGAAGATAGGCCGGATCAAAGGATAACTGTATAACATAGGACATCACATTGTGCCCGCTAAGCGTGTTATCGGCAAAAACAGGTATGTCGATGCTATTGCCTGATACCACGGAGGTATCAGGTATCCTCAGGGTAATGGCCTGGGCCTGTAAACTTCCGTTTGACAAGATCAGCAGCAACAGAAGAAATGAAATTATATGCTTTTTCATTGTTTTTTTATTGAAGTAAATGAATGATACATTCTTCAAAAAAGATTTACGTCCTTTCCGGATGAAAAAGACGCAAAAACTTTATTTTATAATCTGGAACAACTGTGTCTGCTGATAACCGTCAACAGTCAGTCTGATTAGATAAGAGCCGCTTCGGAGTTCTTCGATAGATTCCGCAAGCGATACGGAATATTTTCCCGCATGCTGCACATGGTTCACAATGGTCAGATTTTTTTGTCCAAGCATATCAAAAATTTCGATAGTTACCATTTGATCAGGACCATTCAGGACATAGCTAAACACGGCTTGCGTTGTGGCAGGGTTGGGATATACCGGCGACATGGTCCCGTTGCGGGTTTCTTCATTTTCAGTAACTCCCGTAGTCATATTGTCGTTTATGGTTACGCTTCCGTTAATAGCTCCGGCAGTCATATCATCTTCATTGGCCAGGAATTCGTTTATGATTAATGAAGTGGTAACTGAACTGCCTGCCGGCAGGTTGGCATGGAAGGTAATATTGGCAAGCACGGCGTCGGAATTCAGCGTATAAGCGCCCGCCATCGCTATAGTTACAATACCATTTACACTGTCAACGCCATACATCATATTCATTCCCGTGATCATATTTTCCACCTGACTCACCTTCAGGAACAAAGGATCATAATGAAGCCTGATCTGGGCCGACGACATGCCCGAAACATTAGTTACACTTAATGGAATCGTCACATCCTGTCCATTAACGGTGGTAGCATTACCTACTGACAATTGTGCACTTGCCGGCATGGACAGCAAAGCTTTGTTCTGCTCTGCCGGGAATGAGTTTATTAACCCGACGACATATTGCAGAATAAGCGAAGCATCATAAGCGGTAACGCCTGCAGTGCCACTGACATCGGCCACCTGTAACTGAAGATTGTTAAGGGTTATACTCCCTACAACTTTCTGTAAGATGAGGGAGGCATCATAAGCCTGTACCTGGCCGTTCAGGCTGACATCGCCCATAAGGGGATTAACGGCTCCGGTCGTTTTCCAGGGCGTATAATCCACTTCATCCGTAACAAGTTCCTGCACACTGGTTCCGTTTCCCGGGGTATTCGTCTGAATGGGTCCCAGATTACTTCCCCACCAGCAGTTTTCTGCCATAATGGTAAAGGACTTGTCAACATTATTTATAGCAAAATAATAGTTATCATCAAAATCACAGTCATTAAATACAGGGCTGGAGGCCGCTATAGCATATACTCCATAATTATTCCGGTTTATGTTACATCTTGTTACTGTAGGACTTGCGCTGTTGGTCATGATGCCGTTTTCGGCAAACCTGATGATGCAATTCTGCAGATTACACAAGGGATCGAGCGACTGGTCTTCAAACACCAACCCTGACCAACTTCCCGGGGTTGACCAGGAAGAGTTCCCGTCAGAATTGGCATCGCCACCGTAATAGTCATCCCTGATATCCGTAAACACAATGTTACTGTCGGGCGAGGCACCACCTGTTGCAGAAAAGCCTTTGTACACAGTTATCCCATTGTTCGTTTCGGTATAAGGCATAGTACGGAATTTACATACGATACCGGGGCTGATGGTAAGCGTAGCACCTGTTCCAACGGTATAATGCTCAAAATAATAAGGAATATTCGTAATGCCACCGAAATTTCTTTTAGGCAGGGTAACATCCTGTGTCAGGGTTTCATCTCTCACCTTCAACACCTTATATGTTGTTCCTGAGATAGTATTATTTGATGAAGTGACCGGATAAGACACCAGGGATATCTGAACCGGATAAAACCGCAAATTATTAAAAGTACAATTATCAATACCGGGTGCAGAAACTCCGTTCATATCAATACCATAATATAAGTTTTCAAATAAGCTGTGATTAATAACAGGCGAAGCGCTTTGAGTGATTATGCCTTTTTCTCCGTATTTCAAAACCGCATAATCCACGGTGCTTAAATCATCGCTGACATCATTAAATGTGAGCCAGGTTCCGAACCAGCCCTGTCCCCAGGAATACCCGTCGTTGGGCTGGGTAGCCGAACCGTTCTGGTTCATATCAGGCGGGTTGCCGAAATTATCATCAGCAAGGTTTGTAAAAACAACCGGATTGCCGGTAGCTCCCATTATATTCAAACGCCCGTTCACCTCAAACCCCATCGCATAGTTATCAAAATTGCCAATAGCTCCTCTTTTAAATACTATGCCGGCAGGTATGGTAATGGTTGTGCCGGAATTAATGGTACAGGTCCCTTCCATGAAATATCCGATATTTGAATATCCTCCAAAATCCCTTACAGGAATGGTATCTGTCTGTGAATAAGTTTCCGGAATCACTGCAAGAGCCATCAGTCCGACATTCAGTGCTGTGCAATTGGTAAATGACGGATTTGAAAACATGCTGAGTTCTACCGGGGCATAAGCAAGGTTATAAAATTGAGTGTTTTTAATTTCCGGGTTGGAGGAGCCCCGTATACTGAGGCCAAATGACGACTGCTGTATTACGCAATTATCAAGTGTCATGTGTGCGTTTTCCACCCTGACGCCGATGCTCGGATAAGATATTTCGCAATATTTCAGCGAATTTACCGTATCGGCCACCTGGCTGTTATTGTAAAACCGCAATCCTCCCGGCTGGTCATCACAATTGGTGGTATAGCCCCAGTCACCCATTGAAGGAACAGAGGTGTTTCCATCATTGTTAGAATCCCCGCCTTTGGAATCATCAGCAAAAGAGGTAAAATAGATTTTATGAGAAGCGTTTCCGGTGGCGATCAGGTTCCCGTAAATATTCATTTTGGCCGGAATCTGGTACCATCCACACCAGTCATCTGTTCTGAATTTAATGACCACATCCGGCTGAATGGTAAGTTTGGCATTACTGGATACAGTAAGGGCGCTGACCACATAAGCGATGTTCGTAATACCTGCCACGTTGCGCGGGGCAAGTGTCGCATTCGATGAAAGAGTGCCCTCAATGATTTTAATGGCTTTGCTGAAATTTGAAACAAAAGTAATGTTGGAAAAGCTTGGATTTGCTGTCAGTGACATGGCGATCGGGTCCAGCGTACAGTTCTGGATCACTACATTATCTATTAGGGGTGTAGCATTGCCATCACAATAAACACCATACCTGTATGAATTCGAAATAAGACAGGAATTCATTTGCCCGCCGGCATTTTCAAAAGCTGCACCTCCATTGGAAACATTGCAGGGCATTCTCCCGGAGTAGAGAAGCTCGGTATAATTAAGTTTGCAATAGGCGTCATCACTTGTTGATCTGAATTTGATACATCCCCAGTCACCCGGAGCCGGTGTCGTGGCATTTCCATCTCCATTGCAATCAGCAGGATTTCCCTTGTTGTCATCCTTAATAGAGGTAAACACTACGCCTTGCCCTGATGTGCCATCGGTTTTAAATCCGCCGTCAACTATAATACTATAACCAATATCACCGCCGCACCCTGCATATTGTGCGCTTTTAATTACAATTCCCTGTTCCACATTGACATAGGTGCCGGAATTAATGGTCATATCCCACAGCAAAACATAAGTAATGTTGGTATAGCCCGCCAGATCCCTTTTCCGGAGAGTACCATTCTGACAAACATTTCCACCCAGCAATCCAATGGCCCGCATTCCGACGTTAGTAAATGTTATACCGCTCATCGCGGGATTTGCAGCACCCGAGATATTAACAGGCGTATAACTTATGTTGATCATATCGAGGTTGGTCAGGGCGGGGCTGGATGCGCGGTAGCACGAAACAGCCTGGAACAGGTTTTCAAAAATGCAGTTGGAGACTGAAGGACTGGCATCGACCATGCCAATGGCACATCCGTTAACATATTCTGTTACGCTGCATGATGAAAAACCATAATCGGGAAGTTTTGCATATTTGATACGACAGTAATTCATAGTACCGGTTGAACCCGGAAGAAAGATGATACCGCTCCAGTCGCCGGTAACAGGGGATGTCATGGTACCATCTTTATTGCAGTCTGCGGGATTGCCGTAATTATCATCCCGCGCGGATGTAAAGACAATCATGCTGTCTGCACTAGCATTTGCTGTCAGCATTCCATCGACCGTTATCCTGTGCGCATCCCAATCCTGATATGATTTAATTACAATTCCCTTATTAATTGTTAAGGATAACCCGGAGGGAACATGAATATGGCCCAGCAAAAAGTAAGTAATATTAGGGATACTCGTCACAGAACGTATTTTAAGAACCGCATTTGCCGAGAGCGTTCCTCCAAGTAACCCTATTGCGTCGTATGCATTATCAGAAAAAGACAAGGTATTGTCAGACATAACAGGATCTGCTTCAAATGACATAGCAATGGGCGTCATTTGGCTGGAGCCTATGGTATTGTTGGTAAAAACCGGATTCGATGTGTATCTCATACAGATGCCATAATAATTGTTAGACAAGTCACACTGGTCTATCGTAGGACTTGCGCTTTCAGTGGTTATTCCGCCGTTGTAATCATATCCTGCATAACGCACCTGACAACGGCGCATCAGGCAGTTAGCATCATAGCTGAGATCACCGAAACGTATTCCGTACCAGTTCCCTGTGCCGGGCGCCGAGGCCGAACCGTCGTTATTCGAATCGCCGCCCCAGTTGTCGTCACGAAAAGATGTAAAATATATACTTTCGCCTGCACCGGCCTCGGCAATGAGGGTACCATTGATATTAAGAATTGTATTGTCCTGGAACTTTAAAATATTATTTGATTCCACGATCATGCAACCGCCGGGATTTACCTGCAAACCGCCCGGGAAATAATAGGGAATATTAATTACCGGCAGGTTCAACGTGTCGGAAAGTTCCCATCCGCTGTTGATTAGAACAACATTATTATTGTTCCCGGTAAATGAGTTTGTTCCACTCACAATGAGCCTGGAACCTCCATCACTGAAAGAAATAGGCCAGCCGCAGTTGGTAATATTCATATCGGAGATGCTGACCGTAGCGCCGGGATGTAAATGTACCCCGGTGTTGTAATGCTGAATAGTAACCCCTGACAATGTGGTATGTGACCAAACAATACCATAAACGGCACAACCCCATGATGATGCTGCCGAATTATTCGTGTTGATATTTCCACCCGTCATATTGAAGTGTCCCCAATTATCTACCCAAACGGTGTGATTGATAAAATTACTGATGTCGGTACCGTTCAGCGTTGCAGTACCGTTAGTGACATTAAACTGGGATCCGTACAGCAACTGACAGGCGTTCAGTACGACACTTCCGGAATCAGCGGGATTGCCGTTGCCAACCTGAAAATTACCCCAGATACCGGAGGCCGGACTGGGGTTGTTAGAAGTAAAAATTACATTCGTCGCATTCAATCCGCCGTTTATATACAAACTTTGTCCGTCATCGAATCTGACGGCAACACCGGGGTCAATGGTGAGTGTGGCTCCATGAGCTATTGTAAGCGAAGATGTAACGATATAAGGACTTCCGGAAACATCCCAGGTCGAATCCGCCGAAATAGTCCCGAACACATCGGTAGCCCATACCTGTTGCATGCTCAAAATAAAAAACCCTGTAAAAAGGATAAATAATCTCTTCATTTTTACCATGTCAGTTTTTAAAGTGCTGACGCTGCACTTTTTAGATATTTATTATTTAAAGTATGTCTTTATTACACTATGACAAATGTAAGTAAAAAAGAAGGTGAAAAAGTTTTTTTTCACAAACAGCTATTTGTAATAGATAAAAAACCTGCCGTTATAAAATTTTCCTACAGGAACCCTATTCAGATTTCTTTTGGCAGTCAAAAAATCTGAATTATTTCAATATCATAAAACATCAATGACAATGTTGATTTATTACGTCAAACGCTTCTTTAAGCCCCAGGTCGCCGGCTTTTTTCAAATCCACGCACCCGGCTTCCTGCTGTCCTAATAATAATTCAGCCATACCCCTGTTAAAATAAGCATCAGCATAGTCGGGATTTAGCGTAATTGCTTTTGTAAAGTCTGAAATGGCCTTTGTGTATTCCTGAAGGTTGCATAGTGCGACGCCCCTGTTATAATATGCTTCGGTAAAATCCTTGTCAATCGATATCGCTTTGGAATAGTCGGCCAATTCACCATTATGATCCTCTAATTTGGCCTTCACCAGTCCCCGGCTGAAATAAGCCCAGGTAAGTTCAGGATCGATCTCGATAGCTTTATTGAAATCCTGAACTGCACCCGTGAAGTTATTTATTTCTTTTTTGGCAAGCCCCCTGTTATAATAAGCCCATTTATATTCAGGATTATTTTGGATGGCCAGACTAAAGTCCTCAATGGCGCCATAAAAGTCACCCAGGTCTTTTTTAGCAAGAGCTCTGTTGTTATAAGCCATGGCCAGTTTCGGTTTTTTCTTTATAATATCATCGAAGAGGGTAATGCTGTTTTCCCAAACCTTTATCCTGACCGTGGTCCGGTAACAGCAAAAAATAACAAAAACACATAAAAGAACGATCAATGTTTTTTTCACATTCCTGGAGTAGGGAAATCTTTCATCCATTATATAG
>Ga0209717_1001640_pt1 | contig 23433 bp, 14 predicted proteins | sample AD_UKC048_MetaG_FD_184418 | JGI IMG/M metagenome (GOLD analysis project Ga0209717, IMG submission 184418) | Active sludge microbial communities of municipal wastewater-treating anaerobic digesters from USA - AD_UKC048_MetaG (SPAdes) (version 2) | ecosystem: Engineered > Bioreactor > Anaerobic >... | reverse complement strand
CAGCCCTCGTAATCAAGGTCTGAAAATACGATCGAAAGAAGTGATGTCATGAAATATTTTGCAAAATCATCCATGTTGAAGCCCTTTTCGAGTGCATGCTGATACATAAGCCAGTGTGCTGATACCGCAGGAAGTCCGTCGTGATGGCTTTCACCTGTGAAACTTTCATTTACGATCTCTTCGTTTTCAGCGTGTCTAAGGCAGTAATAGTCGCCTGTTTTTTCATATCCGTACCTTGAACCGTAAGCTTCAGAAACATATTCTCCAAGACAGGGATCACCTGAAATGATGAAAGAAAAAGTGTCTGCCATACCTTCGTTGATGCCGAGAGTTTCGTTGCTGTAACCGTATTTGTCAGGAAATGCCATATAGCTCAGCTTTGCTGTTCCTTCGATCGTTGCATGACCGAATTCATGATAAATTACATCTCCGTCATAGGCAAAATCGGCTTTTGATCCCTGGCCGAGAACGATGATATCACCTTCATATACGAAATTCTGGAAGAACATATCTTTAAAATAAGGGTCGTGCGGACTGTAGAACGCATTATCCATCGGAGCAAGACGGGTTGTGCTTTCCGGCATCTGGAAGTTCCCGACACCGATTATAGGATTGAGCTGTCCCGCTTTGTTATGTGTTGCAAGATGGGTGAAATTTTTGAGTCCCAGGTCGATGAGATATTTGTATACTCTTGTCATGTGCCAGTACACAGCGATCTCAGAGTAGTTATCTTCAACATCAAAACTGTACGCAACACCTTTGTTCCAGTCTTCGTAAATGAAGTTTCCGTTGTCGATCTTACTGGCATTCTGAGTAGGGGTGCAGATCGGGTATTTAGAACCGTAGTAATCCATAGTATCTCCAAGATCAAGACAGTTGCTCGCAACAACTTTTCTTATTCCTGCATCATCAATTTCAGCAGTGAGCTTTCCTTCAGCATCATCAGCCACCCAGGGGAGTTCGACCTCGACCGCCTCTTTGTCTCTGATAGGGTTTGTGTTAAAAACTTTTGCAGTATTTTCAGAAGATTTCATAACAAAATTTCCACCGCCGAGATATTTCCCGTCATGTGCATCGACATAATAGAACCTTCCGTCTAGGATCGATGACGGCTTGAACCTTATTCTGTAAGCAAGACGGTATTTTCCGAACCGTTCAATGATGACAAGATTTGAAATGAAATCATGATCTGCGACAATATTGCCGTTGTTCTGAAATGAAACTTTTTCAGCCGCTTCAACAGAGGAGAGATCCGGCGCTGTATTTAGTGAAAAATCCTTTAATCCGTTGATGACATTTAATACTTTCCCCCCCTTTTCGTTGATGACGGTGTATCTTCCAACGACCGGTATTCCGTTGTAGCTCCACTGTATCTTGTGAATTTTCATTCCAGATATTTCATTCGTTCCAAGGAGCTCTCCTTTGATCGAGCTGTTTTTGAGCGAGATCACACCGGGAAGTTCAAGTTTTACAAAGTTTTTGAGATCGGCAGATGTTCTAACTGTTCTGTTGATGTTAAAAAACTCAGTCTTCATCTCTTTTGCACTGACAAGGTTTGCAAAAAGAATAATAATTGTCGCGGCAAGCAGTAACTTTTTCATAATTCCTCCTGAAAAAAACAACATTACTGTAATATTAACTGCAATTGTCATACCTCATTTTTTTGTTCTGTTATTTCAGAGAATTAGAGCGATCTCTTATCTGAAAAGTGACTGGAGTTTCCTCACTGTATCTATATGAGGCAGATCTTTATAAATTCCTGTAACATATCCGTTTTCCGGAGTTACGCCTCTTAAAAATATATACCGGATGCCGCCGAAATCAGACTCATAGCTGTAATTTTCATCAGTTTTTGACATATATGTGTCAAAAGCGGCAAGATAAAGCATGTACTGAAGAACATAGTTGTGTCGAACCATCTCTTTTTTAATTTCATCATCATCATAGCACGAATAGTCATTCCCGAGCTTGTTGGATTTCCAGTCAACAATGTAATATTTACCGTTGTGACGGAAAACAAGGTCGATGAACCCGTGAATGAAACCGGATATTGAGCCGCCCTCAATGTTTACAGCATCGCCTAAAATATCGCTGATCTCTCTGTATGCGAATTTCTTTGAAGGGAGAAAGAACTCAAGCTCGCTAGCAATCGAATTCTTTTTTACATTTTTAAGTGAAGATCCGTCAAAAACCGGTGCATTAAGAACATTTTCAACACATCTCTCAACCCATGGAAGCATGTCTGCTTCTGAAGAATGGTATCTCATGTAGTTGCTGTCAAGAATGGAAGAGATGACATCGCTGTTGTCACTGCCGCTGAAATCGATGTTCTCAAATATGGAGTGAAGAACCGTTCCTGCCGATGCTCCTGCCGGGAAAAGTGAAATATCGCTTCTCACCGCTTCTTCGCTGTGGCTGATGACATTGGAAATATGTTCACTCTGCTTTGAAGAGCTGATCGCACTGAAACTTGTAACAGCCCACTCCATGTTTATCCCTTTTTTCATTTTTCTTGCAGGGATAAGAGGGGTTTTGCCATACTCTTTTTTCAGAGCTTTCCCGTTTCCTGAAAGATCGGTGTCAACTTTTATGGCGCCGCCGCTTTTTTCTTCAAGATCATTAACTTTTTTCATGAGTTCGCTGTCAGTCATGTTTTTAAACACATCGTCATCACACACATTGAAAAGGATCTTTGAAAGGGGTGCGCTGCCTGTAGAATTTATGTTCCCCCAGTATATGACCGTAAGAAACTTCGCCCTTGTCATCGCGACATATAAAAGCCGCAGATTTTCCGACATGGTTTCGATCCTGCTCAGGTCTGCCGCCGCTTTATCGTTAATGTCAAATGACAGTACCGGCCTGTAGTTGTCAGCTTTGTCATGATAGTGGAAGTACCACGATTTTTTCGTTCCAGGTTTTTTAATGAAGTAAGGGATGAAAACGATCTTGAAATCAAGCCCCTTGCTTTTGTGTACGGTCATTATTGAAACAGCGTTCTCGTCACTTTCAAGCCGGAGTTGTTCATCTTCGTTTTTCTCATCACTGGTCATTTTTTCCTTGACCCATGAAAGAAGCGGTTCAACCGATCTTCCTGCGACGGATTCTCTATTGTGGAGAAGTTCAAAAAGATGTCTGATGTTTGTCAGAGTCCTTTCGCCGTATCCGGCAAGAAGCGAATACCTGTTCTCACTGTTCATGAATTCTGAAAAAGCGGTCAGAAACCCTTTTTCCTCCCAGTTGCGGTAAATATTGGAAAAAAGATCAAGGTAATGTTCGAAAACAGGCGGATCATCAGCAATGTCAATTATCTCAGACGGTCCCATGTTGAAGAACATTGTAAGGAGAGCGGCTTTTATCCTTGACGGGATAGGGTTTGCCGCAGCTTCCATGATGATGAGAAGATCCTGCATCTCTTTTGACATGAACACCGACTGGTCGGATGTGAGAACTGCGGGGATGCCGCTTCTTTCAAAATATGATTTGATTTCAGTTGCTTCACTGTGCTTAATGACAAGGATAGTGATATCTCCCGGTCTGACAGGAACTCCTTCGATTGTGTAACCGTTGTTTTCATCAACAAGTTGAAGGATCTTGGAACATAGATCATCAAAGACAATACCTTTAACGGGAGCGAGTTTTATTTTTTGTTTTTCCGGGAATTTTCTGCTTCCTGTCGTGAATGCAGAATATTTCGGATCAAGTGCGCTCAGGTATCTTATCTCAAGACCGTGATGAGGAATGTCATTTATTTTAAGATCGTTCCGGCAGTCAGCATCTTTGGGTTTAACGGGTTTGTATCCGATCTCGCTCTCATCGATGATGAAAGGGTTTTTCCCTGATGAGAACAGCGCATTGACAGCTTCAGTCATCATCGGGGAAGATCTGAAATTTTTCTCCATCGAATATTTTGTGATGCTTTTCTGAGATGAACTTACTTTCAGATATGCGAAAACATCGGCATTTCTGAAACTGTAAATAGACTGCTTCGGATCACCGATATAGAAGACAGGGTTGCCGGAAGTGCCGAAAAGTTTTGTGAAAATACTGTATTGCACCGGGTCGGTATCCTGAAACTCATCTATCAGAACGGCGTGATACTTTTTTTCCATTATCGCGACAAGCTGTTTTGAGAACGCATCATTTCTGCTCAAAGCCGATTCAAGGATCGAAAGAAGATCGTCAAAGCTCATTTTTCCGGTTCTATCCCGTCTGTCGATTATATTTTTTTTAGCTTCATCAAAAAGGCGGTCGACAAGTATCAGTGCATCGGTGCAGAACTCTTTTTCAAGGGCATGAGGGTCGCTTGTGATCTCTCTATTCCTTTCAAAACTCAGCTCCGTTCTTTCAACAGCCGGCTTTATCAGCGGTTTTTCGCAAAGAGTACGGCCTTTGATCAGTTTTATAAGTTCATCGACAGAGAACCATTTTTCTTTTGATGCACGGTTTATGAACTCTTCATCCATATATCCGCTGTATTTTCTCCAGAAATCTATCACTGCCTGCTCAACCGGTTCAGAATTCTCTTTTGAAAGTTCAAGATTGAATCTCGCACCTGATTCAAAGGCGTTCTCCCTTACTATCCTGGAACAGAATCCGTGAATGGTGAAGACCGAACTTCTGTCAAAATTTGTGATGGCTCTTCTCAGTTTTTTCAGTGATTCTTCTCGATTGTCTGAATATTGTGAGGCGATCTGTCCGATCAGCGTTCCGTTTTGAGTTTTATCGGTTCCCTCAAGGATCTTTTTTGCCGATCTTAGAAAATCAAGGAGACGGTTTTTAAGTTCAGCGGTGGCACTTCTTGTGAATGTGACAGCAAGAATGGATTCAACCGGAGCACCTTCAAGAACAAGCCGGAGAAATATTGCGGCTATCGAATATGTCTTTCCTGTTCCCGCACTTGCCTCGATGAGGTTCATCCCCTTTAACGGAACATCTTTTGCTGAAAACCCGTTCACTTTATCTCCTCGCTCAGATCACTTATTTTTGAAAAGATCTTTCGTGCAGTTCCGATCACTTCCGCAATAGTTTCATCATTGCTTTCAAAAAAACCGGTTATGCGGGCCGCCATATCGAAATAGATGTCTCTGGTCATTCCGCCGAAATCGTCATCCATTTTTTCTATCATCATATTAAAGATCTCTCTTTCACTTCTTCCGGGTTTATTCCCGCTGAACAGTTTTTCAGCTATCCACGGATTGAACAGGGGTATTTTTGACATACCGTTCAGATATATTTCAACAAGGTCCGAAAGCTCTTCGCAGCTTTTCTGTGACGGCTTGAAAAAAAGGTCAGCATCCATGAAAGAAAAGCAAGTTTCCTTCATAACTCCTGATGCGTTCATGGCAAGGTGGAGTATGAGCGCTTTTACTCTGTCCTTGTCTTTAGGTGTTTTTGACGGTCTGAAAAGAACCTGTCTATCCTTAAAAATACTGTCAAGATCACCGCGAAGTGATATCTCATTCTTTCCGATGTTGAATTTCAGGTCCACAGAAACAGTTTCTTCAGCATCCGTCCCTTTCAGGTTTTTTATTTTATCAAGAAACGCAGGGAGCTCTTCGATCTGGCGGTTAAGAAGCACTCTTCCTGTGCTTCCGTGAGGTATTAAGCCGGATCCTCTCATTTTTGTCATGAAATCTTTTGCGCTAAATCCTGCCTGATTCATTTTTGCAAATTCATTTTTCAAACCGTATCCCTGAAGATTATCAAAGGTGAAAAGTTCAAGGTCGTCATCTTCCTTTCTGATATACGGGAAAACGATATCCAGAGTATTGCGGAAGAAATATTTCTGAGGATTTGCAAAAAATGAGAGAAGATCATTGACCGTTATTTTCTGCATATTTGTTTTCTGCCTGAGTTCGGGTCTTGAAACATCCACAGTTCCGTTAACCTTCCCAGCCACTTGTTCCGGTGAACCGGAATGGAAATGTTTTGCGGCACAAAAGTCACGCTCTGAATAGGAGAAAAGATCTGATCCTTCCATGAAATATTTTGCGCAGAAGGGCTGAAGCGGATGAAGTTTTTCAATTTGATCGGGTTTGACACAATATTTTTCAGTGATGTAGTTTCTCAAGCTTTCAACCACTGATGACGGAATGTTCTTTGATGAGTCGTTCATGCTTTTTGCAATGTAGCTGATGACAAGCTTTTCCCTTGCACAGATAAGTGCTTCAAGAAAGAGATACTTGTCGTTTTCCTTGACAAAACGGTCTGTTATCCGCGGGTATTTGAACATCAGATCAAAAGCGCTCGACATGTTTTCTCTGGGGAACGATTCATCATTCATTCCGATGAGAGCAATGACTTTGAAAGGGATGGAACGCATCGGCTTAAGCGAACAGAAAGTGACCTGTCCGTTCATAAATCCCCGCCCGAAACCTGAATTGGAAAAATAGTCATTCAGGTGTTCTCTCACCACACTGAGCGGAACTTTCCCGCAAAATCCTCCTGCAGCGGTGCTTTTGACAAGACGGTTGAATGAATCCCGCAGATATCTCAAAGTCGCAGAAGTTTCGGCATTATCAATAAAGAGCAGATCAATAAGGCGGTTGAGTTTCTCTTCCCATTGAGCAAGAGTTCTTGATTCGTAAAAATCGTTCCTGAATTCAAATATCAGGTCGGTAAAAGAGATGAACTTTGCAATTGTTCTTGCAATTCCTCCTTCGATATCATCATAAGGGAGTATGTCACTGAATGTTTCAGTCCCTTTCCCCGGCAGGGCATATCCCAGAAGCATTCTGTCAATTCCGAATTTCCACGAGTTCTGCTCAAATTCGTGATAACCTCTCGATCTTCTCCAGTTTTTATCTATTCCCCACTTGATGCCGCTTTCGGAAACCGCTTTCTTTATAGATTCGAGATCTTCTTTTTCAACATTGAATTTTCTGTAGATATTGGGGTTTTCAAAAATAGCGATGACGGCAGTTCTTGAAAAGTTGGTCCCGTCAAGTGAAAGAATATTTAAAAAAGGATCGATCAATCCGCTCTCTTTTGTTGCTGATCTATCTGCAACCGTGAACGGAATTAGGTTTCCTGACGATCCGCTCCCGAAAACCGCTTCAATGAAATCGCTGTATTCCTCGATTTGAGGTGCCATGACTATCACATCACGGGGATTAAGATCTTCATTTGAATCAAAAAGGGACAGAAGAGTGTCTTTAAGCACTTCCATCTCTCTCATTTTTCCCCAGCATCCGTTTATGATGACCGATCCGTCAAAATCAAGATGGCATGGTTTCGGGTTGACGCATGCTTTAATATCGTTTTGCAGGCGGTTTAAAATGGTTTTGCCTTCGGTATCAGGCGCAAAACAGTCAATGTGCTGACCATCGGATTCAGACAGAAGATTGAAAAAGTTCTTTCCTGCAAATCCAAGTTCCGATAACAGCGGGTTATCCGATTCATAAAAAAATGAATCTTTCCCTGAAAATTCTGTCGTTTCAATGTTGCCCCAGAACTCGCGGCTCGGATCCAGATGGAAAAGATGGACTTCCATTATTTTTGAAAGGGATTTAAAAAGTTCAAGCTGGAATGCGGTCATTGTCGAGATTCCGAAAAGCACGACACCCTCAGGCAGGGGGAGTTTGGAAAGATCTCTTTTTTCGATTTTATTTCTGAATGCATCAAAAAAAGCGGCTCTGTCAAGTGAGTCGGGCTTTGCAGAAATTATTGCTGAATATATCTCTTTCTGCCAGATCTCATCTTTGTCTTTTTTATAGACGGTTTCACCTTTTTTCCACTTTGCAATTATATCGGGTCTGAAGATCTGGTACTGGTCGAACATATCTGCAATATGTCCCGATATCTGATATTTTTTTACATCGTCTTTCCCTATATAGGTGCGGACGGGTTTCAACTCTTTTTTGTCGATGAATTCAGTACTTAAAAGATCATAGATGAACCAGCGGAGATTCGGTGTTTCAAAAAACGGGTCAGATCCTTTTTCATCAAAAATAATGGAGGCAATGTGCTGAATGAAGTTTTCAGGAAGGATCGTTTCAATGTTTGCACATATTCCTGATCTTTCTGCGATTCTTAGTGAAAGCCATCTTCCCATTCCTGAAGTCTGGACTACAGCCATATTTTTTTTAAGCGGATCTTTATAACAAAGCCCGTTTATGATAGGAACTGCTTTTTCAACAAGCATTTCGAGCATGTTGCTCTGATAAAGGAAAAACCCTGAGGATGACGGCATGCTGAATTAATTTATGATCTAATCGGTGCAGACAGGGTAGGGAAGCTGTGAGCCGGCAGCACTCGGATCAAGCAGATTACCACTTGAATTTAGGTTTGCCCACGCTCCGTCATATGAGATAACATTGAAATTTCCAATATACGCAGCGGCTCGTACACATTTAATATCAAATTGACCGCCAGTTACATTTACATTTATATCTCCGAAAAAAGCAAATGCCTGAGCTGCCTCCAGTGTTGTCTGTCCAGGTTGAGTTGTTGAGGGGAATGTGAATGCAAAAACTTTTTTTGTTTCAACGGCACCACTTATTCCAGGTGCGCTGTCAAGCCACATTATTGCGACATTGTTTTGCTGAAGTATGGCCAATGGAAACAGTTGGAAAACAAAAGCCAGAGTCAGTTTTGTAAAAGTATAGGGAGTGCCTTTATATGTAAAATTAACATCTCCTGTTCCACCTTTTATGCTTTTATAATCGCTTAAATCGACATTTACCTTGCCATCAAAACTAAGGTTGAATTCTCCGATTTTTTCAAAAGCAGCTTCATCGGGAACTTCGATGTTTTCGTCCGGACCATCATCGGGAACGGTGATCGTTTCATCGTTTGTCTCTTCTTCATCTGTTACTGCTGTTTTATCAACAGCTTCCTTGTCAGAAGTTTCTTCAATGTCGTTTGTCGTTTCTTCATCAGTTGCTTCGTTTTCATCATCATAAAGATTTAACTTAGGATCTTCGTCTCCGCATGAAACCATAAAAAAAGAAAACATTAAAACTGCCGTGATCGTTAAAAAATTTCTCATATTGCTACCTCCGGTTTTGACACAACTGCCAAATATTAAATCGTGTTCAAATTATTGTCAAGAAAGGAGAGATCACATAAGTTCCTTTCTGAAAAAAAGAAGTGCAGGCATTGCGGCAAGGAACGAAATGACAAAAAACCAGCCGTATCCGGTGCTTTCGGCAACGATTCCTCCGAAACTGTTGAGGAGTGCTCCGCTTAGTGCCATAAGTCCTGATCCGATGGCGTAATGAGCCGCTTTGAACTCTTTTGCACAGAGATTTATCAGAAATATCATCAAAAGTGCGGTTCCCATGCCGCTTGAGAAGCTTTCGATTCCGTTGACAAGGGCGACTGCGGCAATGCCGAAATTATCTGTGATGATTTTATCGGCAAAATAAAAGCCGAGTGCGGCATAAAGCAGGTTTGTGAGATTCTGAAAAATGATTATTGGTACTGCAGTTTGATCTACACCTTTTTTTGAGATGAGATAACCGCCTGATATTGCTCCAAGAATTGTTGCCGGGATGGCAATGCCGCCCGATATCCAGCCGATATGGACTTTTATCCCGAGATCGACCATGAACGGGCCTCTCATCAGCCCGAGAAGATATTCGCCAGCCCGTAAGAACACAATGAACATCACAATATGAACAATGTTTTCCCTTTTAAAAAATGTTGAGAATGCTTTTTTAAAATTCAGAAAACTGTTTGGAGTTGAGGGTTTAGTGTTTAGCGGTTCAGGGAGAAAGAACTTGTGGATCAGATAGATCATGAGCATGGAAAAAGCGGCAGTTCCGAATGCACAGCGCCACGAAAAGATTGTTCCGATCGAAATTATCACCCCTGATCCGAATGCAAGTGCAAGGCGGTATGCAAGGACTCTGAAACCAATCTCTTTTTTCTGGGAAATTTCATCAAGGGAAGTCATGTAGTATCCGTCAACTGCAATATCGTGAGTTGCAGACATGACCGCTCCGAGCAGAAGAAGCACGGTGACAATGGCAAGTCCTTCAGAAAAGAGCGACAATGCTATCATTGAAACTGCAAGAGTCAGAAGAAGTTCAGTTGAATATATCCATTTTCTGAAAGTTGAATTTGAATCAACAAAAGGGGCCCACAGGAATTTTATCACCCACGGAATGTTCAAAAGCGAAAGAAAGCCGATCGTTGACAAGTCGGCACCGAGATCTCTGAACATGACAGTCGGGATCACCGCAATGAGAGAATATGGGAGACCCTGAGCAAAATATGTTGAAAAAACAAAAGCTTTTCTAAGCACAATTTCTCTTTTTGTCATCAGATCTCTCTTCAAAGAACATTATAATAATAGGTTTTAGTGATTGTTTTGCAATGTTGTTGACAGACATTTTCTTAAAAACTATAATCAGCAGAATCTTTTTTGAGGTGTCGAGATTAAAAAGTTTCTTTTTCTCCTACTTATCATATTCCTGATGTTCTCATGTGCAGATCCTTACGGCATTTATCACAAGGTCAAAAAAGGGGAGACGCTTTATCGCATATCGAGGATATATGATACCGATGTTGACAAATTGAAGAAAACAAATAACATCACCGACGAAACAAAGCTGAAGGTCGGCGATTATGTTTTCGTTCCAGGGGTAAAGGCCCCGGCTATGTGGGACGGCACTTCAGCAGATGATCATTCAAATGTGAAAAAAGAGGATTCAGGCAAGACCATTCCTTCTGAAAAAGTTGCAAAGAAAAGCGCGCCGTCAAAGTTCATCTGGCCGGCACAAGGCGTCTTGACATCAACATTCGGCAACAGATGGGGCACAAAACACGAAGGAATTGACATCGGATGTCCGGAAGGAACACCCGTTTATGCCTCCGCCGCAGGGAAAGTGATCTTTTCAGGCACTAGAGGAGGATACGGACTTGTTATAATTATTCAGCATCCAGACGACTGGTTCACCATTTATGCCCATAATTCCAAGAACCTCGCCGCTCAAGGTGCAGATGTGAAGCAGGGAGACAAGATCGCACTCTCAGGAAAGACCGGAAGAGCGACAGGCCCGCACCTTCATTTTGAAATAAGACAAGGCGTTAAACCCCTGGATCCCATAGAATTTTTACCCAAGGTCCCGTAGCTCAGACGGATAGAGCGATCGCCTCCTAAGTGATAGGCAACAGGTTCGACTCCTGTCGGGACCACCATTTTTTCCCATTCATCTTTCTTTGCAGCAACAAGCTGTTCACGGTCGGAAGATCATCAATCATAAGCAAATTTCAGCATGCCGTAAAAAAAACTTTCATTTTCTCCTGATTTAATCTATCATACACCGAACCCGGACCCTATTATTATTCTTTTTTAATGGAGAGATTCATGGCTAAGAAGACCAAACTTGTTGCAACAACAAAGACAGATTTCATCAAAGTTCTCAAGGAGAATGTCGGCGCTACCCTTACCAATGATCAAGCAAAACAGGTTTATGATGTTTTCACAACGATCCTTAAAGACACTGTAATTGCTGAAAGGAAACTCAACCTTAACGGTCTGGGAACTTTCAAGGTCAGCAACAGAAAGGCACGCACAGGCATCAATCCTAAGACCCGCGAAGCTATCAAGATCAAAGCTTCAAAGTCAGTAGGTTTCAAACCGAACCCGACTTTCAAGAAAGGTCTCTGATTTAAATTTCTCATGAAGTTTATGACCCTTCCTCCGGGAAGGGTTTTTTTTGGAGGTTAATCATGAAAAAGCTCACTCTTTCGATTGACAGGAAATTTCTCGGTGTGTGTGGCGGAATAGGCGAATATCTTGAGGTCGATCCTGCAGTTATAAGGATTTTATGGGTGATCGCGACTTTTGTTTCTTTCGGGATGGGGCTGCTGGTTTATTTTATCTGCTTTGTCATCATGTCTTCGCCGAGGTAAGCTAATTCTTTATTTGTATTATGAAACAGAATAAGTATATTTGTTGAAGCAATTTTTTGGAAAGGGCGGTCATGGGGATATTTGATTTTTTTACAGGAAAGAGCAGTGCCGGAAATGTCAATTCAGATAATTACGGCAGGTTTCTTGAATGCAACAAGCCACTTTATTTTTCCAATATTTTCAAAGAGGCGACAGATCTTTTCAAGGCGGAAAAATACAGCGAAAGCTTCATGAAGTTTCTTGATTATATCTCGAATCCGCCTTCGCAGAATATCAGTTACGAAAAAAAGGGAAATGATATTGAGTTCACGATCATTCACGGGAGTGCGAAAATAACCGGTGTGTTTAACAGTGAAGGGGTTTATGCAACTTCCGAGATAGGTCAGTACAGCGGAGTTGCGACAGCGCTTTTCAGAGATCTTCTGACCAAGAATTTTTCGATGAACTACAACGGATTCTGTATTCAGGATTCAAGAGTTTATCTCAAACACCGTTCTCCTCTGAAAGAATCAAGTCCCATGAAACTTTATTATGCCCTGAAAGAGATGGGGCTTAAAGCGGATATCCACTCGCAGTCGCTTTTTGATGATTTTGCAAATCTGAAGGAAAGTTCCGCAAGGGCGAAAATTGAAGTTCCTGTTTCAGAAAAGATGATAAAGATCAAATACTTGAAGCAGTGGATAAAAGACACATTCGAGTTAACTTCATCAATGTCTCCGGAAAAGGACGGCAACCTGATGAGTCATTATCTTCTTGCACTTTGTTACCGGATCGACTTTCTTCTTGTTCCGAAGGGAAAGATCTGGAAGACAAATGACATGGCTGTTGCAATATACAGCGACAAAGTGCTTTCACAGAGCGAAAAGATAAGAAAAATGCTTTCATATCTCAAGGACATTCTTGACATGAGTGATTTTGAGATCGGGGAATCTTTCTTCAGGACGGTTGATACTTTCGGTCTTGTGAACGGTTCGGCTCATAACGATCTTGTACAGTTCTATCTTGATCAGTTCAACAGTGCAAAATATTATGTCGATCTTCAGCAGGAAAAGAACACAATGGCGGTTTATGAGCAGGCGCTGGGTTACTCTCTCTATTTCATGGGGATATACCCTGCTGTTAAAAAGCTTCTTCTTCTTTATTACCGTATTTTCTACCCGGCTTTTTTTGAAGAGTTTGACATAAAAAGCGATTTCTTTAACGCCGAAACAAAGAAATTCAACAAAAGGGCGATCGAGAACGAAATATCTGACATTATTTCAAAAGAGAGAAAGGGATATCCGTCGCTTACTTTCCTTTCACACAATCTCAGATATGAGACCCCGAGCCGTTTCACATTTACATTTTTGAACGAAATTACATATTTAAACTTTTTTCAGCCGGTAAAATGAACAACGAGATAATTGAAAAATTCAAAAAATGTGTCGTGCAGATCGCGACACCCTACAGTTCTGGTACAGGGTTCATCCTTTTTTCTGAAGGGGTGATAGTGACCAACTATCATGTCGTGAAGAACTGTGAAGAAGTGGTTGCAAACGGACGGGAATTCAAAAAGACGAAAGTGAAAGTGCTTTTCATCGATCCGCACTTCGATGTCGCTTTCGTTGAGTCGCCACTGCCGAAATCTGATGGGGGACCGCACCTTTCCGAAGGTCCGGTGCTTGAAGGTGAAAGCGTTCTTGCCATCGGTCATCCGCTCGGACTGAAATACACTTCTACCGGCGGGATAGTTTCAAAAACTGAAAGGGATTACAACGGAATCAAATATTTTCAGATAGATGCGGCGATAAACCCGGGAAATTCGGGAGGACCGCTCATAAATTCAAAAGGGGAGATAATAGGGGTCAACACTTTCATAATCAGAGATGCTGAAAGTCTTGCATTTTCGCTTCCTTATTTTTATGTGAAAGAGTGTCTTGAATCGTACGGAAAATTTGCCGGGAAAAGTGCCGTAAGATGCAGGTCATGCCGGAAAACCCAGTTAAAAGAAGAACTCGGAAGCGGTTTCTGTGCCAACTGTGGATTCAGATTTGATAAGGATGATGTCGCTACAAGACCGTTCATTCCGGAAGGGATCATCGCAAAGATCGAAAACATTATCTCTCGCTCAGGGTTTGATGCCGAACTTTCAAGGTGCGGAGCGATGCTCTGGGAAATATCAAATGAGCTGGTGTTTGTGAAAATAACTTATGTGCAGGCGACAAAGTTCATAATTTTTGATGCTCCGGTTTCGTATGTCCCGGAAGAAAAGATCAGTGAATTTTTCGAGTTTGCCCTCAAAGAGAATTTTGATCTTAAAAATGTGATATTCAGCTTGAAAAATAATGAACTGTATCTTTCAGTCATTACATTTGAAGACGATTTCCACGAAGAGACAGGGTTCAATAAGTTGAAAGAGCTCATTGAGTTTGCAACCGCCTACAGGAAAAATCTCGAATTCAGATACGGTGCAAAACCAATCCATGATATCGTGGAATAACAAAAGGAAATAAATTTCCCCAGCTAACCGTCTGTTGCCCCAGCCCGTTGGGCGTGGGCTAAGATAACGCGGACTTTCAGCCCGCTATTTTAAATTTAACCGTCTGTTGCCCCAGCCCTTTGGGCGTGGGCTAAGATAACGCGGACTTTCAGCCCGCTATTTTAAATTTAACCGTCTGAAGGACGGTGCTTGCTTAGCCCGGTTTGGAGACTTTGTCGAAGGACCGGGGGCGGATGGTAATTGTCCTTTAGAGAAGATATTGTTCAGAATATGGAATTGCGTTTTCTTTAAGAATTTTCTGCAGTTCCTGAATATAATCTGTTGAAGCGTGATGCTGTTTCTGATTTTTTATGTAATTTATAACAGGTTCTTTAACTGATTCGGATACCGAAAAAACTGCATATCCTTTCTGCCAGAAAAATTCCGACTTATCAAACCGCTCTTTTACAAATTTTGAACTTGATACTTTCACTTCTTCTACCATTTTGGCAATCGTGATCGTCCTGTAGAGAGAACAGAAAATGTGAACATGATTCAGGTGTCCGCCGACAGACAAAGAAAAGCATCTTAAATTGTCAAGATGAGAAGAGATAAATGGATAAAGTTCGGAAGCTACAGATTCAGTTATCAGATGCCTTCTGTTTTCAGTACTGAATGTAACATGAATTAAAACTCTCGCTAAAGACTGAACCATATTTACAAACGCTCTCTCAAAATGCCTGCCAAATTTAATTAATCGATGTTAGAATGTCAATGTTTTGCGATAAAATAAATTTTTCCAGCCCTTTAAGATAACGCGGACTTTCAGCCCGCTATTTTAAATTTAACCGTCTGAAGGACGGTGCTTGCTTAGCCCGGTTTGGAAACGAAGAAGGACCGGGGCGAGTTTGTCTTTTATGTAAGGTTGGAAAAGGGTTGACAAATCCTGATTCATAAGTACTTTAGCGGTGCGGCTGCAACCAGCCATTCTTTAATTTTTTCGCGGAGTTTGATTGACCGCACAGACATTAATCAAGGAAATAAGATGACAGAAAAGAAACAGAAAACAGAAAAAACAGAAAACAGTGAAATGATGACACAGTCTACTTTTGAATCTTTCGGGTTCAAAAAGGAGATACTTGACGGTATAAGAGATGCCGGTTTTAAGGTGCCGAGTCCGATTCAGGAACAGGTTATGCCTCTGATCTTAAAGGGAAAAGATGTTATAGCTCAGTCTCACACAGGGACTGGAAAAACTGCCGCTTTCGGACTGCCGATCATGAACAACATGCAAAAGAACATCGGAATTGAACTGCTTGTAATAACTCCGACAAGAGAACTTGCCGCACAGATCAGTGACGAGATATTCCGCCTTGGAAAATATACCGGCATAAGAACCGGAACGATCCTCGGAGGCCATTCATATTCAAGACAGCTCCAGATACTTAAAAACGGTGTTCAGGTTCTTGCCGCAACACCGGGACGGCTTCTTGACATGCTGAAATCCGGCAAGATCGCGATCAAGGAGCCGATAACGATAGTTCTTGATGAAGCGGACGAGATGCTTGATATGGGATTTCTTGAAGATATTACCGAAATATTTAAATTTATCCCGGAAAAAAGGCAGACACTTCTTTTTTCAGCGACAATGCCCGAGCCGATAAGACGGCTTGCCCAGAAAATACTGCATGAACCCGTTTTCATCAGGGCAATGACGGCAGGAGAATCTACGAATATTGACATCGGTCAGTCATATTATGTGATAGAAGAACATGAAAGAGAACTTGCTGTTGTACGGCTCATGGAAGACCAGGATCCTGAAAAGGCGATAGTTTTCTGCAGAACGAAGCTCGAAGTTGATAAGCTTTCCACTTTCCTTGTCGCCCGCGGATACAACGCAAAAGGACTTCACGGTGATATGGAACAGCAGCAGAGAAATCAGGTCATGACAAGTTTCAGAAAAAGCATGATAGACATTCTTGTTGCTACCGATGTGGCGGCCAGGGGCCTCGATGTCGCCGATGTGACCCATGTTTTCAACTACCATATGCCTTTTGATGCTAAAAGTTATATCCACAGAGTCGGAAGAACAGGTCGTGCAGGGCATAAGGGAATGGCTATAACTCTTGTAACTCCATCCGAATTCAGGACAATTCAGCGAATTGAAAAAAGTGTCGGCTCAACGATCGAGCTAAAAGTCATTCCGACACTGAAAAACATAAAAGAAGAGAGGATCAAACGGCTTGCGGCTGAAATGATGGAGCACACTCCAGACAAGGAAGGACTTGCACTTGTTGAAAAGCTTGAGAATGAAATGGACATAAGATCGATAGCTGTGGTCCTTGCTTCAATGCTTCTTGGTGAAGATGAGGAAACAGGTCCGGAACAGATCGGTTTTACTGAATCACGGCTCAGACAGCTCATACAGAGAGACAAGGAAGGTTTCAACAGAGGAAGGTCCGGCGGAAGAGACAACAGAAGTCACCGTGACAGGGACCGTCACAGTCATCACAGCTCAGATGACCGGAAAAGAAAGTTCAGATCAGATGAGAAACCTTACGAACCGGATAAGCCGCCAAAAGATAAAAAACCCTTTGATAAAGATAAAAAACCTTTTGATAAAGATAAAAAACCCTTCGATAAGGATAAAAAACCCTTTGACAGGAACAAGCCATTTAAAGACAAAAAACCTTTTGATAAGAACAAAAAGCCGTTTGACAAAAACAAGAAGAAGAAAATAGATAAATGAGTCATTGATCGCCCTAAATTTGCCTTTTATCATCTAAGTTTGTAAAATATCGCGTAATATTTGAATTTGCCGGAGTAAAAGATGTATCTTCTAATTTTCAGAGGTGGAAAACACCTTTTCTCATTCTATGTGAACAGTGCAAAAAAACGGATAGTTGTAGGCGGTGACGAGGGTGATATCCTTTTTCCTCCTGAGATGAGGGGTTCCGAAATGGTCCTTCGCAAGGAATTCAATTTTGAGAAAAAAGAGTATTCATGGTGTCTTTTTCCTGTGTCGGGGAAGTTCAAGCTAAACGGGAAAGATGTTGCAGGTGGTGAAATTTTTGAAGGGACCGATGTGTTTTCATCAGGTGATTTTTCATTTTCCTTTTCTCCAATATCCAATCTTTCAACCGTCGTTCCTGAAGAAAATTCAAAAAAATTCGGCAACACCCTTATCATGGAAGATGAGCCGGCGGAATATAAAAATGTTGTGATGACATATGGCGGAAAGGGGAAGACATTTGTTTTCAGACCGGGGCGTGACATAAAGATCGGCAGGAAGAACACAGATGTTTCAATAAGTTTTGACGAAGTTTCAAGCGAACATGTCCTTTTTGAAATGAAAGAGACGGGACTCCATTTCTGGAATAAGGGAAAGAACGGAACATGGGTCAACGGTGTGAAAATTGAAAGCGGTGTGCTTGAAGAGGGAAAATACCATTTCTCAATTGCCGGAAGACACGATGTTCTTATATCGGTGAACAAGGAAAAAACCAGTGAATCATACTACATAGGAACTCTTGCTCCACAGTTTGAACAGATTGAGAACTGGCTTAATCAGCCGGCTCTTTTTGCAAATCACCCGATAATACTTCTGACAGGTGAAAGCGGAACGGGCAAAGAGGTTTTTTCCGAATTCATCCATAAGACAAGCGGCAGAAAAGGGCAGTTTATCACATATAACGCGGCAAGTATCCCAGAGACACTTGTCGAAAGCGAACTTTTCGGGACTGTGAAGGGGAGTTTTACGGGGGCAGAGGAAAGGACAGGAGCTTTCATTGCGGCTGACGGCGGAACACTTTTCCTTGATGAGATAGCAGAGATGCCGATGAACCTTCAATCTAAACTGCTCAGAGTTCTTGAAGACTGGATGGTGAGAAGAGTTGGTGAAAGCGGTACGGGAAGAAAAGTTGATGTGACACTGATTCTTGCCACAAATAAGGATCTGGAAAAAGCTGTAAAGGCACAGACATTCAGAAAAGATCTTTATTACCGTCTCGCAACGCTTCATTTGAACATTCCACCGCTTCGGGAAAGGAAAGATGATATTATTCCTCTTTGCAGACATATCCATTCAGCACTTAAAGGAAAAGACCTGAAGATTGAAAAAGCGGCAGAAAAGAAGCTTCTTGAACATGACTGGCCGGGAAATGTGAGAGAATTGAAAAGTGTTATAACAAGATTTGCATATTCTTCAGGTGATACTTTCAAAGTGAAAGATTTTTAGGGGGGCGGGATGTTTTTTCTCAAACATTTTAAACTGTTTGGTGTTTTTTTTCTTGTTGCGGCTTTTCTTGTTTCGGGTTGTGAAGCACCTAAAACAAGGATCATAGCGCAGAAGGATGATGACGGGGCGATATCAGACATTGATGAAATTGATGACATTGAAAATAGTGATGCTGAAGAAAATGATACAGAAAAAAAGGATGATGTTGTGCATGATGACGATTCAGTGATAAAGACATGCGGCAACAGCGTTGTAGATACCGGGGAACTTTGTGACGGAAATGTAAAGAACTGCACAGAAATAGATCCTGTGAAATATATTGCAGGAAAAGCAAAATGTGGTGAAGACTGCCTGGGCTGGGATACTGAAACCTGTGAAGAAAACCCGTATGAATGCGGTAACGGCATAGTTGAAGGAAATGAGATCTGTGACCGCGGAGTAAAGAATTGCATTGAGATAGATCCTTTGAAATATGAGTCAGGCAAAGCAAAATGTCTTGAAAATTGTATAGGTTATGACACTGCAACATGCGTAGATCTGGAGATCCCCGACGAAGACACAGGCGATACTGGCAACACAGGAGATACCGGCAACACAGGCGATACTGGCAACACAGGCGATACTGGCAATACAGGCGATACCGGCAACACAGGTGACACGGGTAACACAGGAGATACAGGTAACACAGGAGATACAGGCAACACAGGTGATACAGGTAACACGGGAGATACCGGCACTCCCTGCGGTTCAGTAAAATTTGACGGAACGAGCGGCTATGTTGAAGTCATCCACAATTCAGTGCTTAATTTGTCAGGAAACTGGACACTGGAAGCGTGGGTTATGCAGTACAGCACAGACGGTCAGATGCCGATAATAAGAAAAGGGAATACTACAACAAATCCGGCATATTACATTTACGGATATGAATATCAGATCTTTTTTCCAAGTAACGCATACGGCGGATATTATTATATTACTGATACTTCGGAATCTGTTACAGCAAACACCGGTTTTGACATCAACAAATGGTATCATATTGCACTTGTAAAAAACGGCACTGAATTGAAAATTTTCACAAACGGTGTCGCAGACGGAACTGAAACGGTTTCAAACAACCCGATGAACAACACTGAAAACCTGTTCTTCGGCTCAAGAAGATCAAGCACTCCGTCTTATTTTGATGGACTGATAGATGAAATCAGAATTTCTTCAACAGCCCGTTATTCTTCAAATTTCACTCCGGATAAGAGACTGAACAATGATTCAAATACCATAGGGCTCTGGCATTTTGAGGAAGGATCCGGAACTGTTGCGGACAATTTGGCAGGATCAGGGCTGGACGGCACTCTGAAAGGTGGAGCTACATGGACGAATCAGTGTGTTGACAACTATGAAGTTCCGGTTGTTGAAAAGGTGGATACCATCGGTTCAAGCGACACAGATTATTACGGAACTTCAAGAATGAGAGGCAATTTCTATTCTGTCACCAAATCTAAAACATTAACAAAAATAGAAGCATATCTGAGTCTGCCCGATGCGGGAGCGACAATATATTATGATATTTATGAATCTGCGACTCTTGATGGAACATATACCCACAAGATTTCATATACAGTGCCGTTTACTCTGGGCGGAGCATCATTTTACAGTTCGGGAGCTATATGGGTGGACCTTGAAGCAGGCAAATTTTATTACATCGGTTCAAGATGGCAGTCTGAGTCTGTTACATATTACTATAACGCAAATTCAGGACAGAGCTACTTAACCGATTTTGGAAAATGGGAAATGGGAATGATAAACGGAGTCGGGACATATCCTTCTACATTTACCTATAACGACACTTATATTGATTATGCTTATTATCAGCGACTTACGACAAAATAAGGAAAATATGTACAGACTGTTTTTTCTGACGGCGTTTTTTGTTGTTTTTCTTACAGGATGCGGAAAGGATATCACCCTTGTTCATGTCAACGATACCCATTCACACCTTTTCGGAAGTGAAGTCCACTGCAGATATAAAGGTGACAGTTACAATTTCACTTCGGGCGGACTTGATCTGATTCTGCAATCGGTTAAAGATATAAGAAAAGATAAAAGCAATGTTATGTTCCTTCATGCCGGAGATCTCATTCAGGGAACAAGATATTTCAGGGAATTTCAAGGTGCTGCAGATGTGGAAATTATGAACGAAGCCCATCTTGATGCTCTTTCCCTGGGCAATCACGAATTTGATAAAGGAAGTGAATTTCTACACGACCTTCTTGTGAAAGCTCAGTTTCCGGTTGTTGCCGCAAACATTGAAATGGATGATGATGTTCATCTGAAAAAAATTGTAAAATCTTATGTTGTGACCGGCACATGGCCTTTCAGAAACGGTGTGATAGGTGTTGTAACTCCGACAACCGGTGAAATTTCTTCACCCGGGCAGGGGGTGAGATTTACCGATCCTGCTGAAGCGGTAAGAAAAAATATTGCAGAACTCAAAAAAAGGAGAATAACCAGGATTTTTGTTCTAAGCCATCTCGGTTTTGAGGAAGATATAAAACTTGCACAAAATGTTGAAGATATTGATATTATTATCGGTGGACATTCTCACACAATGCTCGGATATACCGGAATTGACTGCCTTAATGTGAGCGGCGATTATCCTCATATTGTGAAAGATCCGTCAGGTAGAAATGTTCTTGTTGTTCAGGCATGGGACCATGCAAGGGCTTTCGGAGCTCTTGATATTGAGTTTGACCTGAAAGGGGAGATACAAAATTACAACGGGAAAACGGTCTATCCTTTGAGAAAGGAAGAAAAAATTCCTTTTCAGATGATGCTTTCGCCTTTCAACGAGTTTTCATATGTCAATGTTGATGAAGATATTAAGGAAAAATTCGACAACTATGAAGAATCTGTTTCAAAAGAGTTCAGCAGAAAGATAGGAAGTATTTCAGAAACTCTTGAACACTGCTGGGAAAAAGGAAGTGACATAGCGCCCCTTGTTGCAGAGGCGATACTTTGGAAAATGAATTTGGAGAACAGATCGGTCGATGTTGCTCTCCAGAATGCCGGCGGAGTGAGAAAAACCCTTAAAAAAGGGGATGTTACATTCGGAGAGGTCGCTGACACATTACCATTTTTTAACAATGTGATGCTCTTTAAAATAAGCGGTGCAGATCTTGTCAGTGCGCTCAAGAACAGTGTTGACAATGTGTTTTCAGGAATTCATCTCGGCTCATTTCCATATCTTGCCGGAATGGAGTTTGAGATAACTGACAGAAATGTTGATAATTTTAAAATAATTGAAAACGGGATCCCTAAACCCGTAGATCCTGAAAGAATTTATACAGTTGCAACAGATTCTTATATCGCTCAAGGGGGCAACGGATACGAAATTTTCGGAAATATTAAGGAAAAAGAAATGACCCCCTTCATCGTCAGCGACATTTTCTCTGAATATATCAAAGAAAAAAAAGAGATCTGCAAACCCGCAAAAAAACACCCTGCGGCGGAATAGTAAATCTCTAAATTTTTCCCTTGACTTGCTGAAAATATTTTAATACAAATTGATCAGATTTCGGTTGGAAGCAAAAATGACAAAAAATTCAAATAAAGCTTGCTTTTCCTGTTTTAGCGGGATGATATTTCAAGAGACAAGATGGTAGGTTTTTTTGTAGGGGCGGATCACCGTATCCGCCCTTATTGTTTGCCCTTCGATAAACTCAGGGTGGGGAGGATTTAATGCGTAACACATTAATTATATTGCTTTTATTCCTATTCTGCTCTTGTACATCCTGCAACGGAGAGAACAGTTCAGACATAGACCACGAATCAGTAATAGATAAAGATTCGAATACTGCTACTGATTTAGATGTTGAAACAAACGACACTATTGATGAAATTTCTGATGATGATGCTGCAATAACCGATCCAGATGTACTTGATAGTGATTCCATAAAACAGGACAAGGATGATGTTGCTGACAAAGACACCCAACCTGATGAATCTAACGACATTGAGCTTCCTGATTATGATTATCCTGCTGGAACCGATGGAGATCCCGACTGTCCAAGTCTGCTGAATGCGGAATTTCCTTATAAAGATGGTGACGGGAAAATATCATTCTGCAGAAAGTGTGATCTTCCTGCACCGGCAAACGATCAGCAATGTATTCGCAATCTATGGGAGATGAACAACAGATTAATAATGGAAAGATTTCCTGAAACATACTGCTATCCTCTGCCGTGTGATGTTACTGAAAAAGCTGGTGTAACTGTTGCTCCTGCAGTCGGCAAATGTGATGTTGATGCAACCGGAAAGATATATCAGGGATCAACCGGAGTATTTAAGCAGGGGGACATCTGGGAAGGAAAGATAGGAATGTATGCCACCGCAAGTAAGAATATTGATGGGAAATATATTACGAAGGGTATGCTTTTATATGATATTGATAATAAAAAGTACACAATGGTCTCATATGCATCAGAAAGGATGGCTTACAGGCACGACAGGTTCCTTTTTAGGACAGGGAACACTTATGATCTTAAAACATATTTTATCTCAGCATTAAAACTAGATACAGGTTGGAAATATGAAGTTGCATATGATGATGGAGTTTACAGATCAAATTTCCTTTATCCCCCTGCAGTAGGGAAGAACTATGTTATTATAAATATTGAAAATGTTGACGGCACCGGTACGCAGGAAATACTTTACGCATCAGTAAATGACTGGCAGTGGAAGAAGCTTGGGGAAGGACTGATATATTATCCTCATGTTGAAAACGATATAGCATTGTTTAATTTTAATAAAAACATCTGGGCATGTGATTTGACAAAATCTCCAACGAATATTGAAACAGAATGCAGAAAAGTAAATAGAGATG